>Ga0209255_1000185_pt1 | contig 13136 bp, 14 predicted proteins | sample WorMetvaBAHAMAS2_FD_187394 | JGI IMG/M metagenome (GOLD analysis project Ga0209255, IMG submission 187394) | Marine gutless worms symbiont microbial communities from Max Planck institute for Marine Microbiology, Germany - Olavius vacuus... | ecosystem: Host-associated > Annelida > Digestive...
GCCGTCCGCGTCGAGCAGCTGAAGACCCGGATCAGGCTCTCCCTGCCGTCAGCTTGCCCGCACGCCCCGATGATCGCGCTCATGCTCCGCCGGATACATGCCCAAGGCCCGTGAAACGCGCGGCCAGCGCCGCCGACAAGCCCCGAACACCAACCCCCCAGGCGAAGACCAAGTTCCGGCATCATCCACACCCGGCAACGCCGGGCGATCCAGCGCGAAAACCCGAAACGAAGCCAACTTCATGAATAAATCGGGATAGGCCTGGATCCCAATACAGCACCGGACGCCTGGCTCTCGATACAGGGCTGCGGAGCGAACGCGGCGGGGTTGAAAGGCAATCAGCTTCGCGGTTTGATCAATCGTGGCACCATCAAGCAAAACCAGCTCGACGCGAAATCGCTGGGGAAGCTGAGATAGCTGAGGTGATCGGCGCGGGGCGGCGAGCGCAACTTTGTCTCGCCGCGACTTCCCCGCGGGTCCGGCCTGCACGGTGACTCCCTCCCCTCCAAGTGCCGCACGCGCCGCCGAGCTGGTCGGAGGCGCAGCGATCGAGTGGCTTGCCGGTTACTTCGGCGAGCTGGTGACCGAGGTCCTCGGCCAAGGCGTGCCGGACGAGGCCCACCAGACCGCCTATGCGGAAATCGGCCTGCTGCTCCATCTGACGAGCCCGCCCGCCCGCCGCCGATGGGAGCGCCATCGCCAGACGCTGAGCGCCGAGCTCGCGCGTGCCTACCGCGCCGAAGCATTGCACCGTATCGCCGCCGACGGCCCGCTCGGGGCGCTTGTGGGGCAGCTCGCAATTCGCCTGGGGATAGGGCCGCGCGCCTCCGAAACCCTCGACAATGAGGTGATTGCCGAGCTGGTCAGGCGGCGGAGCCCCTGTTTCCCCTCAGCACCGGTCTGGAAGCCGGTCGAAATGGCATTCATGCTCGAGGCCTTGGGCCTTACCGATGCCGATCTCGCCGATGACCGCGCGCTGCTGGCCGAGGCAACGGATCTGCTGGGGGCGCTGGATCTGATCGAGCCGGCGGCGGCCTATGCGCTGACGCATCTTGTTTTCTATGGAACGCGCGCCGGCAAGCGTGCCTGCGACCAGAAGCTGCACCAGGCCTGGGTCTCGATGTGCGAAGCCGCTCTGGCCCACTACTGCGAAATCGGGCACATGGATCTCCTGGCAGAGCTTCTGGAGGTGCTCGCCCTGCTCGACCGATCCGGGTCCGATGCCCTGCTCCGGGGCTGGGATAGGTTGGCAGGCGCGCAAGCGGCAGACGGCTCCTTTCCGGTTCGCGCCGGGCCGGCGCCGGTTCTCGGCGAATATCACCGTTGCCTGGTGGCCGTACTCGCGGCGCAGTTCACGCTGGCGCCGCCATCGGGCGTGGACTCATGAGCCAAGTGCGCGGCGATGAAGCCGAGCCGGCACTACACCCCGGCGCCGCTCCCAGCCGCTCTCGGGCCCGCCATAGGCGGTCCAGAAGGCGCCGGAGGGGTTGCCGAACAGGCTCAGCATCGCCAGGTCGACCTCGCCGTGACCGTAGTAACAGGCCGGGTCGATCAACCCCGAAACCCGGTCGCCGTCGACCAGGACATTGCCGCCCCAGAGGTCGCCATGTAGCAGGCTCGCCGGCGGCCGCTGCGGAAGGAGGTCCGCGAGATGGGTAGCGAGGGTGCCGAGGCGCGATGCGATCCGCCCCGGCAGCCGCCCGGCCTCCGGCAGCAGCCGCCTCTCGGCCCAGAACCCGGGCAGTCGTCCAGCCATCCATTGCGGATCGCCACCGCGCCGAAGGCGTAGTCGGTCTCCCAGCCATAGGCGTTGCCGGTGACCCCATGCAGCCTGCGCAGTATCCGGCCGAGATCGGCCCAGCATCGCTGCCTCGGCCTCGGGGTCCGGTAATTACCCGCCGGCCCGAGCCGAGGTGCAGGCGCAGCACCTGGGAGAGGTCGCCGCCATGGATCGGCTCGGCGCCGGTCACCGTCTCGCCGAGCAGGTCGGCGGCGATGTCGGCCAGCCGCGCCATCAGCCGCCGGGCGCTCCCAGGGTGTTCACGTAGAGAGCGTAAAGCGACTGGGCTGCGGCCATGAACAGCCGATTGCGCTTGACCCCGCCGAAGCAGACATTGGCGCAGCTCTCGGGCAGCGCGATGCGGCCGATCGGGGTTCCGTCGGGGGCGAAGACCATGACCCCGTCGAGCTCGGGCGTCCCCATGCCCCAGCCGCACCAGAGGTTGCCGTCGACATCGCAACGCATCCCGTCAGGGATGCCGCCCGGGCCGGCATCGATCAGCACCCGCTTGGCCTCGATCTCGCGCCCGTCGGTGGTGACATCATAGGCGAGGATCTTGCGGTTCGGCACCCCGCGCGACTCGACCACGTAGAGGATGCTCTCGTCGAGCGAGAAGCAGAGCCCGTTCGGCCCCAGCACGTCGTCGGCGACCACGGTCATCTCGCCGGTCTGCCCGTCGATCCGATAGACCGCCTGCGGCACCTCGGGATCGGCCTTGTGTCCCTCGTAGTTGCCGAGGATGCCGAAGGGCTGGTCGGTGAACCAGACCGAGCCGTCGGACTTGACCACCACGTCGCTGGGCGAGTTCAGCCGCCTGCCCTGCCAGCGGTCGGCGAGCACGGTGACGGTGCCGTCGTATTCGGTGCGGGTGACCCGGCGCCCGCCATGTTCGCAGGTCACCAGCCGGCCCTGGCGGTCGCGGGTGTTGCCGTTGCCGAAGTCGGAGGGACGGCGGTAAACGCTGACCGCGCCGGTCTCCTCCTCCCATTTGAGCATCCGGTTGTTGGGGATGTCGCTCCATATCCAGGTACCGCCCGTCGCCGAACCAGACCGGTCCCTCGGACCAGCGGCAGCCGGTGTGGAGCCGCTCCACCGCGGCGCTGAAGATGCGGTACTGGTCGAACCGCTCATCGAGGGTTTCGATCGCCGGGTCGGGATAGCGGGGATGGTCGTGCCAGCCGGCGCTCAGCGGGGTGTCCATGGGTATCCTCGGTCCTCTCGCATGGGGCGGTTGCCGTCTCGGCGGTCCGTCAAGGGCGCGGCCCGATGGCCGAGATCAGGTTGCAGATCAGCCGCCCCAGCGACTTGCCGCCGAGGCCGGCGGGGTCGCGCTCGGGCACATACTCGACCACCGTGGCGCCGACGATCCGGCACTTTGCCGCCAGGCCGTCAAAGAGGTCGAGCATCTGCTGGTAGCCGAGGCCACCGAACTCCGGCGACAGCGCGCCGGGGCAGAGCGCCGGGTCGAGGCCGTCGGCGTCGATGTTGAGCGCCACTTTGGCGCCTTCCGGCACCGCCGCCAGCACCGGCGCCAGCCCCTCGGCGTGGACCAGCCGCATCGGGAAGATCTGCGCGCCCCACTCGATGGCGGTGGCTACCTCACCCTCCCGCGCCGAGCCGACGCCGCGCAGGCCGAGCTGGACGATGCCCTTGACCTGGGCCATCTCCGAGGCCCGGCGCATGGTCGAGGAGAAGCCGTGCGCGACCCTGTCGACCTCGTCGCGCCAGTCGATATGGGCGTCGACCTGGACGATCCAGATCTCCTCGCCTTTGAACCCCTCATAGAACGGGATCGGCACCGAATCGTCGCCGCCGAGCAGGATCGGCGCCGCGCCCGCCGCGCGCACCGCCGCCACCGCTTCGCGGATCGCCTTGCGATTGGCGGCGCCGTCGTCGTCCGGGTCGGTCGGGACGTCGCCGATATCCACCGCTGTGACCCCGGCCATCAACGGCGCGCCGCGGTCCATGTCTACATGCTCGCGCCGGGTGTCGTACCACTCCAGCGCCCCGCGCAAGCCCGATGGCCCACCGGCGGCGTGGCTCGGCGTGCCCGGCCGGTAGGGCGAGCCATGCGACGCGCCGAGGATCGCCACATCGGTGTCGAGGGCCGTGATGTCTCCCTGGGGCAGCAGGCAGAAGGTCGGTTCAGGCTTCCACATCGGTCTCCTCCCTCAGATCAGCCCGTCATAGGCGCGGCGCGGGATCTGCACCGCGACGATCGTTAAACGGTCGGCTTCGAGCGCCTCGGCCACCGTCGGGCCGGCCTCGCCGGGGCCAGTTACGGTGACGCCATTGCCACCATAGATGCGGGCCAGGGCGGCGAAATCGGTGGCGCGGAAGTCGACGCCGGCGTTCTGCATTCCCATCGCCCGCTGCTTCAGCTCGATCAGCGCCAGCGAGTCGTCGACGAAGACGACGATCACCACCTTGAGGCCGAGGTCGCGCAGGGTCGAGAGCTCGCCGAGGGTCATCTCCAGCCCGGCGTCGCCGGTGAAGGCGACCACCGGGGCGTCGGCGCGGGCGTGCTTGAACCCCATCGCCAGCGGCAGGGCGCAGCCCATGGTGCAGAGCCCGGTCGACTGCAGCACTCCCCGCGGGTGGACGGCGCGCCACATCTGGCTGAGCAGGATGCGATGCGCCCCGGTGTCGACCGTGACGGTGATCTCCTCCGGCACCGCGGCCAGGATCTCGGCAATGGCGTGGTCCGGACCCCAGTTGCCCTTCGGCGCGAAGGCCTCGGCGAGCTCGGCCAGGATCTGCGCCGGGGTGTCGTCGGGCCAGCGGACCTTCGGCTCGCCATCCAGCGCCGCCAGCCCGCCCGCGACCGAGCAGACCCAGCTCAAGCCGGCATAGTGCATGTCGTGGTCGTTCGGTGCGTGGGCAAACTCGATCGCCCGGGCCGGGTCCCAGGGGTCATGCCAGCCGATCCGCATCTCGATCGGGTCGTAGCCGGCCGAGATCACCAGGTCGGCGGCTTCGAACAAGGGGCAGCACGATCTTCTCCGATTTCGGCGACAGGCCGTGGCCGCCGAGCGCCAGAGGGTGGTCCTCGGGCAGCACCCCCTTGGCCTTGTAGCTGGTGACTAGGGGGATTTTGTGGCGCTCGACGAAGGCGCGCACCGCCTCGGCCCCGCCCGGCTCGTTGAGCACGTAGACCCCGGCCATCACCACCGGGCGCCGGCTGGCCGCAAACATGGCCCGGGCGCGGTCGAGCGCCGGGCCGGAGGCGGGGGCGGACATCAGCACCGGGCCGCGCAGCACCGGCGGTGGCGGTGCCTGGTCCGTGGCCGCGACGCTGATCGGAAGGTCGATGTGGACCGGGCCTGGACGCCCCGACATGGCAATCGACACTGCCTTGTCGATCATCGCCCCGATGGCGCCTCCGGGCGCGGTGAACGACGCCTTGCAGACATGGCGTAGGACGGCCGACTGATCGAACACCTGGTGGGTGTAGCGCATCACCTCCGCCGGGTCGATCATGCCCGAGATCACGATCAGCGGCACCCGGTCCTGTTCGGCATTGGCGATCACGTTTAGGGCGTTGGCGATGCCGGGGCCGACGGTGGCGACTAGGATCCCCGGCGCGCCCGCGGCGTGCCAGGCGCCCTCGGCCATAAAGCCGGCGGCATTCTCGTGCTTGGTCAGGACGAACCGGATGCAGGCGCGCTCGAGGGCGGCGATCAGGGTCAGCACCTCGCCGCCGGGGATGCCGAAGGCGGTGCGGCAGCCGGCGGCGTGCAGGCGCCGGGCGATGATGTTGGCTGCGTTCATCTCGGTCTCCCCCGATCAGTCTCCCTCGAAGGCGCAGAGGGTGTGGACCTCGATGCCCATCTCTTTGAGCCGTCGCTCGCCGCCGAGTTCCGGCAGGTTGACGACGAAGGAGGCGGCGACGATGTGGCCCCCAAGCCGCTCGATCAGGGTGACGCCGGCCGCCGCCGTGCCGCCGGTGACCAGCAGGTCGTCGACCAAGAGCACCCGGTCGCCGGCATGGAAGGCGTCGTCGTGGATCTCGACCACCGCGTCGCCGTATTCCAGGCTGTAGGCCTCGACGATAGTCTTGCCGGGCAGCTTGCCCTTCTTGCGGATCGGCACGAAGGGCAGGCCCAGATTGTAGGCGATCGCGCCGCCGAGGATGAAGCCGCGGGCGTCCATCGCCACCACGACGTCGATGCCGTGGTCATGATAGGGGGCGGCCAGTGCATCGACGGCGCGGCGAAAGCCTTCGGCATCGGCGAAGAGCGTGGTGACGTCGCGGAACTGCACCCCGGGGACCGGGAAGTCCGGGATGGTGCGGATGTAGTCGGAGAGCGGCTTGTCGGTCATCGGGGAACTCGCAGCAGGTCGGTCCGGCGATCTTAGCCGCTGCGGCGGGGAAGACAATCGGCGTTGCGGAGGCTGCACGCGGACGGCAATGCCGGCCTGGAAGGAGACGTCAGCCGCGGCCCAGCACCCTTCCGGCCACCGCGTCGAGCTTGGCCAGGAGGGCCGGGTCCCGCTGCTCCGGGGCGGTGATGACGGCGAATTCCAGCGCCCGGTCGCAGCCGTGCGGGCAGGGCGCACGGGTCCCGCCGAGGAGCGGGATCGCCCGTTCCAAGAGGCTCCGAGCATGATCGACATTGGCGTGCATGGTGGCCAGGATCGCGTTGATGTCGACCTCGCCGTGGTCCGGGTGCCAGCTGTCGTAGTCGGTCACCATGGAGAGGGTGGTGTAGCAGAGCTCGGCCTCGCGGGCGAGCTTGGCCTCGGGCATGTTGGTCATGCCGATGACATCGGCGCCCCAATGCTCGCGATACATCCGGCTCTCGGCCAGGGTCGAGAACTGCGGCCCCTCCATGGTGAGATAGGTGCCGCCGACATGGGTGCGCACGCCGAGGCCCTCGGCTGCCTGCTCCAGCGCCCCGCGCAGCCGGGCGCAGGTCGGCTCGGCGATGCTGACATGGGCGACGCAGCCCTCGCCGAAGAAGCTCTTCTCGCGGTTCACCGTGCGGTCGATGAACTGGTTGACCAGCACGAAGTCGCCCGGCGCCATCGCCTCGCGGAACGAGCCGCAGGCCGAGACAGAGAGGATGTCGGTCACCCCCAGCCGCTTCAAGGCGTCGATGTTGGCGCGGTAGTTGATGGTGGTCGGGCTGTGCCGGTGGCCGCGGCCGTGGCGGGGCAAGAAGACGACGTCCACCTCGCCGACCTTGCCGATGAGGATCTGGTCCGACGGTGGCCCCCACGGGGTCTCGACCGTGACCCACTTTTCGTCGTGCAGCCCGTCGGTGGCATAGAGCCCGCTGCCGCCGATGATTCCGATCATGTGATTCCCTTGTTACGCTGTCACCTCAACGCGCGTTTATGATCTTGTGGCGGGACAGCTTCAAGGGGGCTCGAATGACCGAATTCTCCGCCAACCAAACGAGCGCCGCATTTCTCGTAGGCGTCTTGAAGACGCGTGCTGAGGCCGATCCGACTCCCGACCCCCAGACACGATACGAACTCGGGTTCGACGTGTATATCAAGGCGCGTAGTTACGCGATCCTGAACAAGATCGCGTTCTGGTTGGCGCTGATTGCCTGCCTTTGCGTCTTTTTTTGGCCTGCTGTCCTGGTCTTGGCCCGGGATGTATTTCAGCTCGATATAGTTGCATCTGCGGTGACGCAGACGATGATCACCGCAGTCGCTTCTTTTTTCATACTTCTATATAACCACTACAAACAGCGCCAGATGGCCTCCGAAAACATATTGCGTGCAATCGTATTCAACGCGGGAGCGATAGATGATCTCGTCGAGACGATAATCGCCGAGATGGCGAAGATCGACAAGGGGATCAGCTTCAGGCTCAAGAGCGCCGACAAGGGATGACCGCCGGTCAGTCCGGCCGATTCATCTCCCACACCTCGGTCACCGTGGTGTAGTCCATGTAGCCGAGCCGGGCGACCGGGTTGAACGCCAGCACGTCGAGCCGGCCGTCTTTGAGCACCGCATCGTCGATCTTCACCCCGACCACCTCGCCGATGACGACGATGTTGAAGGTATGTTCGTAGCGGTTCGGCAGGTCATCGATCACCTTCACCGCCCGGCATTCGAGCACCACCGGGGACTCTGCCACATGCGGCGCGGCGATCGCGATCCCCGGCGCCTTGGTCAGCCCGGCGAGCTCGAACTCGTCGACCTCGGGCGGTTGGGTGCCGGAGGTGGCGTTCATAGCCTCCTTCAGCGCCTCGCTGACGATACTGCAGGCGAACTCGCCGGTGGCGCGGACATTGGCAATGGTGTCCTTGACCGGCTCGGGCCGGCTCTTGCGCCCGGTCTGGGCGAACATCACCAGCGGCGGGGAGTCGCCGCAGCCGTTGAAGAAGCTGTAGGGCGCCAGGTTGGCGCGGCCCTCGGCATCGACGGTCGAGATCCAGCCGATCGGGCGCGGCGTGATCAGGGCTTTGAACGGATCGTGCGGCAGGCCGTGGCCTTCGGCCAGGCGGTAGAACATCGGTGTCGCTCCCTCTGGTCAGCGTGAGACGGGCATTGTAACGCCGCCGCCAACAGTTAACCGCCATGTGCCACGAAGCAACCGCCAGAACTGCACCGCCGCCACATCCGCAATGTTCCGCATCCTCCCCGAGACGCCCGGTGACAGCTTCGAGGTCGAGATGCTCTGCGATCTCGCCTTCGCGCCCGGACGCACGGCGCTCAGCTCCTATCAGCTCCGCCAGGGGGTGGCGCCGATCGCCGAGCTGTCGACCATCGCCCGCGACGAATTCGACGCCGTGGTGGGGGCGATTCGCTACTGGCCGGTGCGGATTGGCCCGAGTCGGAGCACGGCCGGACATGCCGCATTGCTGCTTGGGCCGGTCGCGACTCACCCGACTCGCCAAGGTGAGGGGCTCGGTGCGCTGTTGATCATGGACACCCTGGAGCGGGCCCGGGCGCTTGGCTGGACGCGGGTCATCCTGGTCGGCGACGAGCCCTACTACCGGCGCTTCGGCTTCACCCGCCAGCTCGCCCATCGGTTGAAATTTCCTAATCATATCAACCTACAACGGCTGTTGGCGAAGGAACTAGTCGATGGCGCGATGACAGGAATCTCGGGTGTCGTCGGACGGTGGAGTCGAGATCAGGACGCGCAAAGTTAAACAATCTGCAAGAGTCCTGATTCGAAATTTACAGCATAGCGAGCGAATTCGCGAATTCATTTACTTGCAAGACAAACGCTTGACGTATATTTGTTAAGGCAATTCGGAATGTCGGCTCACTTGTGGGAGTTCGCGTACTCTGTCGGCCGCCGGATTAAAGTGAAGACAAACTGAGGGCGGAAAAAATGGCCGAAACGGAAATAGACCATAGCGAGCTTCTGTCGCTAACGTCTGAGATCGTAGCTGCACATGTTTCGAACAACACTGTCCCAAGTGGAGACCTGCCGGACCTAATCGGAACCGTGTTCGAAACCTTGTCTCAGCTTGGTGGGGAACCGGCTGAACCCGAGGTCGAGGTGAAGCCCGCGGTGCCGATCAAAAGGTCGGTTACCGACGACTACCTGATCTGCCTCGATGACGGCAAGAAGCTGAAGATGCTGAAGCGCCACCTCAAGACTGCCTACGACATGACGCCGGAGGAATACCGGGCGAAATGGGGCCTGCCGCACGACTACCCGATGGTGGCCCCGAACTACGCCAAGAAGCGGCAGGAGTTGGCAAAGAAGATCGGCCTCGGGCGCAAGCCGCGCAGCCGCTGACCTGCCCGGACCGGCCGGAGAACCCGGCCGCAGGGTTTCGGAGCGATTGCGGACGGCGGTCCGCCGCGCTAGGTAGGCGGCGCGCCAGTTATGGCGCGCCGCATTTCTGTGCAGGTGGCCACAACCGATGGGCGACGCGAAGAAGCTCTACCTCAAGACCTATGGCTGTCAGATGAACGTCTACGACAGCGAGCGCATGGGGGCCGCGCTGGCCGCCGGCGGATATGTCGAGGTGGCGGCGCCGGAGGAGGCCGATCTGGTGATCCTAAACACCTGCCACATCCGCGAGAAGGCGGCCGAGAAGGTCTATTCCGAGCTCGGCCGGCTGCGCCCCTTGCGCGAGGCTAGGGCGGCGGCGGGCGGGCAGATGACCATCGCCGTCGCCGGCTGCGTCGCCCAGGCCGAGGGCGCCGAGATCCTGCGCCGCCAGCCGCTGGTCGATCTGGTGGTCGGCCCGCAGGCCTATCACCGGCTGCCTGAGATGGTGGCGCGCAGCCGCGCCGGCGGTGCGGCGGAGATCGACACCGAGTTCCCGGAGGAGGACAAGTTCGACCACCTGCCCCAGGGGCGCAGCGAGAAGCCGAAGGCCCGGCGGGCGCCGGCCGCCTTCCTCACCGCGCAGGAGGGCTGCGACAAGTTCTGCGCCTTCTGCGTCGTCCCCTACACCCGCGGCGCCGAGGTCTCGCGCCCGGTGGCCAAGGTGCTGGCCGAAGCCCGCGACCTGGTCGGGCGCGGCGTGGTCGAGATCACGCTCCTGGGCCAGAACGTGAATGCCTATCATGGGGAAGGCCCCGACACTGAAGGGGGCGGCGCTTGGAGCTTGGCGCGGCTGATCCGCGCCTTGGCCGGGATCGAGGGGCTGGCGCGGATCCGCTATACCACCTCGCACCCGAACGACATGACCGAGGACCTGATCGCCGCCCATGCCGAGGAGCCGAAGCTGATGCCCTTTCTGCACCTGCCGGTTCAGGCGGGCTCGGACCGGGTGCTGAAGGCCATGAACCGGCGGCATACGGCCGAGAGCTATCTGAGGCTGGTCGAGCGCATCCGCGCCGCGCGGCCGGACATTGCCCTCTCGGGCGACTTCATCGCCGGCTTCCCGGGCGAGACCGAGGCCGACTTCGAGGACACGATGGCGCTGGTGCGCGAGGTCCGCTACGCCCAAGCCTATTCGTTCAAGTACTCGCCCCGCCCCGGCACCCCGGCAGCGGCGGCGGAACAGGTGCCGGAGCCGGTGAAGGCCGAACGGCTGGCCCGGCTGCAGGCGCTCCTGGGCGAGCATCAGGCCGCCTTCCAGGCCGGCTGCGTCGGGCCCACCCTGCCGGTGCTGATCGAGAAGCCGGGGCGGCACCCGGGCCAGATGGTCGGCCGCTCGCCCTATCTGCAGGCGGTGCATCTCGACTGCGACCCGGACGCGGTCGGGCGGATTCTCGATGTCGAGATCACCGGCGCCGGGCCGAACAGCCTGTCGGGGCGGCGCCCCGCCGCGTGATCCACGGCACGGCCGCTGCGCGCGCGCATCCCAAAGGATTCCCGCTGGATCGCTCGCCAAGCTCGCTGGTAGAGTTGCCGCGGGCCGTCGAATGGCCGGCCGACAACAACACACAGGGAGAAACGTCATGTGCCATCACTGCGTCATCGACAGCGTCAAGCAGCGCATGCTGAGCCGCCGCGACCTGTTCCGCGCCGCCCCGGCCGTCGCCGCCGCCGCCGCGGCCACTGCCTCGGCCGCGCCTGTGCTCGCCGCCGGTGCCCGCTCGGTCGAGGACCTGACCCATTAGGTCCACGAGGGCTTCCCGACCTATTTCGGCGCCCCCGGGATCAAGCTCGACCAGAAGTTCAACTTCAAGGACAACGGCTTCAACCTGTTCGAGCTGACGCTGAACAAGCACACCGGCACCCATATCGACGCACTGCTGCACTTCTCCGCCGACGGCCAGTCGGTGTCGGAGATCCCGGTCGAGAACCTCGTCGCCCCGCTCGCCGTGGTCGATATCCGCGCCCGCGCCGCCGAGGACCCGGACACCCTCGTGACCCCGGACGACCTGAAGGCCTAGACCGACGCCAACGGCCCCTTCCCCGAGCGCTGCTGCGTGGCGATGAACTCGGGCTGGGACGCGCATGTGGACAGCGACAAGTTTCGCAGCGCCGATGCCGAGGGCAAGCAGCACTACCATGGCTTCCATGTCGAGGCGGCTGAGATGCTGATGGAGGAGACCACTGCCATCGGTCTGGCGGTCGACACGCTGTCGCTCGACCACGGCATCTCGGCCGACTTCAAGACCCATTACGCCTGGCTTCCGACCAACCGCTGGGGCCTGGAGAACGTCGCCAATCTGAGCAGGCTGCCGGCGACGGGTGCGACCATCATGGTCGGCGCTCCGAAATGGCGCGGCGGCTCCGGCGGCCCCTGCCGGGTGGTCGCGCTGGTCTGACGGGCGGACTTGGGGACCGGAGCCCACGTCATGCCCCGGCTCGACCGGGGCATCCAGCCGTCTTGATCGACCATTGTCACTGGATCGCTCGATCAAGCCGGACGATGACGGCTTCAGCAGGCTCTCCGCCGCCTTGGCGTATTTCTCGAACGGCACCTGGTCCTTCGGGTCGGCGCCCAGGCGCTGGGCGATCGCGTCGACATGGGTGTAGATCGAGCGCGACAAGTCCAGGTCCCCGTGCACCGCATCGCGGATCGATTGCGGCTCGTGCGGGGTGATGCAGCGGTAGTTGCCGGTCAGCAGCATCGACCACTTGGCCAGCGGCACGAACAGCGAGTCGAACACCCTGAGCTTCACCGGCACGTCTTTGCCGTCGAGGGTCGCCGCGGCGATGTCGGCTTCCTGCTCGCACAAGAGGGCGGTGTGCGCCTCGTCGGCGAACGGCGCCGCCTTGAAGTTGGTCGGCAGGCCGACATGCAGGACATTCGGCGCCTCCTCCGGCGGGCGGAAGGCCTGCGGGTCGGGCGAGCACAGCGACACCAGCCCCGACTCGAACCGGTCCCACACCTGGGCGTTGGTGAAGGCCTCCTCCAGGTCCATCCCGGCCAGCGCAGGGATCCGCTTCAGATACGGCAGGGGCGGCATGTTCATGATCGGGAGGCACGGCAGCTTCGCCTCGGCGATCTTGATCATCAGCACCCGGATGGTGTGGTTGGTGTATTGCGGCTCCTGCATCGCCAGGCAGACCAGGTCGTAGCGCGAGAGGTCGACATCCTCCGGCGGGGCGGCGTCCACGGTCCCCGGCAGGTCGCGCGAGAGGATCGCCCGGTGGGTGGCCTCGCCGCGCAGCTTGATGCGGACTTCGGTGCCGTCGCGGTTGATCAGCTCGGCTGTCTTTGCCCGACAGACCAGGGTAGCGTTGTGACCCGCCATCAGCAGCTTCGTCGCTAGCAGCGAGCCATAGGAGGCGCCGAGGATCCGGCCGATGCGCTGGCCTCGACCGCGAACTACTTGGCCCGGCATGGCTGGCAGCGGGCCGAGCCTTCGGTGATCGAGGTCACGCTGCCGGAGGGGTTTGACACATGAAGTTGGCTTCGTTTCGGGTTTTCGCGCTGGATCGCCCGGCGTTGCCGGGTGTGGATGATGCCGGAACTTGGTCTTCGCCTGGGGGGTTGGTGTTCGGGGCTTGTCGGCGGCTCTGGCCGCG
>Ga0209255_1000186_pt1 | contig 13108 bp, 5 predicted proteins | sample WorMetvaBAHAMAS2_FD_187394 | JGI IMG/M metagenome (GOLD analysis project Ga0209255, IMG submission 187394) | Marine gutless worms symbiont microbial communities from Max Planck institute for Marine Microbiology, Germany - Olavius vacuus... | ecosystem: Host-associated > Annelida > Digestive...
ACTAGGTGATGCCGGACTTGACGTGGGACCGCATGTGGCTCCGTAGTCCGAATTCGGAAGCACAGACTCTGTTGCATTGAGGACATCGTGGACCAGTCTTTGGCTTGGTGAGAGCTGCGTGACGGGCTGCACGACGCTCTTCAGAGGCAGTGATCCAACCAGTTAGGAAACTCTTGAGACCGGAGTCGCAAACAGTCCTCCATATGCCTCTGTCGCTGGCCAGAGCCTCCAAATCGCATGGCTTGATGTTGCACTTGAGCAGATTTGCTTTAATTTGATCGATAAAGCGCTTCTTTGGGCGACCGACTGAACGCTGCCCCACAGTGAGCTCGCCGTAGAGCAACCGATGAGGCAGCCGGTTGTCGGGCATTCTGATAACATGCCCCAGCCAGCGCAGTTGCCTTTGTAGGAGCAAGTGTTCAGCCGGAGTTATTCCTGCTTTCTCGATGAGCTCAGTGTGTGGTATTTTTTGCCACCAACGGACGCCAAGGATACTCTGCAGGCTGCGAATATGAAATGCCTCGAGGGCCTTGATGTGTCGTCGATAGAGGGTCCATGCTTCGCAGCCGTACAACAAAACTGAGACACAGACTGCCCGGTAGACGGCCACTTTCGTAGGTATGGCAAGGTTGTGGTTAAGAAACACACGTTTTGATAGCCTGCCGAAAGCAGATGAAGCGGCTTTAATCCGGTGCTCAACTTCACTATCCAGGCTGCAGCTGTCGCTCAGTATGCTACCCAGGTATGTGAACTCCTGTACCTTAGACAGGACATCACCGTGAACTGAGAAGGGGAGTGCAGACAAATCCTGGTTGGCAACAGACGGCAGAACTTCAGTCTTTTTCGTGTTCACAAGAAGTCCAGCACGTCTGTAAGCAGTGGACAGAGTGTCCAAGCTGCTCTGGAGATCTTCAGCAGAGTGAGCAGGAATGGCAGCGTCGTCAGCATACTGAAGTTCATAGATCCTGTCGTTTGAGGTCTTGGTTTCGGCTTTCAGTCTGCGCAGGTTAAAAAGGCTACCATCCAGACGGTAGGTAAACGGGATGCCAGCATCGGAGGGGAGACCATTACGACACGCCAAAGTGACGGCAACCAGGAAGAGGTTAAAGATGACGGGTGCCATGACACATCCCTGTTTAACTCCTACGAGGACGTCGAAAGGAGCGGACTCTCGACCGCCAACGACCACTTTGGCACTCATGCCGTCACAAAGGTACATGGTACATTAATAATGAATACGTCACAAAGAAAAGCAATAAGCACCCACAGACTGTGAAAAAACCTTAATTAATGGATAATAGACAATGGTAATGATAATGGTTTGGCACTACAACTGCACGTTTTCCATGTACCGAGTTTTCCTCCATCTAACGTATCTTACAGAATCTGTGACAGCAACATGGCATAATGAAAACCGTACTGGTGTAAATATGACACCTGTGTGCTTTTTCATGTGTGATTTCAGGTAGGCAGCCTGTGAGAATGTTTGCTGGCACACAAGACACTGGTAGCGCCGTTCACCAGAATGTGTCTGCAGATGCCGCTGAAAGCAGCTGATCTGACGGAATGATCGAGCACATATATTACAAGTATACGGCCGGAGATCGGTGTGGCGAGCACAGTGTTCCTTCAGTGCAACGTTGCTCGAACATCGAATACCACATTCATCGCACTCATAGAGCTTTATACCTACAAATAATACGGAACAGTAATCGGCACTTCAGGCTAAAAAGCATGCCAAACATCCGTCGTATCATATATTTTAGAAAAACACATGGCTAATTTCATTACAAATGAAAGTCGATGTCCCATAGATAATAATATTTATTCATCAACAAAAAGTGGACTGGATACCGAGATGAGTAAGTTTGTGTCTGCGTAGTCCCTCGCGACTGAAAAACATTTTCTGACATTCGCCTTCAGTGCATCTGAAATCTTTTGCTGAACTACACCTGTGAATCTTCAGGTGCATGTTCAGTTTTCCTACAAACACAGAAATCTGTAACAGATTAATACCTTAAAAATTAAGATTTGTTCTCAGCTAGCAGCATTCACAACTAGGGCTGTTAGCAATTTCAAAAATGTCATATTTAATGCTTTAAAAATTAACGATTAATTATTCGTTAATTTCGACTAAAACCAAGCATTACAAAACAGCCAAGAAAACTGTTTTTAGCTCAGCTGGCCAGTCAGAAGCTGTCTGTGTGTCTGTGTGTTAACCAGGGCCCCTAGACATCCCAATGGTAAAATCCCAACATTCCTACACACAACTTTCCCAGGACATTCCCCTCAGACAGCTCAATGAACATTCTCCCGCACATTTGCCTCGGATTGCCAGATATTTACTGCCATAAACCCCTGGATATTTCCCCCACTTCACTCCAGCTGAGCGTCACAGCCCACGGGCTGCTGTTTGTTCATCAGTAAACAGCTCAACAATGAATGAGTGAATGAGTGAATGAATAAATGAATGAATGAATATGATTTAAGTGATGGTGTCACAGAAACTGTTGCAGGGGCATGGTTCAAGACACAGTCAGAGAGTGTTTTTCATCCAGCCTCTTAAACAAACTAAAATGTTGACAGTATCTGGAGATGATCGTTGTTTCTTACTGATCTATCCCGCTAAGATGTTTTCATATGATATGACTTTAATCAAAATTTAACAAATAAATTTTTTTATTTGTTAACATTTTAACAATTAAGTCATTAAGCTGCCTACACCATGACTATTCATGTCTTTGCCTACATCACAGCTACTCACGACATACGACAGCATGTTGACAACTACAGTATATTCACACATTTAAACACGAAAGTAGTGATATGCCAGAGACCGAATAAAACTGATTGCATAGAAATACTTACGGTGAAAGAATTCAACTTGACTTTTTCATGAGCCATAGACACATTTCAAATACATCAGACAAAGCCAACAACAAGCATGCATCAAAGAACTATTAATACTTCACCACGCTGAGTAAATGTCTTGCTGCAGTGTTCACACATAAATGTGCCAGAACGTTTTTCCTTCTCAGGTCTTGATTTGTCTGCCAACCAACAGCATGTAGTCAGTGAGCCAACTGAATGTTAAATAACTCGTAAACTTTATAACGAATGCATTTTATGACATGCATGTCACCCTTATTAACAAATAAATTTCAGCAATACGGTAAATATAAAATAATCATGTACCAGTAAAGCACGGCCTGCCTGCCATCTTTACCCACATGTCAGTCATGATGGCAAAGCAGGTATTGCTGTTAGCAGAGTCTGTTTGTGTGTCTGTCTGTGCAAAATCTGAGAAATTATTGATCAGAAACTGACACAATGCGACAGGAATATGTATCACAGAATGAAGGGTTTAATTTTACTTTTCCAATCAATCAAATAAAAAATAGCTGGTTCAGTGGCCTTTATTCTAAAACAATTGTGGTGTACCAGAATACCAGAATTCTTAACACATTAATAATTAAGAAATAAATTATCACTGTGTCAGTCCAGTTACTGGTTATTAATTTTGTTATGCATTACAGACCACAGCATCTACCTTATTCAAGGGCAATGTTTTAGTTAGTACAGTGTTGGTGCCAAAAACCAGTAAATTCACTCTTACGTCTCAGATACATAACGAAAAGCAAATTTTAGTATCAATTTATTAGCCGAACACACATTTGTACATCAGTGTCCAAAATTATATGACGTAAAAATAATCAAACTCTGTTAACTGAAATGTAACCTAAGCTACTAGAACTATTACGAATAAACAAAGTAAGACAGGACTAAGCATCCAGCAATCTGCAACTGTCATGGTGCAACCCAGAAATGTGTGCAAATATAATGTCCAAATTTGAGCTTTATCATTGCTGGTGGCACCTGTTTGGTGAGCACGAGCAACATGCCGTGCTACAGCTGAAGCAGACACAAACTTCTGATGGCAGTTTAGTACTCCACAAACAAAACGTCTTTCACGAACACGAATATTCAAACCCAAAGACATGACTGCTAACACAAACATCATTTTCCATCATCAATGCACTCTAGTTAAAGATTTCTGTGCTATAATAGGTGTGACTATATGAATAAATAACTCGCCAATTTCATGGCCAGGGTCTACCGGTACTGCAATAGAAGTAGTCTGTGCTGATAAGGCTCATGTGCCACATGTATATGCCACCAATGCCATATCTGCCAATCAGATTAATGCTATCGTGTTCAGAAACAGACCCCAATGCACAGTATACATTACTAATTCCCAACTTTAACTGGATACTGCAGGAAGATCCAGAAGCTTTTGATTTGAATGGCGACTTTTATAGCCAACTAGTTTAATAACACTGAACATATATTTACCAAATAATCAATAAATGAATTTCACTGTATAAACTCTCAACACTAAACCTGACAAAAGACATTATATATAAACTTTTAGTGCAGAGATAAATGTATAACATTAACACCCCATATGTTTTGGCATAACTGCAGTAGACTTGTTCTTATAAGTATTATAAATGCAATATACAATAGTCTTGTTACAATTCATAAAATATGGATTTGGATAATTCTGTAAAATTTATAACAATTACTATGGAAGTTAGTAATAAAGTAAATTTATAAAACTTTACATAACAATTTATGCAGCTCACAGTAAAACAGTAATTTTAAGATTTCAACATAACAACACCTATTATGTATCCAGCATATAACAAGGCACTACACAACATCTAGACCTAACATATTAAATAACAGTCTAGGGACCATCCACATACTACAGGGAAAGGGTGGTTAACAACTTGATATATGCATTATATTTATTGGGGAGAGTGGTTATTCTTTACTCATGTCATGTAACACTGTCTGTTTGCAAGTGATGTTTAAACAGGGTATATTTATTTCAAACAACTGTGTTTCAACATTTGTACAGCGGAGGTCTGGCATAGCGGTAGCGTGACAGTCTTGATCAACGAAGTTAATCTACGTCAGGCCGGTTAGTACTGAGAAGGGTGACTGTGTCTGGGTTCAATTATTGGTGCCGGGCATTTACTTCGGTATGTAACCAGTCAACCAACGGGGTTGGTTAATAAAGACAAGTTTCGGCTGGTATGGTTCATTTTGAGCTACAGATAAGGTCAGAACCGTCAAATCGCCATCGCCGATCTGGTCATATCAATTTTTGAGGGGAGTGCCTGAAAACCGCACATCACCGCACATCACCACACATCAACCGCACATCACCGCATATTAACGGAAATTCAGATATAGAGGTATAAATGCCAATAATGACAAGAACTCTTGCATTCCAAAAACAGGACAGTTGCAGGCATGCAGTATTGCAGTGAGTTAAGCGCAGTTTTACAGTGAGTTGCAGTACTTTGTGTGTATTTGTCTTCCAGTGTACAGCAAGCAGTATTACAGCGAGTTGCAATAATATGTTTGGCTTTTTAGTTCATTATTGTGGACGTAATAGATAATGTGGTTTTACATTAAAATAAGCCAAAACCAACAGTTTGCGTTCGTTGTCATGCGTGATGTGTGGTATGGCAAGCTGGAACTATAGGCCTACACTGTACACTACTATTATGGACACAAACAGTACGTGAGTTGGTAGGCTTATACAGGTGCTGTGATGCACAGTTATGCCCATAAACTGGTGATTTGCGGTGATGTGCGGTTTTCAGGCACTCCGATTTTTGAGATCGTTCAGATCGCCGATCTGACTGTATCACCGTCCATGTAAAACCTGCGGTCGTTACAGCACATACAATCTACGCTTGTAATAATATTAAAGAGACCACTGGTCAAGTACACATTTATCTTTTTGATCGTTCAAAGTAGTCTTTAATGACCTTTGGTGTTAGCTAGAAAAAATGTACAGAAGAAGGAAAATATCCAACGTTTTGTCTATTTACACAACAACCGGAAGTTGCCAATAAAAGTGAACTTCCATCGTTTATAAAATAAGTAAGAAAAAACGAAGAAAGACGGCATTTGATAATGAAAATGCAGTTAAGACGTAGGTTTTACTGCAGTGTTAAGACAACAACGATTTGTTAATGTGGAGAATTTTGTACTAAAGATTGTAAGATAACACAAAGCAAAATTTAAAAATGAAAACGGAGGCGAAAATAGCATACTGACATCACAATTTATTCAAAAATGTGAGTCCCTTGATAAGTTGATTCAATTGACCTGACTGATTAGTGATTGTTAGTATGTCAGATTTATGTTATTAATAGTATTGTAGTATGTACTGTATGTTCTATGTTGTACTTCTTTGCGACTTACTGGTAGCACAGTTAACGCTGCCTTGCTAAGTTGCTGTCCTGTCAATCTTGCTATCTCTATTGCTCCCCGAGCTGTAGAAAAGGTTGTAAAAAATTTGTAGCTTTTTTTAAAAAAACCTTAAAAATCCACATTTTAGATTCACAGTCACAGCAGAAAATTGTTGCCTTTCAGTCTAACTAGTTGTATTTATAGCTATGCACATGGCTATAAATAATGTGGCAGGAGGGTGTATCATGTGAGATCTTTCGTTCTGGGTCATAATTTTGTCATAATCATATTTTTCGTTTATTCTGTAGCTGTCACACACAACTCATCATATAGAGATAAAAATACACAATTTGTATCTGGTCTTCGTACATTAAAGCCTAAAAGCCTAAAAACTTTTTCTAAAAAACCTAAATTTTTATCAAGCCCTGGGGCCCGATTTTCGAAAAATCTTAGAAAAAACTTAGGAAATCCACGCGTTTGACGGACATACAGACAGATATCAACGGCAAGAGCTCGCCACTAACATAGTTAGATGCATGCTAAAAACCGGTATACCCTCGCCAAAAAGTGCATTTGAACAAAGTGATTTTTAAAACCATATTTGGTGCCGTCATGTCCCTGACCTTTGACCTACAAATCTAATCAGTTCATCTTTGTCCCAACTCAACTGGACCTAAGTTGTAACTCTCAATCCGGTGAAATTCTCACAAGCAGTTTGTATGCTATCCCTCCCAAAGTGCTTATTTGACCAAATTTGGTCTCACTGTGACCATGACCATTGACCTTAAACACCTTTTCCCCCAGATTTACCCAAAGTTGTAAATTTGGTGAAATTCCCACAGCGGTTTTTACTGCACCATATACATGTATGCAGGGTGGTATTAGCCATGAGAAAAATGTTCGTCGTCCGTCTGTCAAACGCATGAATTGTGACAAAACAACAGAAACTTCTGCCCATATTTTTATATCATACAAAAGATTGATCATACTAGTTTTCCAACGAGAAGAATGCCTGGTGGGGGTACGACCCCTTGTACCTCAAATTTTGGGCCAAACTGACTGCATTCCAGCAAAAACGCAGACTTTCAATCAATATTCGCTCATAGCGACTCAGCCGTAACATCTAGCAAAAAAGTTCAATGAACACGAACAGGAAGTCCACTATGGGCTTTACAATGAGCGTAAGACAGCATATGTTGCCCTTCAGCACCCAAAGAGGGCTCAAAAATGCAAAGTGACCATTTTTCATCCAAAATTTGAACAATAATCTGTGGAAACTGCAAAACAATAGGCCTACAAGATAGGATGCAAGTTAGTATTAATCACTAATAGTAAGTCGCATATGGGCTTTCGACTGGTACCGAAATCGGTGACCTTGAATAACCCTGAATGGCATAATAGCCCTTATTTTGCGTTATTTTACCGAATTCAATGGCTTCGGTGGCCGATCACATCAAAGTGGTTGAAGACAGATCTATAATGTCTGTAGAATATCGTCTTCCACTGTTGGCCAAAACTGACCCACCCTGCAGTGCAGTCTTTCTGGGATAGCTGAGCTACTTGTTAAGATATTGTGTTCACACACTTTTAGTATATGATGACTACTTTAGTAAATGATCACACACAGACACATGGATAGACACATGGACAGCCCAAAAACAAAATACCTTCAGTGGCTAAAAATTAGAAGTTATGCAAAGTACATCTAAACTGGTGCCCCAATCAATACACATAACTAGTTAACTGTGTGTACCTACGAGGCACAACCTGAACTGCATGCTGATTGAAAGTATCAATGACACAAAGCATAAATCTGTCTAGCAACGATGCTTTCTGACAAATTACAGCCAAAAGTCATTTTCTATTTTGCTAAGTGGCCAAACTGTATATGATCCGCTATTATCATGAGTAGCATATTTACCGTTCAGCAACGAGATAATATGACTGTAATTAACGAAATGACTTTTCACAGCGTTTGTAAATGAAACAGTGAAAACAGGTCAAAGGCATCATAATGTGAAACTGCACAATTTACTCAACTCAAGTTACGCGTATCTAATATAAAGAAATTTACCTGTTACAATGTACAATGTACAACATTATGACATATATACACAGCAGCACCATACAGACAGCAACCAGTGGTCCTTCCTTTATGCGTGCAAATAACAACTCCAAAGTGCATGCATGATGGCACATTTGCATAATCACAGTCACTACTAACGACCAATATGCATTACACAATAAAAACTCAGCCACTGGGTTCATTATCGGTTGTTACAAAATGTGAATGGTACTATTACAGACAGAAAGCAGAAAGTAGTAGAAAATGTGAAAATAAAATGTAATTCACATCTACCCTGAGAACTGTGTTCAGAATGAAAAGACTCGTTTCCGGCATACTGGAATGAGTCTTGGTCCACTAAATCAAGAGATGTCAGTGATCTGGAAAAACAACATCAGCAGCGTTGGGCTGTGGCTGACGTTGCACTGCCTATAAAACTTGATAAAGTTAAAAGATATGACTTCACCAGTGTTTTAGCCCATCAAGACTTCATATCATCAGCAACATTGCAAGCATTGTATTATAATGTTATAATTTTAAATTTTTGTATACTAAACTAGCAACATTTGTTCAGATAAAGACACCTTTTGTTTTCTCAAGTAGCTGCTAGAACAGTTAACAGTTTCAATTAAAACTTCAGATAGTCTAGCTGAGGGAATGCTGATCTATGATTCTGAATATCATTTGACTGCTGGGTAAGAGTTTGGTAAGTGCAAAGAAGTTAGATATTTAATGGCCTATTAATAATCCTACATCTATGGTAAGTGTTGCTGCACAGCAACAGTAAGATTTACTGTTGATAAAAGGATTGTTTTCTTGTATACCGGATAGAGTATTGGTAGACAAAAGACACTGATGAAGAAATGTCAGTAGTCACAACAATAGTAGTGTTGGGCAATGGCTGTCACTGCACTGCCTACAAAACTGCAAAAACATGACAAAGTGAAAATATCTGACTCCTTCACCAGTGTTTTTAGCATACCAACTTCATGTACTGCTAGCAAACACTGTGAGTAAAACGACTGCTTAGTTTTCACTCACTCGCAACAGTTTATTGAAACGTTATCTTGTTTACTGAAACACTGATCAACAGTACATCCCACTGCTGCAATGACACTGAAGTCCTCATTACATTCCGGGTAGAAAAGGTACTTAACCAAAAGACAAATTATTTTCAGATCCATACATCAGCATACTGATCAGCCATACTGTCTAAAATTTTAATTGAAGTTGTTAATTGCTCTACCAGCTATTTAAGAAAACAAAGGGTTTTTTCCTGAATACAGTGTATATATCACCTACACTGAGCAACTCATAGCACACAGAGGGTAACAACATAGAAAAGTAAACAACATAAATAACAACTGGATGGTCATCGACAGAAAACCATCTACCAGTATGCCTTCACCAGATAAGTACGTTTCTGACCACATTTGGCCATCATGGTGTTGACCTATTGACCTTAAAATCTAATAATCAGTTTATCTGTGTCCTCAACTGCATCTAAGTGGTAAATTTGGCGAAATTCCGACAAGCCGTTTGTAAGATATTGTGTTCGCAAATTTTTAGTATGATATTATGCATGGACGGACGCATGTAGAGCCTGAAAACAGCATGCCTTCGGTTGCTAATTGCTGGCAAAGGCATAAAAATACCTTAGCCACAGCACAATAAATGTTACTAGTTTACTATATCAAATAACATTACAATTCAGAATACGTAAAACCACACAATACTTTTATATATTCAACTACGACATAGCACTACTGCACAGACTGAACATACACAACAGTTCTATACAGCTTGGTCAGTGCTTAATAGCATTATCAACACCTGCTGCATGATGCATTCAGACTGAAATGACAAGAATTATTGTACAAATAGCAAACAAGGAAACAATATCATAATGCCACAAAACCCTTGAAACATGTCAACTCGACTTGGTCTCTGCATAGATAATCGCATCAAATCTCCTTGAAACAGATCTTTCCAGCCCATTGCTTGGCAATGGTACTGATAAACTGATCCTACAACTCAGCCTGGCCATCCCTTCGTGGGTAGGTGCAATGACTACCAGCCAAAGGGCGGTGATGCCTTGCGGCTGAAGAGTAAAGGCAGGTATGGTTCGTGTGTGGGTGGCAGATAAAACTGTGTTATCCCCTTGCTACAAACGGGCCATATCTGAGCACTACAGAGATAAAAGGGCTTACATATGAAGCACGCTATAAATTCATCTGTTTACTTACTTTTACTTTTTTTACAACATCCAGGACAAATACCAAAAATCAAAGCAACAAACCTTGGTATAATCACCTGTTATACCACGAAACTGATTCAGTCTATTTCAACACAAAACCACGGCTCACAAACCCTGCAAAGGGCAACTGCCATGTTCTACAATCGATAATGTTTTGTAGCAACTGTAGCAGCGGTAACCATATGAATGCAGAACAAAATACTAATTGCCGCACATAAAGCACATAGACACAAAAAAACATAAGTTTGTGGCACAGAAAGCAAGTACTGGTATCATTAATTCATTTTCATTTTCTATCAATACTGACAGTTTAATTTTATCATCTGATGATGTTAATTCCGATCATCATTGTACACTGCAGCAATATGCCATAATGATCATCATCCACTGTCTACCAGCTTGTTTATATTAGTATGCTGCACATAATGTGCAAGACCAGTGCTATGGGCAGTCACCTGGAAGCCTCACAATTCATACGGATGACAAGAAAGTGTAAAAGCAAGCAAAAATTTATACAAATATATGCATGACACCGATATATGACCCTTGTCAGAGTTCAGACAGTACACCACATTAGTTAAAGCATGGCATTCAAGTATCTGCAGATCAAACGATTGTTAACAATAAAATGTGCAAGTTCAGTACAAAGTGGCTAAGCACACTATTTATAATGCCACAACATAAAGCCAATGAAATGCATATGAAAATACGATATGTACAAAGATGTAAATTGTTAGTGTGGACTTCCTGTACAATATTATGCATTACAACCTTCCATATTTCAACAACAGTAAAAAACATATTAAAGTATTAGTTACAGCATCCAGTATATAACAAAACAGTGTCAAGAATGTGATGCATAGATAATCAGAAAGTGGCACACAGTAGATAATAAACAAGCAATAGCTGTAATATTGCTACTAATTGGCAGGCAAGGAAGCAGAAAAGCGGCACACTGCTGCAGCCGATATGCTGCATTTGGTAACAAAACCTAGTTTTTATAAATGTAAAATTGATATTCACACCCTGACATTTACGATTATTAGCTGATAGTGTTCAAAATTAAGATTATTATTAAAAGTTATTGTTAAAGAATACTGATTTTGCATGCTTCTGAAAAGGTAACATTTTAAGACGGCAAACTTTCACAAAAAGGCTAGCAAACCTATTATGTGAGGTATTTACATACAGAGACATATGGTCTACATGACAGTTAACATCTGTAAACTGTACAGAACTATGTTCGTATACTTGTAGGCCTATGAAGATTCACAAGTCATGATCTGATCGGCATAATAAAAACAAAGACAGAAATATTGTGCATAATGTGCAAAGATATAAACAAACAACCAACTATTACTAAACTATTACTCAAACGCATACTTGGTTAAACAACAGCGAAATTACTGTCTACAATCTGCAAACTAGGGATGTGACGGATTCCGGATCCAAATCTGACGAAATACGATACTTTTTCCAAAATCCAACGTACACGAAAAATTCGATTGTGGCGAATTTGAAATTTTTGTTTCAGTCCAACTCTATAATTATTTTCAGCAGCAGAAATAAGTTTGAATAACAGTACAGAGATTGATGGAGAGATCTGTTGTTGTGTCTTCTTTACTTTAAAAAAACAATTACAATAATTTTAATTATTCACTGCTAATCTGTTTGTAACTGTCTAATTTTAAGTAACTAATAGCTGTAATAGCTGGTACTAATTTTGCACATGAAATCCGCATCCGCCATGCGAATGTCAGATGCTGATTTTGGCTGGCTCCATCACATCCCTACTGCAAACCAGCAACAGAGATTAGAAAGCCAGAATATATTGCTGTGGCAGGGCATATCATATAGCAAAAATGTGCAGACTCGCTGAGCTGCTGAAAAAATCTGCAATCTACCAGTACGGCGATTCACTAACTAAATCACTCCAACCAGCGAACTCTGACCACGATGTGGACGGCTCAAAAGAATAGACAGATTCTCGTCTCACTGGTTCTCCACTAGCACTGCCACCAACCCGTGTATGGGGATTAAATGCCCCCGTATATGGGCTCTGTTCATGACTTACATCTGACTGGACATCAATTACGTAATTCTGACCATTATTGTTGTCCCAAAACTCCTGCCCATCAGCCACGTAATAAACTGCAAACTGTACAGCCCCACGTGTTGTGCTGACAGTGGACGGAACAACGACCTCAAACGTAAATGTGACAAACAGACCAAACGTTAACTGATCACTGTTCACCGGTTTAGCTGCAATATCTTGATGACTTGACCACGAATCAAACGTGCACCTAACAGTGACGGACTTGTTACACGCTATGTTTTTCACTTTAATGGTTCCAACGAGTTTAAAGTTATCGCGAACGACAACATTTTCGAGCGACACGCCATCGGTCATCACCTTTTCACGAAATGACATGTAGCTAGCAGCGGGTTGGGAGAAGTTCACTACAAGGTGTAATGCTGCTTGCTGATCTGAAGCCAGCTTATTCACTTGTTCA
>Ga0209255_1000188_pt1 | contig 13014 bp, 13 predicted proteins | sample WorMetvaBAHAMAS2_FD_187394 | JGI IMG/M metagenome (GOLD analysis project Ga0209255, IMG submission 187394) | Marine gutless worms symbiont microbial communities from Max Planck institute for Marine Microbiology, Germany - Olavius vacuus... | ecosystem: Host-associated > Annelida > Digestive...
GGGTCTGAGTGCTTGGCATGCAAGAAGAGAAGCGACGAGAACTTGGGAGGCCCCATTGGCTCCCGTAGGCAAAGGTATGGCATGCGGCTATTGAGACACGCAAGGGGAAACCCGGACACAGAATTAGACCGAAGCCTCAAGCCCGCTTACCGGGGAAGCTATACCGACCGAGGAGGAAGGACAGCCGGAAGTTGGTGGGGAGTCAGACTGGCTCATAGTACTCTGAGCGCGGGAGAGCCGCGTACAAGGGGAAGGGGCTAGCAAAGTTACGCAGAGCCTGCAAAGGAAACTTCAACCGGACACGAAGGGTCGGGCCATGAAGCCAACCTCCCTGCAGGGAATAGCGAACAAAGCGGCATCTATCTTCACTATGCGTTAGATGTGTGGTTCGAAGAGACCGTCAAGACGCACTGCGGAGGGGCGGCGTATCTATGCCGGTATGCGGACGACTTTATATGCGCATTCGAGCTTGAGGCCGATGCCGAGCGATTCTACGGTGTGCTCGGAGACGGGTTAGGCAAGTTTGGATTAGAAGTTGCAGCAGAGAAAACGAACTGGATGCAGTTCAGTCCGCAAAACTGGAAAGCGAGTGGCGCCTTTTCGTTCTTGGGCTTTGAGTTTCGCTGGGGACGCGGCCGCTGGCGCAAGTCAGTGCTCAAGTGTCGCACGGACCGTAAGAAATACCGCGCAGCGCTGGCGAACTTCCAGGAATGGTGCCGTGAGAATTGCCGGTTACCTAAGCGGGTAATATTTGCCAGGCTCAATTCCAAACTGCGTGGGTATGACAACTACTACGGTATCCGGGGGAACGATAAAGGCTTGCAAGACTTCTATCATCATGCCAAGCGGATTCTTAATCAAAGCGCTAAACCGCCGTAGTCAACGGCGTAGCTATAATTGGGAAGGATTTGCGGAACTGATAAAAGTCTTCAAACTCCAGAGACCACGCCTATGCCACGCCTTCTGAACACGACGAACGATGACGCGCTATGTGCGAAGCGAGTGACTTTGAGGAGCCTCGTGCGGTAGTTCTGCATGCGGGGATCTGTACGGGGGCGGTTGGGTAACTGGCCATCCTACCGTGATACTAGGCAAAATTGTAATCGTTCAGATCTCCACTATTTTTACCATCCCTGGTATCTGGATTCCGGCAGTCCCCGCCGGAATGACGCAGTGGGGTCTGAACGATTATGATTGAACACGATTTAGGATTCGTGTTCATTCGTGGTTCTTCGATGCGGTTCGCTGTACCTGTCTACCCCCTGCCTGTCCCCTGTCTGCCGTGCCCGCACAGGCAGGCGTCCCTGGGGCGGCAGGCAGGCTCACCACATCCTACACGAGTTCGAAAGAATCCATCATTCATCCCCGCTTCTGACCCCGCAGCGCTCGCTTGGCGGTACGAATCAACTGTACGATGGGTATCCCCGAGGGACAGGCATAGGTGCAGGAGCCGCATTCGACGCATTCCATGATCTGGATGCGTTTCATTTCTTCGTACATGCGGGATTTTGCCAGCCGGGCCAGTCGGGATGGGTTGAGGAAGTAGGGGCAGGCCTCCAGGCAACGCCCGCAGCGGATGCAGGGGTATTCTCGGGGTCGTGCCGTCTCGGTGGCAGTGAAGGCGAGGATCCCGGAGCTGCTTTTGATGATGGGGGCATCGAGGCTGGCGATGGGGGTACCCATCATGGGGCCGCCCATGATGACCTCGCGGGTGTCGTCGCTCAGGCCCCCGCAGAAGCGGAGTACTTCCCGCACCGGTGTGCCCAGGGGTACGACCAGATTGGACGGTTGCTCGATGCCGGGGCCCGAGACGGTCACCATTCCGTCGATGTAGGGCATGCCGGTGTCGAACCAGTCTGCGATGGCGGCGATGGTGCTGACGTTGTTCATGATGATGCCCAGATCCGCCGCGTGCAGGCCCGCCGGGACTTCGATCCCGAGCAGAGATTTGATCATCATCTTGGAGTCGCCCTGGGGGTACTTGACCCGCAGGGGCACCACGCGCACCGGCTGATTGGGCCAGAGCTGGCGGTTCAGGGTGGCGATGGCGTCGGGTTTGTTGCGTTCGATGCCGATGATGGCCTCGGCGGCGCCCAGTCTGGTTCGGAGGATTTCGATACCCCGCAACAGTCGGTCCGCACGTTCGACCATGACCCGATGGTCGTTGGTGAGATAGGGTTCGCATTCGGCGCCGTTGGCGATCAGGTACTCGATCTCGACCCCGTCCCGCAGGGAGTACTTGACATGGGCGGGCAGGGCAGCCCCTCCCAGGCCGACGATCCCGGAATCTTGCAGCACCGCTACGAAGTCGTCCGGGGACAGGGTGCGCCAGTCGGGTGGGCATTTCCCTTCCAGGCGTTGGGTGGCGTAGGGATCGGCCTCGATTTCGATGGCTTTGCTGAATCGACCGCCGGGATAGCGGTGATGCCCGATGGTCCGCACCCAGCCGGTGACCGGGCTGTGCAGACTGGTAGACAGGAAGGCACCGGGGGCGGCGATGCGCTGGCCGCGGCGCACCCGCTGACCGGGGGTCACCACGGGCTTGGCGGGTATCCCCAGGTGTTGGTCCAAAGGCAATACATAGCGGCCCACGAAGGGCATGCGCTGGGTGGGCAGGTCTGCGGTCAGGGCCTTGTGCTCCTGGGGATGGACCCCGTGGGCAAAGCCGCGGCGCAGGTGTAGCGTCGATAGCATCATTGTAATTGGGTAGTGGTTAATATTTAGGCTCTTTATGGATTCCAGACTGGTTAGGATATTTTGCGCAAATTTGCCTTCTCAGAAAGCCAGAGGGTCGTCGTATCAGTCTAGAATCCATAAAGAGCCTATAGGGGACCTTGAAAAATCCCATGCTCAATACTTTGTCATGGTGATGCTCATAAATCGCGCTTTTCGAATGCCTTGATTATCATGGAGTTACGCACACGGACATAACGGGGCTTCCTTGTTCTGCAAAGACGCCTTGAATTTTTCAAGGTGCCCTATAGTTATTATTTCAAAGGCATGGATTAAGTGGCGGGTACGGGCGGCGTGCACTGCGGCGAGCTATTCATGTGCAACGGGTATAGTATACGGGTCTCGGCCTTCCTCTTCTTTAGTGGGTAGGGTCCCGACTCCGGCGCAGTTCCCTGTTTCGTGTTGATTGGTGTCTATCCGTGGTTCCTCATCCCGACGGTAACGATAGCGTCTCCCTCGGCTACCGCGACGCCGGGGTCGATATCGATGCGGGCAATGCCCTGGTGGGGCGCATCAAGCCCCTGGCCGCCGCCACCTTCCGGCCTGGGGTCGTTACCGGCCTCGGGGGATTCGGTGCCCTGTTCGAATTGCCGCTGGACCGCTACCGCCGACCGGTACTGGTCTCAGGGACCGACGGGGTGGGGACCAAGCTTAAACTGGCCCTGGCGCTCGACCGCCACGATACTCTGGGCGTCGACCTGGTCGCCATGTGCGCCAATGACATCCTGGTCGCCGGGGCCGAGCCCCTGTTCTTCCTCGACTACTACGCCACCGGCCATCTGGACCTGGAGGTTGCCACCTCCGTGGTGGCGGGCATCGCCAAGGGATGCGAACTCGCCGGCTGCGCCCTGTGCGGCGGCGAGACGGCGGAAATGCCGGGCATGTACGCCCAGGGAGACTACGATCTGGCTGGATTCTGTGTCGGCATCGTCGACAAAGACCGACTCCTGACCCCCAAGCAGGTGCGGCCGGGAGACGCCCTGATCGGGCTGGCCTCCTCCGGGGCCCACGCCAACGGTTACTCCCTGATCCGAAAGGTCATCGAGGTATCGGGGGCGGATCTTACCGAGCCCCTGGGCACTTCCACCCTTGGCGAACTGTTGCTCGTCCCGACCCGGATCTATGTCAAACCCCTGCTCACCCTGATCAGGGAGCTACCGGTCCACGGCATGGCCCACATCACCGGAGGTGGGCTCCCCGAGAACCTGCCCCGCATTCTACCCCAGGGGGTGCAGGCGCGCATCGACCTGGATTCCTGGCAGCGCCCGGCGCTATTCGACTGGATACAGTCCCGCGGCGCCGTAACAACACGGGAGCTGCTACGCACCTTCAACTGCGGGGTCGGCATGGTCGTCTGTATCCCTGCTGAGGATGCCCGACGCGCCTGCGATCTGCTCATCCAAGCCGGAGAGCAGGCTTGGCCCATCGGTCGGATCGAAGCCACGGAAGGGGGCCCGGAAGTAGTCTTCACTGGCGGAGACGTCGGATAACAACGCTCGTCCTCGCATTGCATTATTTCACGCTATAAGGAGTCGCAGCGCAGCGATCGGGTGCGAAGGGTAGTGGATAAATTTTAAGTGGTGAAGTCTTCTACTTCTTTTTTACCGTTACAATCTGGATTAAAATCTGGTAGTAGTTAAATTCAAAGTGACATGGTTGTGCGACTTAACGATTCGACCCCCACTGCTTTTGCCATCTCTGGCGCCTGGATTCCGGCAATCCCTGCCGGAATGACGGGGTAGGGGTCGGCAGACTTCATCACTTAAAATTTAACCACTACCTAAAATCTAACCATTACTAAGTTGGAATATGTTTGAACTGGAATTAACCCAAAACGCCTTGAGGGGACCTTGAAAAATTCCATGCTCAATACTTTGTCATGGTGATGCTCATAAATCGCGCTTTTCGAACGGACATAACGGGGCTTCCTTGAAAATCCGAGCAATCCCTTATCTTAGACTCGATAGAGGAACAACTAAAGAATGAACCTGCTTCTGAAAGTCGAAACAAAAGAGATGGCTCTTTATGGATTCCAGACTGATCGAAGGGGACGGTGGTCCGTAGCACTCTGACCGATGACAGAACAGGTAGTCTTTTCTCAACAACAACAGTAAGTTATACGACGCCCCTCTGGCTTGCTGAGAAGGCGAATTTGCGCAAAATATCCTACCAGTCTGGAATCCATAAAGGCCAAAGAGATTACGACTAATATAACCTATCGACCTGGGAGTTGCGGATCCAAAAATACCGTGTATTCTACGATGTTGATCCGAAAGAAAAACATGTTGTAATCAATGCGGTTAGCTGGAAAGAACACAATAAACTCTATATTCGAAACCAGGAGTACTACATATGAAAACGATAGAATTAGCAGGTAGCTCGCTTAACCTTGAAGGCGCACTAGATCTTGCAACTCACAATAATATCATCTTAAAGGCAACGGATGGAAGAGAGTTTGTTCTGGCAGAAATAGGTAATTTTGATCAAGAGATAGAGTTGACCAGGAAAAATCCAGAGCTTATGAAGCTTCTGGACCAGCATTCTAAAGATAAAGGAGTGCTTACTATTCGGCAAGCTAGGGAACAGCTTGGTCTGCTGTAAATCAATCGCTTAGATACGGCTGTAGAGCCGTCTATCGCATGTTGTGCAAAGAGAGGAGATATGCCGTGAAAAGGTGGAAGCCGAATTCAAACTGGAAAGACTTGCCGGAACCGGCGGTCGGAGACATCGTTCTCCTACGATTCGGGATGCGTTCCGGTATACTGTGAAAGTCATCGTCACGGCCGTTGGTGATGACAAAGTCACAGGTCATATTGAAGCGTTGTTCGATACCGATACCAGCGATTGGATCACAGCTAGAGATAGGAACACGTACGTTGGGAAGGAGGAGCCCTTCAGGCCGCGCTTCATGCACGAAGTCATCAAGAGGGATGCCCATCAACTACTTGCACCCGACATAGAATGCAGGTAGTCGTACTCATCTCCGGCAGTGGCAGCAATCTGCAGGCCCTCATCGACGGGGCCGGGGTGGACTTACCTATCCGCATCCGCGCCGTGGTCAGCAACGAACCGGGCGCCTTCGGTCTGGAACGCGCCCACCGGGCCGGTATCGAGACGCGGGTCCTGAACCACCGGGACTATGAGAGCCGGGAAGCATACGATACTGCTCTGGGCACTTTGATCGACGGATTCGAGCCGCGTCTGATCGTTCTGGCGGGCTTCATGCGCATCCTTACCCCGGCGTTCGTGGCCCGCTTTCGGGGGCGTATGCTCAACATCCACCCCTCCCTGCTCCCCAAATTCCGAGGGCTCCACACCCACCGACGCGCCCTGGAGGCCGGCGAGACCATCCATGGGGCCAGCGTGCACTTCGTTACCGAGGCGCTGGACAGCGGTCCGGTGGTGTTACAGGCCAGGGTGCCCGTGAAACCGGGAGACGATCCGCAACGACTCGCTGCGCGGGTGTTGAGCCGGGAACACCGCATCTATCCCCAGGCGGTACGTTGGTTCGCCCAAGGCCGGTTAGGGTTGGATGCAGCCGGCAGACCACGGCTCGACGGCCGGGTCCTGACACGCCCCCTGCAGCTCGACGCCCTGACGGCCGAGCAGCGCCGTTGACCCTCCTGTACCGATAAGCCCACCGGCTGCCGTCACGACTTCTCGGCACTGGTTTCCTTGGTCGCCCCCTTACTCTTGCCGGCGATGGAGATCATCTTATGCACCAGGTCCCAGGACGCCAGGGTACCGGTGAGATAGGGTTGCAAGAGCTTGATGGGATCGTACTCATCGACCCCCTCGACCATGCGCTTGCGCAGCTTATCCAGCATCTCGCGCTGGATCGGTTCCATATCCGGTAGGCCCAAGAGCTTGCGCAGCTCCTCGGGACTTATGTCGATATCGAGCTTGATATTCATGGTGGACTCTTAGGGGCTGTTGACATTTATCTGAACGCGGGCGATTGCGAGGAATGCTTGGTGCCGGTCAGGCGCAGCGAAGGAGAATCCTGGACGTCGGGTGGGCTGTGCCCACCGGGTCGCACGATAGTTGTGGGCGCAGCCCACCTAAATCAGACCTAAAACCGTGAATGCCAACAACCCCTAGACCCTGAGCGGCCCGATAAGCGCGGATCAGTGGCGGCTGAAGCGGGGCGGCACCGACTCCGCAGGCGTCGGTTCGTCCACCACCAGCCCTTTGTGGACCCGCCGCCCCACGAGCAGGCAGGCCCGCTCGAACGCCTGCTCCGCCTCCCTGGCGTGCCACGCCCATTCCATCGGCGACACTGAAACCGGGATCTGCCAGTGACCGATGGTCAGCACATTGACGATGCGGATCTCCAGGGTCCAGTCGTGCCAGACCACCTTCGGGTCCTCGTCCTCATAGAATTCCTGCTCGGCGAGCCGAACATAATTGCCTGCCGTATCGTCCATGGATACCACGCTGGCAACCACCAGCTTGTCGTCGATACAGCTCGACCAGCCGGTGTGAACGGTCGAGGCAGTCGCCATCAAGGCATGGATGAGCAGGGCAGGGGTCAGCTCCAATCGCAGCGGACTGCCCCAGTCCGGCTCCGTGTTGTCCTGTTCTTCGGTCATCTGGCACTCGTTTTATTGTTTCAGCACGCTAGTCCAAAACTATGCACTTTATTCGCGGCATCCGCCTCGGCGATTCTAACCCTTCTTCTCCCGCTGGAATCTGAGCACCACCGTGGCATAGGGAGGAAGGGTGAGACAGATGGAGTACTCGCGGCCGTGGATTCCATGCCGCTCCGCCATCGCGCCGCCCTCGCTGCCCCAATTGCCGCCGCCGTAGACCTCGGCGTCAGTATTCAGCACCTCCCGATAGTAGCCCTCTTCGGGCACTCCGATACGGTAATTGGGTCGCACTAGCGGGGTAAAATGGGTCACCGTGATCACGAATTCGCCACGGTCTTTTCCATACCGGGCGAAGGAAACGATACTGCAATCCTCGTCATTGGTGTCGATCCACTCGAAACCGCTCGCCTCGGCGTCCAGCTCATGCAATGCTGGGGTCTCGCGGACCAGCCAGTTGAAGTCGCGAATGAGCCGCTGCACCCCCAGGTGCAGCGGATCCTGGAGTAGGTGCCAGTCCAGGCTGATGGTGCTGTTCCATTCCCGGTCCTGCGCGAACTCCGTGCCCATGAACATGAGTTTCTTCCCCGGTATGGCGTAGGTCAGACCCAGCCAGGCCCGCAAGGTGGCGAACTGCTGCCAGCGATCCCCCGGGATCTTGTTGATCATGGCCCCCTGGCCGATCGAGACATGGTCGTGGGAGATCGGCAGTACGAACTGTTCGTCGAAGGCGAAATTGAGTGGATTGATCAGCTCATAGTGATAATACTTGCGGTGTACCGGGTGACGACGCAGGTAACGCAGGGTGTCGTAGGCCCACGCGGAGTTCCAACGCAGGCTGAAACCCAGGTCCCCGTCTTGCACGGCCCCGGTAATCCCCTCGCGCAGGGACGAATCCTCGGCAATCATCAAGACATCGGGATACTTGTCACCGACCAGCGCGGTCAACCGACGGATGAACGCCAGGGCCTCCAAGCTCTCGTTACCACCGTCTTTGTTGGGGACCCATTGGCCCTCGCCGCGGCCATAATCGAGATAGAGCAGCTTGGCGAGGCTATCCGCCCTCAGCCCGTCCAGATGGAATTGGTCGAACCAGTACAGGGCATTGGCGAGCAGGTAGTTGACCACCGCCGGGCTGCCGAGATTGTAGAGAGGCATGTCCCAATCCGGGTCCCGGCGATGGTGAGGATCGGCGTCCTCGTAGAGCGCGGTACCGTCGAATCGGGCCAGTCCCTGAGGCTCGATCGACAGGAAATTGGGCACCCAGTCGACGACGACGCCGATGCCGGCGCGGTGGCACGTATCGACCAGATACCGGAAATCATCGGGAGTGCCGTAGCGGCTGGTCGGGGCAAACAGCGCCGAGGGCAAGAGGCCTACGGTGTCATCGAACGTATGCTCGCTGATCGGCAGCAGGGCGATGTGCGTAAAGCCGATCTCGGTGACATAGTCCACCAGCTCGTCCGCCAGCTCGCGATAGTTGAGCCAACGGTGGTCTTCCTCCGGCTTTCTGCGCCATGAACCCAGGTGGACCTCGTAGAAGCTCAGCGGCGCTCCCGGGCCTTGTTTTTGCCTTCTCTGTTCGAGCCAGGCGCCATCGCGCCAGCGGTAGGTTTCCAGCTCCCGGACCATCGAAGCGGAGCCGGGGGGACGCTCGGCACCGAAGGCATAGGGATCGGATTTGAGCACCGAATCGGTACCCGGCGCGGCCTTGATTTCGTATTTATAGAGGTCACCGCCGGCCACGCCCGGAATGAAGATCTCCCAAACCCCACATTCGTGGCGCAGGCGCATACCGTGCCGGCGTCCGTCCCACCTATTGAAATCGCCCACCACGGCCACGCGAGCGGCATGTGGTGCCCAGACCGCAAAGGCGACCCCCGCGACGCCTTCGACCTCGGTGGGGTGCGCACCTAAGATCCGGTAGCTCGACCAGTGGGTACATTCGCGCAAGGCGCGCGCGTCGGCATCACTGAGTACGGGTGGGAAGCGGTAGGGGTCTTCGATCCTTTGCTCGCCTGCGGGGGTCTTGATCCGCAGCCGATAGGGAAAAGGCGCTCCCCGTCCTTGGATCGTGCCCACGAACAAGCCTTCGTCATGGACCTGTTGCAGGGTCGCCACCGGTTTATCGGCGGCAATGTCCAGGACTTCCACGGCGCTGGCCTCGGGTACGAAAACCCGCACCGTCGCCGTCCCCGGAGTCGTGGCCGCATGCATTCCGAGGAAGGAGAACGGGTCCGCATGCTCCGCGTTGAGCAGGGCCTCCACAGCATGAGAGTCCACCACCGGTGGGGGCAATCCTTCGGCCCCGATACCGCCGATAGGCTCTTTGGGCTCTTTCGGAAGATCGGCGGTTTTTCGGGGCGGCGCCGGCTTCTTGTTTGCTGCAACCGGTTTGCGCGGCGGTTGGGGCTGGACCGGATGATCCCGGACGGCCGCCTTGGCGATCGCCTGGGCCGCGGAGACATGTGGCGCGCCCTTGCCGGTCCGGGCCTGAGCGGTATCCTTATCGGTTTCGGCCTGCTGCATGACCGCCATGGCATCAATCGCGGAATGGACGGTCGAACCCTCGGAACCGCCTGCAGCACCGGGGCCGGCGGTCTGCTTGCGCGGTGGGGGTTGGACCAATGCGTTAGGCACCACCGGCTTTGCCTTCGCCTCGGCAGTTACCGCCGCATCGCTGGCCGAAGCCGACTGTGCTTGGGTGCCTGGCAGCGTCTTTGCGGCAGGCCCCGACTTCGAGGTACCCGCACGGACGGTCCTTGTCTTCTGCGAGCCTTTGCCAGCGGTCGATCCGGCGACCGGGGCCGACCGTGCCTGGGTGCCTGGAGGCGTCTTTGCGGCAGGCTCCGACTTCGAGGTACCCGCACGAGTGGTCGTTGTTTTCTGCGAGCCTTTACCGGCGGTCGATCCGGCGACCAGAGCCGACTGTGCCTGGGTGCCCGGAGGCGTCTTTGCGGCAGGCCCCGATTTCGAGGCACCCGCACGGGTAGTCGTTGTCTTCTCTGGGCCTTTTCCGGTAGTGGACTGGGTGGTCGGTGCTGATTTCTTAGCGGTCATCTGATCGGTTCCCTTCCATATATGACGTTACTGACACCTGGGAGTCTGTCGAGCTGGGTATTCGTGCGATCCCGAGTCGGAAGGGCTCCCGGAAAGCGGGTTCAGGCGGTATCACAATCAAGCGGTCCGCAGACTCATCGCGCATTATACTGACCTCCCACGCCGCGTAGTACAAGCCCGTCGTCAGAGCGAAGTCGCTCGAGTCAAGCGCCACCGGCGCCGTTTGTGATTGACCGATCGCGGTTTTTCGTTCGCCCTCCCTCCCGGTCCCCTCGCTGTACTCGGGGCCGGTGCGCCCTCACCGGGAGCGGGGCTTCGAGGCTTGGCTCGACGACATCGACCTAGAACAGGGTCGGAGCCAATGCCTTAGCCACTGGATCGACGGGTGCCTCCGGTTCGGTGGAAAACCGGTACCCCCGCGCGAGGCAGAAGGCCAGCCATTTGGACAAGAACAGATTGACCTTCCATTTGGTTTCCAAGGCGGAAGCCAGGTAATGCGTGTGAATCGGCAGCGTCGTCCGGCGCAGATCCAAGACCTCCACCTGACCGGCGTCATGATAGGCGCGCAGCAGGGTATCGGGATCGGGATCCAAAGTCCGATGGACCTTGCCGTCGTGGTGTGGAAAGTAATAGGTAAGCCGTAGCAGCGTCGTATAGGGTGCCTGTTCCAGAATTTCCAGGAACAGATCCTGATCCCGGTCGACGACCGAACACACCTCACCCCGGAGCTCGTGCAGCTCGGGAACCAACCGCATCAAGGCGCGGTAGTTCTCCTCGCACAGCTCCATCAGATTACCGACCGTCGGGCGCCCCGACCGGATAAAAGCCGTTTTCCAAGGGGGCCGGGACGCCTGCATGATGCGGCATAGACGTCAGACGGTCGCCTGCGCTTGGTCCTCGACCTGCTTACGCACCTCGGCCATGTCGAGCCCCTTGGCCTGCTCCAGGAGCTGGCGGAACGCGGCCTCGGGAAGCGCCCCCGGCTGGGCAAAGATGATAATCTGCTCGCGGAAGATCATCAGGGTAGGGATCGAGCGAATCTGGAAGTGGGCGGCAATCTCCTGTTCCTGTTCCGTGCTGACCTTGGCGAACAGGATATCGTCGTGATCCTCCGAGACCTTGTCATACACCGGGGCGAACGAACGGCAGGGTCCGCACCAGGATGCCCAGAAATCCACGATCACGAAATCCTTGTCTTTGATCGTCTGCTCGAAGTTGTCTTTGCTCAGCTCTACGACGGCCATTGGCTCTACCCGATTGGAAAAAATGAAACTCGATACTACCAGAATCTCCCCCGCACCGCAGTTTGCCCGGATCGTCGGCAGAGGCTCAGTTTGAAAAATTTATGCTTGGCTGCTCACTTTCCGGCCCATTAACGCCAGGACGCAATGGCGCCAAGACACTCTTTAACTTAATGGCATTGACATGCAGCACGCTGGAAAACCCACGGGTAACGGACATAACCTCGAATCCCCCATCAACCCCCTTTACCAGCGCGCCTGCTTTATTACAGCCGCGGTCAAGGTGGATCGAATGCCGCCGGATCAGGGCCGGGAAGTCGCCTTTGCCGGACGATCCAACGCTGGCAAATCCAGCGCCATCAATACCATCTGCCACCGCCGGCGGCTCGCCAGGACCAGTAAGACACCGGGCCGGACCCAACAGGTAGTCTTCTTTGTCTTGGACGAGACCCGACGCTTGGTGGATCTGCCGGGATATGGCTACGCCAAGGTCTCCGAGGCGGTGAAACTCCAGTGGCAGCGATTGATGGTGTCCTACCTCCAACAGCGGCGGTCCTTGGCCGGGCTCGTCGTAGTCATGGACATCCGCCATCCGCTGACGGCATTCGATCGGCAGATGCTCGAATGGGGGCGGCGGGCGGAGCTGGAGCTGCTCCTGCTGCTGACCAAGAGCGATAAGCTCAAACGCGGTGCGGCACGCGCCGAGCGGGAGCGGGTCGCAAAGGCCGTCACCGCCGACGGCAGGCGCATCCGGGTCGAACTCTTCTCGGCCCAGACCCGCTTAGGGACAGAGCCGGTCCACGGCGTGCTGGACCGATGGCTCGGTGTTGGGGGTTAGCTGTCAGGTAGCGATTTCCGTCAAATGACAGGCCACTGTTTTCTTGAGCCGATGTTTTCTTGAGCCGATTTCACTCTTCCTGAACCCGAAGAACGATTATCGGTAGTGGTAAATTTTCAAGTGATAAGGTCTCCATGAATAACGTCGAACATCACATAAAGGCACAAAGCCACAAAGGGATACGAGGATCGAAGGGAAATGACAGCAAGCGTCGTCTCTCGGTCTAAGATGAAAATCTCGCGGATGACCAACGACAATCGAGAAAGGTTCTTCGTGTCTTTGTGGCTTGGTGTGAGAAAAAACGTTGGACATCACACAGAGATAAAGGGGTACGGCATCAATACCACTTGAAGATTCACCACTACCCGATTATCTATAAGGGGGCCTTGAAAAATCCCATGCTCAATACTTTTCATGGTGATGCTCATATACTACTCTCATATGATTCTTTCATTGCAGAAAGCCAAGTAGTCCATTGGAAAATAAGGTATCCTAAGCGCCATGCTGGACTACACCCTATCACCGGAGCAGCTGGATGAACTGCGTGCGGCAC
>Ga0209255_1000189_pt1 | contig 12921 bp, 15 predicted proteins | sample WorMetvaBAHAMAS2_FD_187394 | JGI IMG/M metagenome (GOLD analysis project Ga0209255, IMG submission 187394) | Marine gutless worms symbiont microbial communities from Max Planck institute for Marine Microbiology, Germany - Olavius vacuus... | ecosystem: Host-associated > Annelida > Digestive...
CAACGGCCGCAGCGCCGAGGTCCTAGCCACCACCCCCTTCGACTCCGCCGAGCACTTGGCCGATACCATCAAACGCTACGTTCAAGGTCTACAATCAGCACATCCCGCAGAAAGCACTGGGCCACATTCCTCCCCTTCAGGCGATGAAAAACTGGTCCCAAAAACAGACCCAGCTGTTCAAAAAATGTGTCTATAATCTTGCGGGGCTTGACACCCCACTTTAAACCACAGGGTTTTTCCGACGTCAAAGCCTCTCGGCTCGAGCGATAGCCTGAGTACTCTCCCGGAGAGTGGTTAATTTTTAAGTGGGAGCATAACCAACAGCACGCACCGCTTCGCCCCCTCTCCCTGCCGGGAGAGGGGATCAAAAAAGAAACCAGGAGTGGATGCTGAACCTCTCGACTGCTCTCACTTATAAAGTTTACCACTACCCTCTCCTGGAAGATCCTTAACCTGGAGTCATTCAATCGTGCGCAACAAAATCAAGAAAGTGGTACTGGCCTACTCCGGTGGCCTGGATACCTCCGTTATCCTCAAGTGGCTGCAGGAGCATTACGGCTGTGAGGTGGTCACCTTCACCGCCGACATCGGTCAAGGTGAAGAGCTCGAACCCGCGCGGGCCAAGACCGAGGCCGCGGGGATCGAGGAGATCTATATCGAGGATCTGCGCGAAGAGTTCGCACGTGCGTTCGTCTATCCCATGTTTCGCGCCAATGCCGTCTATGAGGGCGAGTACCTGCTCGGGACGTCCATCGCCCGGCCCCTGATCGCCAAGCGCCTGGTGGAGATCGCCGACGCAACCGGCGCCGACGCCATTGCCCACGGTGCCACCGGCAAGGGTAACGACCAGGTCCGCTTCGAGCTCGGCGCCTATGCCCTCAAGCCGGACGTGAAGATCATCGCGCCCTGGCGGGAGTGGGACCTGTTGTCCCGGGAAAAGCTGCTGGCCTACGCCGAGTCCCACGGCATTCCAGTGGAAATGAAGCGCGCGGGTTCCGAATCCCCTTACTCCATGGACGCCAACCTGCTGCATATCTCCTATGAGGGCAATGACCTGGAGGACCCCTGGACCGAGCCGGCCGCCGATATGTGGCGTTGGACCTGTGCTCCCGAGCAGGCCCCGGACCGGCCCACTTACCTCGAGCTGACCTTCGAGCAGGGGAATATCGTGGCCCTGGACGGTGAGGGATCGACACCCGCCGGGATTCTCTCCGCGCTCAATCATATCGGCGGCGAGCATGGTATCGGTCGCAACGACATCGTGGAGAACCGTTACGTGGGCATGAAATCCCGCGGCTGTTACGAAACCCCCGGCGGGACCATCATGCTGAAGGCCCATCGGGCCATGGAGTCCCTGACCCTGGACCGGGAGACGGCGCATCTGAAAGACGAGCTCATGCCCCGCTACGCCAAGCTGGTCTACAATGGCTACTGGTTCACGCCGGAACGCCAGATGCTCCAGGCCGCCATCGACCGCACCCAGCAGGTGGTCAATGGACAGGTGCGCCTGAAGCTCTACAAGGGCAATGTCATGGTGGTGGGCCGCAAGTCCGAGACCAACAGCCTGTTCGATGCTTCTCTCTCCACCTTCGAAGAGGATGCCGGGGCCTACGACCAGGGCGACGCCACCGGCTTCATCCGGCTCAACGCCCTACGCCTGCGGGTCGCGGGGCGACAAGGGAGGTGAGCATGCACAACCGGATCGATAGTGTCTAATCGACCATGTCCACGCGCATCACCCTCATCCGTCACGGCGAGACGGACTGGAACGCCGAAGGGCGCCTCCAGGGGCACCTCCAGGTTCCGCTGAACCGGCGTGGCCGGGCCCAGGCCGAGGCCCTCGCCACCTGTCTGCAAGACACTCGCTTCGATGCCGTCTACAGCAGTGATCTGCTGCGGGCCCTCCAGACCGCCTGGACGATCGTCCGCCGCAAGGGGCGGGCGGTTCGCGCCGATGAACGCCTGCGCGAGTGGGACCTGGGGGTGCTGGCGGGGTTATGTCGGGTCCAGGTGGAGCGGGATCAACCGCACGCCGCCAGGATTCGGCGCGAGCATCTGGTGGACGAGCCCATACCCGGCGGCGAGAGCCTTCGCCAGCGGTTCGAACGGGTGACCGGGGCGGTCACGGAGATCGCCGCGCGCCACCGGGGGGAATGCGTCCTGGTGGTGAGCCACGGCGGCCCCCTGGGGGATTGCTACCGCCGCGCGGTCGGGAAGGGAATCGAAGAACGCATGCGGATCGACCTGCGCAACGCCACCATCAACCGGATCCGGATCGACGGGGACGACTGGACAGTGAAATCCTGGGCCCAGGCCGAGCCTCTCTCTGCTGTTGGCTTGTTGTCGAGCTAGGGGCTGTCGATATCGATCATAAGCGCGGACGATTTCGGGGTATTTTGCGAGGCGCATGGGTTTCGGCATAAATCCATATCAGTGTGGCAAATTATTCGACATGGAGTAATTTGTCATTGCCGTCCGGTAAGTACTGCCGGAATCCGGATGCCGGGGACGGCGCGCCGTGCCCAACGCGGCACGCGGAAAACCCGTAGCTATCGAAAGAAGGCATCCACGGAAAAGCCTTCCTTTTCGAGGATGCTCCGCAGCTGCTTCAGGGCGGTTATCTGGATCTGGCGGACCCGTTCGCGGGTTACGCCGAGTTCCCGGGCCACGCACTCCAAGGTGGTGTGATCATGGCCGTGGAGCCCGAATCGGCGCTCCACGACCTCGCGCTGTTTGTCGTTGAGTTTCTCCAGCCACTGGTCCAGGTTGGACCGGACGGCGTGGTCATGGAGCTTATCTGCGGGGTCCGCGGCCGATTCGTCCCGCAGCTTGTCCAGGAGATGCCCATCCGCGCCCTTGCCGAAGGGGGTATCGACCGAGGTGATATGCTCGTTCAGATCGAGCATGCGCTTGACCTCCCCGATGGGCTTGTTCAAGAGATTGGCGACATCCTCCGTGGTGGGCTCGTGGTCGAGCTTCTGGGTAAGGCCCCTGGCCGCCCTGAGATAGGTATTGATCTCCTTGGTCACATGAATGGGAAGGCGGACCGTACGCGCCTGATTCATGATGGCCCGCGCGATGCTCTGGCGGATCCACCAGATGGCGTAGGTCGAAAAGCGGAAACCACGCTCCGGGTCGAACTTCTCTACGGCCCGCATAAGACCGAGATTTCCTTCTTCGATCAGATCCGGGAGGGGGAGCCCGCGGTTGAGATAGCGATGCGCGACCTTGATGACCAGCCGCAGGTTGCTGACGATCATACGCTGGCGCGCGGCATCGTCACCCTGGTGGGCAAGGTGGGTGAAACGGACCTCTTCCTCGGCCGTCAGAAGTTTGGAGCCGCCGATCTTGTTGAGGTACAGACGTACCGTATCGAAGTCGCCCTCCCCTGCCGCGAACCGACCCGGGGGTGACGTAACCGCGTCCGGCGACTCGTCGTCGCTCGTCCCCTGGCTGATCGCCTCCGGCCCGGGACCGTCCATCGCATCCTCGCCGGTGCCGCTGCCGCTGCCGATCTCAGGCCCCGAATCCAAATCGTCTCGCTCGTCGGTCCTTGTCATGCGCACATTCCCTCGTAACTGAGATACCCAGGGTTGGGACTCAATGCCATTAAGTTAGCTGCTGACCGCTTGTCGTGGTTGATCAGGATGCGGAAGAGAAAACGACGAAGCCTTACGGGAGATACCGCAGAGGGTCCACGGGGGTGCCCTTCCTCCGTACCTCGAAGTGGAGACGATAGGCCCCATCGGACGCCTGTCCCACCTCCGCGATGCCCTGACCGCGCTTCACGCGGGCGCCTTCGCTCACCAGGAGCCGGCGGTTGAAACCGTAAGCACTCAAATAGCCCTTGGCGTGTCTGATGATGATAAGGTTTCCGTAACCCTTGAGTCCACTGTTGCTATAGACCACGGTCCCACTCTCCGCGGCCACTACCTTTTGACCGGGACGCCCGGCGATGCGGATACCCTGTAGCATCCGGTTCCCGCTGCGGAACCTTTGCACTACCTTACCACCGAGCGGCCACCGCCAGCGCAATCCGGATGCCACCCGCGCGCGTTTGCCCGGTGCGCGCCGCGTTGCCTTGGTGGAGGCCCCGGCAGTAGCCCGACGCTTGGCGCACGACCGCTTTGCCGTTCTTGCCGTCTTTGCCGTTCGCCGACTACTGCGCTTGGTCGAACTGCTCTTCCCGCGCGGCGGTTTGACACGCAACAGGGAACCCGCGTAAATACGATAGGGAGGCCCCAGCTTGTTCCAGCGCGCCAGTGTCTTGTAGCTGACCTTATACCGACGGGCAATCCCGGACAGGGTATCGCCGCCGCGGATCCGGTAGTAGCCGGGCGGGGCCGGCCCCAGGGAACTGCACCCCGCCAGGACCAGGACGAACAGCAGGGCTACCCCTGCGGCCAGGGCGCGCCGGCCGACCACCCGCAAGCTACCGACCTCGATGTCCACCTGCCGCCACCCGCATCGCCTTCGCCCGCATCCGCGTAACCTACCGCAGGAGTACCGCCAAGACGATGAGCAGGACCATGATCCAACCGATACGATCCACGTATGCCCGCAGGGCGCTCTCCATACGCTCGCCCCCCCAAGCCATGAGGGCGGCAACGAGAAAAAAACGCGCCCCGCGCCCCACCGCCGAGGCAATCAGGAAAGGGATCAAGGCCATATGCAACACTCCGGCGGAGATGGTGAAAATTTTATAGGGAATGGGAGAAAACCCGGCGATGAAGATGGCCCAGACACCCCACTCCCGGAACCAGGCCTCGGCCTTGGCAAAGGGCTCGGCATAGCGCCCGCCTTCCACGACCAGGGGGGTGATCAGCTCGAATGCGAAATGGCCGATCAGATAACCCAGCAGACCACCGAGCACCGAGGTAGCCGTGGTCAAGCCCGCGAACCACCAGGCCCGCCGCGGCTCGGCCATGCTCATGGGGGCGAGCATCACGTCCGGCGGAATGGGAAAGAAAGAGGATTCCGCAAAGCTCAGTCCACCCAGATACCAGGGGGCGTGACGGTGCCGCGACCAGGCCATGACGCGATCGTAGAGCGAGGAGAAGATGCGCACTAAGTCACGCCTCCGAGTAAGGGTACGAAAGTGACGGGCTCCAATATTTCATGGACATAACCCGTTTTGGTTCTCAACACACGCACCAGCACCTGTTGTTCCGAGTGCCCGATGGGCAGCACCATGCAGCCTCCCATGGTCAGCTGATTGACCAGCACGCGGGGAATTCCCGCTGGCGCCGCGGTGGCTATGATGGCATCGAAGGGTGCGTATTCCGGCCAACCCAAGGCGCCGTCGCCGTGGCGCAGACGCACATTTCGCAGCCCGAGTCCCCTCAGGGTATGCCGAGCTCGCTCCGACAGGTCCGCCACCCGCTCGACGCTGTAGACCCGGCGCACCAACGAGGCCAGCACCGCGGTCTGGAATCCCGAACCGGTACCGATCTCCAATACGGTGTCGGGGCTGCCCGGCGCCAGGAGCGCCTCGGTCATGCGCGCCACCGTATAAGGCTGGGAGATAGTCTGCCCGTGGCCGATGGGCAGGGCCGATTCCTCGTAGGCACGGCTGGCCAGGGCCTCATCCACAAACAGATGGCGGTAGCCGACGCATGACGGCGAGCACCTCCGGATTGCGGATCCCGGTCTCCTCGAGCCGCTGAATCAGACGCTCGCGCGTGCGCCGCGACGTCATCCCAATCCCTTGTTGCATCGTCAGTTGTATCCCTAATAGCCGGCACGCCGCCGGCTCGAAAGCGACGTGGTACGCCACATCCACCTGCATCGGGATTCTCATCGGATTTCGGACGACGGTCAAATTATCGGGTCTGCTTTCTGCGGCATCCATAGGCACCGGATATACTCGTAAAGAACTCCCAGCACTCGTAAGGTGGTCGGAACCATGCAAAAGCACCTGCGTACCTCGGAGGCGGAGCTGTTTCGCGACGCCGTGGAAGACGCAAAACCCCTCGAGATCGATCAAGTCGAACCCTTCCGACAGCGTCCGCCCCCGGTCCCTATCGTCCAACCACCGGAGCTCAGCGAGCAGCCCCGGCGCGCGATCCCGGCCGAGGCGGAGCTCGAGACCGGCGACTACTTGCTCTTCTCCCGCGCGGGCGTACAAAAGCGCCTGCTTGCCGATCTCCGGCGCGGCCATATGGAAGTGGAGCTGGAATTGGACCTGCACGGCCTGACTACGGCCCACGCCAAGCGTATCCTCGACGAGTTCCTGCGCGACTGTGCCCGCCGGGGTGTGCGCTGCGCCCTTATCATCCACGGCAAGGGCGGCCGCTCCCCGGAGCAACCGCCGGCGCTCAAACGCAAGGTAAACTACTGGCTGCGGCAGTACGACGAGGTCCTCGCCTTTTGCTCGGCAACCCGACGCGACGGAGGCACCGGTGCCCTCTACCTGCTACTGCGTAACCCGGAGAAATCCCGGCGCAGATGCGGGGACTATTGAACCCGACCTGGATGCTCTCGACTACCGATACCCGACCAGGGATCGGCATCGGGTAGATCCGAGACGGCCGCACGGACGTCAGCAACACTACCCGGCACGCCGGTTGTCGCCTGCGGGGGTAGTGGCTAAGGTCCAAATGGAAACAGCCCATAGGGCGGGAAAGGTCAGGGACGACTGCATCCCGCCGATCAATCTGCCCCTTGACAACTTCCCCCTTCCGAATCACCGAACGGCGGGTTGGATCACAATGCCGGAGACGGAAGGATCCGGTACGGTGGATTGGCCGATTCCCAGCCGCGAATCGAGTGGCCGAATGCACCTTGAATAAGTCATTCCTATCGAAGGACCTCCGAAGCAGTGCGGCAATGTCCGCAACGCCCTTGCTCGACTTCAGATCGCCGAGTACCTGTTGCAGACCGATCCGCAGCAGGCCGATGAGGTTGTGACCCCGACAGATGGACCAGGGATCGGCATCGGGTAGATCCGAGACGGCCGCATGGACGTCAGCAATGCTACCCGGCACTCCGGCCGTTACGACAGCGGCATAGAGTCCGTCCCGATCCACCTCCCAGGTTTTGCGACCAGTGAAACGCTCGGGACCCAACTCGTCGAACGGCAGATTCCAACCCCGGCGCAGCGCGAGCCAGCGCAGTCGACCGAAGATCAGGCCATGCGCAAGCATGGGCATCCCTGACCGTGCCGCCTTGGGTGGCTTCGAAGCGTCGGATCTTGGCTCGATCGCCGTACTCGGCCAGTACTCCATCCAGGGCCGGCGACCGCAGCAGCACGCATTCCAGGTCGTGGGCATCGGGGCGAGCAGGTTCGGCGATGGTAAGGCCCGACCCTGGAGACGGTCGAAGTCGGCGTCGACGATACCCAGGGCACCTGAGAACCTGCGGGTATCGAGCCGCCTGACGGCACCCTCGACATTCTGCTTGCCGTCACCGATGACCAGTTCACATCCTTGCGAGACCCGGCGATCCCAGAATCGGTGGTTGTCCTCCCCTTCCAGGAGCAGGAAGCTCCCACGATGCGTTTGGCGGTGCATGATGACTTCGTTCTCGATAATGTCCGCATCCCTTGCCCAACTCGACGGCTTCATGCCGGCTCCCCACTCAATCCGATCATCAAGTCCGAGCGGTCGCCAACGATGTAGGGCGAGTGGGTCGCGATCAGCACGTCGAACTCAGCCGTTTCGACGATCTCCAACAGATCCGGCAGGAAACGCTTCTGCCAGGCAACGTGCAGGGACAGCTCCGGCTCGTCGATCAGCACCAGCGTATTGGGCCGGACCCGAAACAGGAGGTCATAGTGCAGGACCAGCTCGTGTTGCTCACCGGAAGACAGGACCTCCAATTCGAGGGGGGTTCCATCCTCGCGCTCGGCGACCAGACCGGTCTCGCGATCGATCCAGATCCGCTTGTGCAGGAACTTGCGGTTGACATTGTCCAGCAACAGGCGGGTACAGCGGGCAAGGTCGGTCAGTATCTCCAGCTTTTTGGACGTATTCTGTACATAGACGCTCATCACCCGCTGCTGCGCCGAATCGAGACTGTCCAAGGCCCCTGTATCGAACGGATGTTCTTCCAGCTCGTCGAGGAGACCGATGTCTCTCAGCTCCGCCCGCTTAGTATCCAGCCCCTCCATGCGTAATTTGAGGTCGTCCGCGCTCAAGGTTGTCAGCTCGGGGGCCAACAGACGCTGCGGAAAGGACTGGTCTAAGCGTTGGGATTGCTGACCATAACGGACTCGGACCATGGAGGATGGTGACCCGGCCGTCCGGGTTCAGGTCGACCTGGTGCTCGAACCGGTCGAATAGACCTTCCACCTGGATGCCGGAAATGCGCAGCAGGGGTTCGGTGCTCATTACATTACTCCCGGAGCCGGATTTCGCCCGCCCTAAAGGCTTCAACTCGTTGGTGTCACGTCATCAAAAACCCAATGCTATCAAGTTTCGGGTAGTGGCTAAATTTTAAGTGATGAAGTCTGCCGACCCCTACCCCGTCATTCCGGCAGGGATTGCCGGAATCCAGGAGCCGGGGATGGCAAAAGCAGTGGGGGTCGAATCGTTAAGTCGCACAACCATGTCACTTTTAATTTAGGCTCTTTATGGATTCCAGACTGATCGAAGGGGACGGCGGCCCATAGCACTCTGACCGATGACAGAACAGGCAGTCTTTTCTCAACAATAACAGCAAGTTATACGACGCCTCTCTGGCTTTCTGAGAAGGCGAATTTGCGCAAAATATCCTAACCAGTCTGGAATCCATAAAGAGCCTTAATTTAACCACTACCGAGTTTCGTTGCCGTCAGTCCTCTCCGATGACCCGTTCGTCTCGGGGTTTGGATAAGAGTTTTTCTGCTTCGGCCCGGCTGTTCGCAAAGGTCATCCGATACTGAAACATCGCTTCGGGTGGTCGCTCTCGACGTAGCTGGCGCACCAAGGCACGCGCATTGTGATAGTGGTTTTCCGTGCCTATGTACGTCAGCAATGACGGTGGCGAAATCTTATAGATGAAATAGGGCATCTGACTAAATACTCGTTTGAGTGATGGAAATGAGTGGGTGCTATAGCCTGCGGCAGCCGCTTACCAGCGCCCATTCGTTTGCTGTCCGGGGCCTGTCCAGTCTGAACCAAGGGGCGTAGGTCGCTATGATTTGTGCGCTCTGGTCGTGAAGAATGCCCGACACGGCGATGCGTCCCTCGGTGCGAACCAGTGCCGCCAGCCGGCTTGCCAGCTCGACCAGCGGACCGGCCAGGATGTTTGCCAGTAGTAGGTCGGCCGGCTCCTCCGGCACCCCCTCCGGGGAGCAGCAGAGCAGACGGTCGGCGAGCCCATTGTGCTCCGCATTGGCCCGGGTGGCCTGCAAGGCTTGAGGATCATGATCGACCGCGACCGCGCGGACCGCCCCGAGCCGCAAGGCGGCGATGGCGAGGATCCCTGAGCCGCAGCCGTAGTCGATGACAGTCTTTCCCGCAAGATCCGCCCCGTCGAGCCAACGCAGGCAAAGGGCCGTCGTAGGGTGACGGCCGGTGCCGAAGGCGAGCCCCGGATCGAGCGCGACGACAACCGCATCCGGAGCGTCTGCGGATTGCCCCCTGGGACAGACCCACAGCCGCCGGCCAAAACGCGCGGGTTCAAAATCGTCCCGCCAAGTCCGTTCCCAGATCCGGTCCTCGATCCGCTCGAGCCGCGGCTTTACGCCGAGATGATCGGCGAGGGATCGGGAGAGCGCCAGCGCGGTCGCCAAGGCTTGCGGTTGGTCGGGATACAGGGCGGTGAGTCGCACCCGACGCCATAGGGGGGTGGTGCCGGGTGGCGGCTCGAACTGCGGTTCATCCGCCGCGTCCCCCAGGGTCACCGCCAAGGCACCGGCGTTCTCCAAGGCGGCCTCGATCAGGGATACATGATCCTGCTCGACGACAAAGGAGATCTGGACCCAGATCATTTGAGGCTTGACTTAACGGCATTGTCCTCTTCGTCCCCTGACACTCCCTATGTACCGAATGTACCGAGTTTTTTCTCCAGGTAATGGATGTTGGTACCGCCGGCCTGAAAGGCGGCATCCTGCAGGATGTGCCGTTGTAGGCCGATGTTGGTGTCGATGCCGCCGATGACCAGCTCGCGCAGGGCGCCGCACATGCGCGAGATGGCGGAGGAGCGGTTCTCCCCATAGGCGATGAGTTTGCCGATCATGGAATCATAATGGGGTGGAACCCGATAACCGCGGTAGATGTGGGTCTCCATCCGAATGCCGGGGCCGCCCGGGGCGTGAAACTCCCGGATCTGACCGGGGCTCGGGATGAAGGTCTCGGAGTTCTCGGCGTTGATTCGGCATTCGATGACGTGCCCGCGCAGCGTGACATCGTCCTGCCGGTACCGCAGCTTTTCGCCGGCGGCCACCAGGATCTGCTCCTTCACGATGTCGATTCCCGTGACCATTTCGGTGACCGGGTGCTCGACCTGGATACGGGTGTTCATCTCGATGAAGTAGAAACGTCCGTCCTCGAACAAGAACTCGAAGGTCCCCGCCCCGCGATAGCCGATGTTGCGGCAGGCCTCGACGCAGCGCGCCCCGATCTCGTTGCGTTGGGCGTCGGTAATCCCAGGGGCGGGGGCCTCTTCCACCACCTTCTGGTGTCGCCGCTGCATCGAGCAGTCCCGCTCTCCGAGATGGATCACATTGCCGTGCTGGTCCGCAAGGAGCTGAAACTCGATATGGCGCGGGTTTTCCAAGTATTTCTCCATGTAGACCACAGCGTTGCCGAAGGCCGCGGCGGCCTCCGCCTGGGTCAGCGACATGGCGTTCAGGAGGGTGGCCTCGGAGTGCACGACTCGCATACCGCGACCACCGCCCCCGCCGGCGGCCTTGACGATGACCGGGTAGCCGATCTCGCGTCCCAGCTCCAGGGTCCGTTTCCTATTGTCGTCCAGGGGACCGCCGGATCCGGGTACGCATGGGACGTCGGACCGGCGCATGGTATCGATGGCGGAGACCTTATTACCCATGAGGCGGATGGTCTCCGGTTTGGGGCCGATGAAGATGAAACCGCTCTGCTCGACCCGCTCGGCGAAGTCCGCGTTCTCCGACAGGAAACCGTATCCCGGATGGATGGCTACCGCATCCGTGACCTCCGCGGCGCTGATGATGGCGGGGATATGGAGATAACTGTCCTGGGATTGGGCTGGGCCGATACATACCGATTCGTCGGCGAGTAGTACGTGCTTGAGCTCCCGGTCGGCCTCCGAATGCACGGCTACCGTCTTGATTCCGAGCTCCCGACAGGCGCGCAGGATGCGCAGGGCGATCTCTCCCCGATTGGCGATGAGAATCTTCTCGATCATGGCGATGGTGCTTACTCGATCACGAACAGGGGTTGGTTGTACTCTACCGGTTGTCCATTCTCGACCATGATCTTTTTCACCGTACCCTCCTTCTCGGCTTCGATTTGATTGAGGATCTTCATCGCCTCGATGATGCAGAGGACATCGCCCGCCTTTATCTGCTTGCCTTCGCGGACAAAGGGCTCACTGCCGGGAGCAGGGGTGCGGTAGCAGGTACCGACCATGGGGGAACGTACCAGGTTTTCCTCCGGCTCGTTATCCGGGGTGGAGGCCGCAGGCTCAGGGGTTGGTAAGGGTGCGCTCGGGACCGTCGCGGCAAACGCCTGGGGTGGGGGCGGTGCGGACATGATCAGGGGTTGTGGCACGGTCCCATGACGGCTGATCCGGATCGACTCCTCGCCCTCGTGAATCTCGATTTCGGCGATGTCGGACTGCTGCAGTAGCTCGATGAGCTTCTTGAGTTTGCGAGTGTCCATGTTTTCGTCGTTACTTCTGGTCGGTGTCTCGATTCAGTCGCTCGATGGCCGCATTCAATGCCAGCTCGTAGCCGAGGGAACCCAAGCCGGTGATGATACCTTCGGCGATGTCCGAGAAATAGGAACGATCACGGAAGGGCTCTCGGGCATGGATATTGGAAAGGTGCACCTCGATGAAAGGGATCGCCACGGCAAGCAAGGCGTCGCGTAGGGCGACGCTGGTGTGAGTGAAGGCCGCCGGGTTGATGATGATGAAGGCGACACCCTCACGCCCCGCGCCCTGGACCGCCTCTATGAGCTCATGCTCGGCGTTGCTTTGCACCAGTTCGAGCCGGTGTCCCGCCGCCGTAGCCCGGCGCTGCAACCTGGCACCGATGTGCTCCAGGGTGTCCCGTCCATAGTGCCCCGGCTCGCGGGTACCGAGCAGATTCAGGTTCGGGCCGTTTAAGACGAGAATCGAGGCCATATGCGTCTGATTGGGAGTGGCAAACTCGTGATTACCTACGACGCAGCGAAGCGGCCACCCCTGGTGAGATGGTGAGGTATCCGGCACTGTTGTTCCTAGCCTCGACGTTATGCACGGGTGCGCGTAGGTTATCAATCGAAGGTCTTCAATGTCCGGCAGTAAGTCGCCCTGGTCGGCTTGGACGTAAATAAGGCAACAGACCCAGTAAAAAGGGTTGTCAGCGATAAATGTTTCGGCGGTGTCCAACCTTGACGACGTAGATCAGCACCCGTTTATTGTTTCAGCACGCTAAGTCCAAAACTATGCACTTTCAGTGCATAGTGGTTGAGCATGGATTTCATAGACTACGCGATAGTCGCCGACCCGCAGGCGGTATAGGATGTCACTGTTGCTTAATTTTGCGTGTGCCTGACCCGCGTGGGTTAGAGGCCAAACGGTCGATCGCCATGCCTATGCGCCGTTGCATGTCGTGAGGTATACTAATCTAATATCAATATTTCGGTTTTTCACTCAACCGATCAGTTCGAAATTCGCCGTCAGCAGTGAACGCAGCTCGCGCTGGTATTTGTGCGGATTCTTGAAGAATGTCTCACACGCTTCTCGGAATTCATCGAACGTTTCATAATATCGGTTATAGAGGACTTTCTTTTTGAGAAATTTCCAAAATCG
>Ga0209255_1000191_pt1 | contig 12911 bp, 13 predicted proteins | sample WorMetvaBAHAMAS2_FD_187394 | JGI IMG/M metagenome (GOLD analysis project Ga0209255, IMG submission 187394) | Marine gutless worms symbiont microbial communities from Max Planck institute for Marine Microbiology, Germany - Olavius vacuus... | ecosystem: Host-associated > Annelida > Digestive...
CTTCGACTCCGCCGAGCACTTGGCCGATACCATCAAACGCTACGTTCAAGGTCTACAATCAGCACATCCCGCAGAAAGCACTGGGCCACAGTCCTCCCCTTCAGGCGATGAAATACTGGTCCCAAAAACAGACCCAGCTGTTCAAAAAATGTGTCTATAATCTGGAGGGACTTGTAAATTAGTATAGATATCGGGTGCTCGCGGTGGCGGTGAGTGACTCGCCAGATGAAAGATCAAATCGATTCCATCGAGCCGGCCAACCAAGGCGGACGGATCGGTGAGATCCGCGCCGCGGATGTCCAATCGCTTCCCCGGCCATAGGGATCGGGCACTTTCGGGGTGACGGGCCAGAATGGCAACATCGGCGCCCTGTTCGAGGAGCGCGGTCACCAGGTGCCGTCCGACCTTCCCGGTAGCCCCCGTAACCAGGGTAGGAACGGCCCGCAACGGGGATGTATCGGTACTAGAAGAAATCACCGTCTTCGCCCCTGACCCACCAGGTGACGCAGGCCGTAAACCCCGAGAAACAGACCGAAATGGGCCCAGATGCCGATGACGACGAGCACACTGAAGGGAAACGGATAGTTACGAAACTGGAATTTGCGGAAGAAGCGCACCATGCCTTTGTGCTTGTGCCATTCCACTGCGATCGGCCGGCCGGTGCTACAGCCCCCCTGATGGTGAACCACTGCTACGTCCGGTACCAGATAGAGCTTCCAACCCACGCGCCGGAAGCGCAAGAACCAATCCAGGTCTTCGCAATGCAGAAAATAGCCTTCGTCGAGCGGGCCGACCTCATCGAGTGCTGTCCTGCGGACCAGCATAAAGGCACCGGAGACCGCCGCTACCGGGACCGGCCCTTCAGGCACGGGATCATCGATCAGGTCCAGACGCTCATTCCGAGTGAGCTGCGGGAAAAACCGTTCCAGGTGCAGGAAACGTGTCAGCCCGATCCAGGGGTCCGGGATCCGACGGCGGGCGGACCGTTGCTCGCTTCCGTCCGGATTACGAATCATACAGCCGGCCATTCCGGCATCCGGGGTCGCGTCCATGAAATCGAGTAGACGCCCGAGGGAGTCAGGCCCGACGATGCAATCCGGATTCAGGATCAAGACACAGGGGGCATGCGTATGGGCCAGGGCAAGGTTATTGCCCCGTGCGAAACCCAAGGTTGGAGCCGTGCTCCAAGATGGTCAGCCGCGGGTCCTCCCCGTGGCAACTCCGAACGTGCGTCAGGCTCCCGTCCGTAGACCTGTTGTCGCTGATGACCACCTCCGGATCGACCGGTGAGGCAAGCACCGCCTGGACGCAATCCGCGAGCAGATCGCCGGCATTGTAGTTGACGATGACGACGCTGAGCTTCGGAGTGCCTTTCTTGATCTTCTTCATCTCAGAGCCAGTCCGGCTACGGGTTCGTCGCGAGGGATCGCGGGGGCGAGGCAGATTTTCCGCTCGACTGGTAGTGGTTAAAGTCTGAACAGAACCATTACGAAAGCTCACCGTGTCTCCCCGGGAACGGCCGTGATGCGCAGATCCGGCCCGACCATGCGCAGGTCCCGGATCGTGAGCTCGATACGATCCCACATCCGCTCGAGACCCGGTAATCGGAAGAGCCCACGGGCGGCGTCACCCATGAGATAGGGCGCCAGATAGAGGACGAGCTCGTCCACCAACCCCGCTTCCAGAAACGCCCCGGCCAGGGTCGGCCCCGCCTCTACCAGCACCTCGTTGATCTCCCGTCGGGCGAGGTAGCGCAGCAGGGACGCTAGGTCCACCCGCCCCCCACGCCCGGCGCAGACATGGACCCGGGCCCCCGCCGCTTCCAGCCGCATGACATCGGACGACGCCCGATCCTCCAGGCAGGCGATCAAGGTCGTACCCGGCAGGCCGAGTATGCGCGCGTCCGCGGGGGTGCGGAGACAACTGTCGACCAGGACTCGTAGGGGTTGGCGCACCTGTTCGCCGGGCTGCATCCCCGGCAGCTCCTCCGCGCCGAGGCGCAGATCCAGGGCGGGGTCGTCCGTCAACAGGGTACCGATTCCGATGAGGACCGCCGAGCTGCGCGCGCGCAGCCGTTGCACGTCCCGCCGCGCCGGCTCGGATGTGATCCACTTGCTTTCCCCACTGGCCATGGCGGTGCGTCCGTCCAGGCTGGCGGCCAGCTTGCAGCGCACATAGGGTCGCCCCCGGCCCATACGTTTGATAAAACCGGGATTGAGGGCCCGCGCCTCGGCCTCCAGGACACCGACCCGGACGTCGACGCCGGCGGCCTTCAGGGTTTCCAGTCCCCGACCCGCCACCAGCGGATTCGGATCGACCATGGCGGCTACCAGGCGCCGCACCCCGGCCGCCAGCAGGCCCTCGGTGCAAGGCGGGGTCTTGCCCCGGTGGCAGCAGGGCTCCAAGGTGACATAGGCGGTCGCGCCCCTGGCCCGCCCTCCCGCAGCCGCGAGCGCCTTGCGCTCGGCATGGGGCTCACCGGCACGGCGATGGTAGCCCTCGCCCACGACCTCGCCGGCGTGGACCAGGACACAGCCCACCCGGGGGTTCGGATCGGTGGTGAAGAGCCCTCGGCGCGCGAGCCGCATCGCCCGCGCCATAAAGGCCAAGTCAGCGGCGTCTCCGCTCAAGGCTTCTTTTCCAGATCGGCCAGCAGGTCCATCTGGTGACGCCTGGCCTCGGGCGTGAGCTGGCGTTCCAGGCGCTCGATCTCCTCGCGGAAGGCGGCCACGTCCTCGAATTTGCGGTAGACGGAGGCAAACCGCACATAGGCCACCTGGTCCAGCACCCGCAGCTCGTCCATGACCAACTCGCCGATCGTGCGCGACGAGATCTCCCCTTCCCCGCCGGTAACCAGGTGCCGATTGATGCGGGCCAGGGCCGCCTCGATCGCCTCGGTGCCGACGGGGCGTTTCTCCAGGGCCCGCATGATGCCTGAGCGCAGCTTGCCCCCATCGAACGGGACCCGGGACCCGTCACGCTTTCTCACGCGCGGGAAGTCGAGCTCGGCACGCTCGTAGGTCGTAAAGCGTTCCTTGCACAGGACACATCGACGGCGGCGGCGCACCTGATCGCCCTCCCCCGCCAACCGGGAGTCGGTAACCTTGGTGTCTTGGACTCCACAGAAGGGACAGCGCATAGCGGTTCGGTACAGATCGGATCAAGCGCACGATGCGCATCCCGGTCTCATTGGATCAAGGCCCACCTACGCCTATCCGAAAACCGGTGATGCGCTTCGCTGCCTGCCTGTACGTTCTTGTTTGCCTGTCTGCGTACAGGGACGCGCAGGCAGGCACACAGACAGGCGCTCGCTGCATCCGACAAAACCGGACTCACCGAGCATAGACGGGAAACCGCGCGCACAGCGCTAGTGCCTTCGCCTTGACCGCTTCGATCACGGCCTGTTCGCCCCCGGCGGCGACGATATCGCACATCCAACCCGCCAGCTCCCGCACCTCCTCGGTCCCGAAACCACGGGTAGTCACGGCGGGAGTCCCGACCCGGATGCCGCTGGTGATGAACGGAGACTGGGGATCATCGGGCACCGCGTTCTTGTTCACCGTGATATTGGCGGCTCCGAGCCAGGCCTCCACGTCCTTGCCGGTGAGCCCCTGCTCGATAAAGCTGACCAGAAACAGGTGGTTACTGGTGCCGACGGATACCACAGTGTAGCCCCGTGAGATGAAGACTTCCGCCATGGTCCGGGCGTTGCGCAACACCTGCTGCTGATAGGTCTTGAATCGGGGTTCCATCGCCTCTTTGAAGGCCACGGCCTTGGCGGCGATCACGTGCATCAGGGGGCCGCCCTGGGTACCGGGAAAGACCAGCGAGCTGAACCGCTTTTCGAGCTCCGGATTCGATTTGGCCAGAATCAGGCCGCTGCGAGGACCGCGCAGGGTCTTATGGGTAGTCGTCGTGGTGACATCCGCGATCCGAACCGGGCTCGGATACAGATCCACGGCGACCAGGCCCGCCACATGGGCCATATCCACGCACAGGAAGGCGCCGACTTCATCGGCGATGGCGCGAAAGCGCCCCCAGTCGACCACCCGGGAATAGGCGGAAAAACCGGCTACGATCATCCGTGGCCGGTGCTCCCGCGCCAGTCGCTCCACCGCCTGATAGTCGATCTCCCCGGTGGCCGGATCCAACCCGTACTGCACCGCGTCATAGAGCTGGCCCGAAAAGTTGGGTTTGGCCCCGTGGGTGAGGTGCCCGCCATGGGCCAGGCTCATACCGAGGATGGTGTCTCCGGGTTGGCACAGGGCCATGTAGACCGCCGCATTGGCCTGGGAGCCGGAATGGGGCTGAACATTGGCATAGTCCGCGCCAAATAGGGCCTTGGCGCGGTCCACGGCCAGCCGCTCGGCGACATCCACATGTTCGCAGCCGCCATAATAACGCTTGCCGGGATAGCCCTCGGCGTATTTGTTGGTGAGTACCGTACCCTGGGCCTGCAAGACTCTGGGGCTGGCGTAGTTCTCGGACGCGATCAGCTCGACATGTTCCTCCTGCCGCCGCTCTTCATCTCGGATCGCCTGCCACAGCTCGTCGTCATAACCGGAAATCTGCATGGTCTCATCAAACATCGAATCTTTCTCGCTGCCAAATCGGTACAGTTTAGCCGCTTTCTGTGCGGTGGACTCTGATTTTCGGACCACCGGTCAGCAGTCGGCCCGGCGCGATTCAGAGGTTCCGGTCGGCGTTCCGGCGTTACGTCACATCCCCATAAATAGCGACCGGCCTCATATCGGACGGTTACTTCGCTTTCTCCGAGTACCACATTTTCCTCTATACTTACAATTATACGATTGGGTTTTACGCTTTCTTTCGCCTGGTCGAGTTTACCCTCCAGGGTGCAAAATCTATAATTTGCTGCCATCCCTCCTTCTCAGTGTACCCGCCTATCCCTATGCGCCTGATCCAGGAAGCCCTCACCTTCGACGACGTCCTTCTCGTACCGGCCTACTCTCGGGTCCTGCCCAACACAGCGGACCTGGGTACCCGGCTGACGCGCACTATCGACCTCAAGATCCCCCTGATCTCCGCCACCATGGATACGGTCACCGAGGCGCGGCTGGCCATCGCCCTGGCGCTGGAGGGTGGAATCGGCATCGTGCACAAGAATATGAGTACCGAGCGGCAGGCATGCGAAATACGCACAGTCAAGAAGTACGAGAGCGGCATCATCCGTGATCCGATCACAGTCACTCCCGAGGCCAGCATCGGGGAAGTCAGGCACATCACCCGCGCCAACAATATCTCCGGTGTCCCGGTCGTGACCACGGAAGGACAACTCGACGGTATCGTCACCGGGCGCGATCTGCGTTTCGAGACCCGCTACGATGCCCCCGTGTCTTCCATCATGACCCCCCGTGACCGCCTTGTGACCGTGCGCGAGGACGCCAGCCGCGAAGAGATCGTGGGCCTGCTGCACAAGCACCGGATCGAAAAGGTCCTGGTCGTCAACCGGGACTTCGTGCTGCGGGGCATGATCACCGTCAAGGACATCCAGAAGGCCAAGGACTTTCCCAAGGCGTCCCGGGACGACCATGGACGCCTGCGGGTCGGCGCCGCGGTCGGCGTCGGGACCGGTACCGACGAGCGGGTCGCGGCGCTGGTGGAGGCCGGCGTGGATGTGGTCGTCGTGGATACCGCTCACGGCCATTCCCGTGCCGTCCTCGAACGCGTGGCTCGAGTCAAACAGGAATTCCCGATGGTCCAGGTCATCGGCGGCAACATCGCCACCGCCACCGCCGCCCACGCCCTCGTAGAGGCAGGGGCCGATGCGGTCAAGGTCGGCATCGGCCCCGGCTCTATCTGCACCACCCGTATCGTGGCGGGGGTAGGCGTACCCCAGATTACAGCGGTCGCGGATGTCACGGAGGCCCTCGCCAACAGTGACGTACCCGTGATCGCGGACGGGGGACTGCGCTACTCGGGTGATGTCGCCAAGGTTATCGCAGCCGGCGCCCACAGCGTCATGATCGGCGGACTCTTCGCCGGGACGGACGAAGCCCCCGGCGAAGTGGAGATCTACCAGGGTCGGTCCTACAAATCCTACCGCGGCATGGGCTCACTAGGCGCCATGGGCGGCAAGGAAGGCTCCAGCGACCGCTACTTTCAGGACGACGAGGAACAAGACAAGCTGGTACCCGAGGGCATCGAGGGACGGGTGCCCTACAAGGGCAGCGTACTCAACGTAATCCACCAGCTCATAGGCGGCCTACGTGCGAGCATGGGCTACACCGGCTGTGCCACTATCGAGGAAATGCGGACCAAACCGGAATTCGTGCGCATCAGCGGCGCGGGTATGCGCGAATCCCATGTCCATGACGTGCAGATCATCAAGGAAGCACCGAATTATCGGATTGGGACCTGACAGGCCTGTTATCGCACCATAATGGAATACAAGTAGGATTTGTCGGGTTACGGCGCGTCGGACTCACTGGTACACGGCAACCTCGAAAGGTGCGCCTAACCCGACCTACCTGAGTGATGACCAGTTGGACCGGCAACTCGGCATTGCAGGCCCTACCGAATATCGGTGGTCCCAAGGGCCGACAGGATGTCGGCGGTCCCGGTCCGGCGTCTTCCGGACGGCTTACGGACCCCATGACCAGCTGTCGGCAACGCTCAGAGGGGTCACTTCTCGGGGATGACCCGGAGCCTGATAGTAGCATCCACATCCGCATGGAGATGGAGCACCACTTCGTAATCGCCGGTGGCGCGGAACGGTCCTTCGGGCAAGCGAACCTCCTGACGCTCCAGGGTTATCCCCATCTCTTGTATTGCGGCGGCAATGTCCTGGGTACCCACGGAACCAAATAGTTTACCCTCGTCACCGGCCTTACGGGCTACCGTCACGGTCAGGCTATCGAGCTTCTCGCGACGGGATTCGGCCGCGACCAGACTCTCCACGGCCGCCCGCTCCAGTTCGGCTCGCCGTGCTTCGAATGCCTCCAGGTTGGCCGCAGTCGCCGGCACTGCAAAGCCAAAGGGAATCAGATAGTTGCGCCCATAACCGGCACGCACCGAGACCTTCTCCCCCAGATCGCCCACATGCCCGACCTTCTTCAACAGGATAACGTCCACTTGGATACCCCCATAACGCTTTCAACGACACGGAACATCCCGGCCACCCCGGGATCCCGACAGATCATCGATCCTAGCCCTTTTTCCGCGCCGCGACCCGGGCCCGCAGATCGACCCAGTTATCCAGGAAACCGAACCCCGTGACCAAAATCTCGGCGTAGGGCATGACCAGCAACAGCAACCCGTAGAACCCGATCAGCCATCCACGATGGGCGGAGTAGGCATGGGCGAGGCTATGTACAATCGCCATCCCCTGCAGGAAGAACAGGGGCGTCAACAGCAGTAAGAGGTCGGTTGCCCACGTGGCCCTATCCGACAGCAGAACCACGGCCGCCAGCCCCAGGGCCGAGTAGGCCACCTCGGATCGCATCCGCAAGGCGCGGAACTCGGCACCGAAGCCATCCGGATTGTAAAGCAACGCCTGCCACCAGCGCCCGATGAACGAGGCCAGCAAGAGATGGAAGTAGAAGGTCGCGGCAAACGCACCCGTCATCCAGCGGGCGGCTTGAACCACCAGCCGGTCGCTTACGGCAGCATCGATAACGCTACTCCCCACCAAACTCCGGCGTATCGGTTCCAGAAGTTCCATCCAGTAGGCAGTCGGGTCCGCCGTGAACAGATGAATTCCCGCCACCACCACCAAGCCGAACAAGGCGGCCACCTGAACCGTCAGCGCCAATGATTGGGTCTGACGCAACACCAGGCCCAACACCCAGACCGGCAACCATAGCATCAGCACGAAACCGACCGCCGGCAGTGGACTCCCCAAAGCGGCAAATGCCAGCAATCCGCCGGCAAACCCGGCAAAGGCGCCCACAACCAGACCTTCGTCGGCGCCCTTGCGTAGTGTTACCAGCGCAATGGCCGCCGAGCTGATCAACCCGATCAGAGGCACGATCAGCGACAGCATAGCGAACGCCGCCGCGACCAACGTGGCCTGGGAGCGGCCACGCATAGTAAAGCTCGCCAGTGACTGCACCGGATATCGCCTCGGTTAGATTGGGCTCCAGAAACCGGGTGGGGTCAATCGCCCGTGCTCGGATAATGTCAACTCCCAGCCCGGCACCCTTAATGACAACAGCCGGTCAGTGACCGTCGGTGTAAGGCAACAGAGCCAGGTAGCGCGCCCGTTTGACGGCTTGGGTCAGCTGGCGCTGATACTTGGCCGAAGTACCGGTTATGCGACTGGGAACGACCTTGCCGGACTCGCTCACGTAGGACTTGAGTAAGTTCAGGTCCTTGTAATCGATCTCGGTGATGCCCTCGGCGGTAAAGTGGCAATAACGCTTGCGGCGAAAAAAACGCGACATAACAGCCTCCGACCTTTAGTCCTCTACTCCAGCGTTGCCCTCGGCTTCCATCCCGGCCCGGCGCGCGCTCGGCTCCTTGCCGGAGAAACCCTCGGATGGCTCCCGCTCCTCCACCGCCTTGGCCAGAGGTGATGCCTCGGTAACGGCTCGGTTGCGACGAACGATCAGATTACGCAGTACCGAGTCATTGAAACGGAACGCACGCTCGAGCTCGTCCAGCGCCTTACGATCGCACTCAACGTTCATCAACACATAATGGGCCTTGTGGACCTTGTTGATCGGATAGACGAGCTGGCGCCGTCCCCAGTCTTCCAGGCGATGGATGACACCGCCGCGCTTCTCGATATTTTCCCGGTAACGCTCGATCATGGCGGGCAACTGCTCGCTCTGACCGGGATGTACCAGAAAAACCACTTCATAATGTCGCATGACAGATCCTTTCGGCTTGATCAGCCTCCCGCCGTCGCGGTGAGGCAAGGAGTGCGCCCCTCAATCGGCTCAATCGCATTACCGACCGAAGACCCAACCGGTTACACGCAGCCGGTTAAAAGCGGACTTTCGACCTCGCGCCTTAAAAACCCACTGGAAGCGATTCTTCAAGGTGCCCGGAGGTAAACTCGCAAGTGTACAGGAGATCCGGAGGCGATCAAAACCGAAATGGGAGTAAACCTGAAGGAGCGGTTAGTGCTCATGCCGGTCACCCCTGGTGACTTACCTGAGCGACCGAAAGATCTCGTTGCTATCAACCTTCCCAAAAGTATCCGCACGGTTTGGTTTCTAAAAGCGCCTCTCAGGGCAGATCGATTTAGCATCAGTCGGGCAGAAATCCTTGGAAGATTAATACTCGGAAGAGAGTGTGAAAAAATTCACCATATGGGGCCGATTCAGGGAGATAGCGATGATAAAGCGGAAGGCTCTTTATGGATTCCAGACTGATCGAAGGGGACAGCGGTCCGTAGCACTCTGACCGATGACAGAACAGGCAGTCTTTTCTCAACAATAACAGCAAGTTATACGACGCACCTCTGGCTTTCTGAGAAGGCAAATTTGCGCAAAATATCCTAACCAGTCTGGAATCCATAAAGAGCCAAGCGGAATTAACCGCGGATCCGAAGAACGCCAAGACGGTAAGGTCTTCCTTGATGTCGAAGAAGGTGTGATCGCAAGAGGCCCGAACGTACATCAGGGTGTCTTTGACAATGGAGTGCTCCGCGCCGTTTATCCGCAGGCGGCCCCAACCTGCAACCACCAAATAGAGCTCATCTTCGTCGTGGGGCGTCTGCATATCCTTTGAAAAACCTGCCAATCTTGTTCGGCCATTGCCTTCATCTAATCCTGAAAACACAAGGGCACCTTGAAAAATCCCATGCTCAATACTTTTCATGGTGATGCTCATAAATCGCGCTTTTCGAACGCCTTGATTATCATGGAGTTACGCACACGGACATAACGGGGCTTCCTTGTTCTGCAAAGACACCTTGAATTTTTCAAGGTGCCCACAATTGAAAAAGGCTCTTTATAGATTCCAGACTGGTTAGGATATTTTGCGCAAATTTGCCTTCTCAGAAAGCCAGAGGTGCGTCGTATAACTTGCTGTTATTGTTGAGAAAAGACTGCCTGTTCTGTCATCAGTCAGAGTGCTACGGACCGCCGCCCCCTTCGGTCAGTCTGGAATCCATTAAAGAGCCTTGAAAAATGCTGCCGATTTCGATCCCGAGGCTAAAAAGCGGCCATCCCCGGCAAATTGTTCCCCGCAGAATATCCGGGCCACCCGGAGATCCTTACAACCGACCGGGCCGTGATTATTCCCGGCAATCGGGGTTGTCGCAGACGCCATAGATGACGTGGGAATGGTCCTGAATGATGAATCCATGTCGTTTTGCGACGGCATTCTGACATTTTTCGATGATTTCATCGACGAACTCCACGATTTTCCCGCACTTCGCGCAGACCAAGTGGTCATGGTGTTTGCCGCAGTCGAGCTCGAATATGGATTGGCCGCCCTCGAAGTTGTGCCTACACACCAGTCCCGCCGACTCGAACTGAGTCAGCACCCGATAAACCGTGGCCAACCCGATCTCCTTGCCGTTCTCCAGCAACATCTTATACACATCCTCGGCGCTGACATGGCGTTTGTCGCTCCGTTCCAGCAGAGCCAGGATCTTTACGCGGGGTAAAGTGATCTTGAGCCCTGCCTTCCTGAGTTGTTCGTTCTCCAACCTCGCCCCCCTCGCGGTATCACTCACCCAAATCTGTTGTGACAGCTGATCTGCGATCCTCAAGGATATACCCTTTGGGCAAGATTTTCCCTTGTCTTCAAGGCAGCGGTGAGCGCCCTTCCACCCCTCAGAGATGGGGCAGAAGGCAGGCAGCAAACCGCACTATTGGATGGCCTGTGCCCAACATCGAATGTTGGGCACGCCGCCGTCCATCGATGCGGTTCGCGCAGGGAGTGTGTTGCACCGGCCAGCAGACTCAGAACCACGGATTCACCGCATCTTACGGGTTTTGCCCACACCCACCCGACTTGATCGACGTAGGGTCCGCTGTGCGGACCCTTCTGAATCCTATGGGTTTTTGTCCGGCCTACTGGCCGAATCATACGGACGGAGAAGCTTAAGTTTCGTTCCTCAATCCTAGTCTACCCGACTGCGGATGATAGCACGAAAATGCAAGATCAGATGAAACAAGGTCTTAGAAAGACTCGATCAGAACTCCGCGGTCAGACGCAAACCGAAGATCCAACCGTCCGGATCGTCCTGGTCGGGATCGGGCTCGAGGAGTTCGTCTTTCATGTACTGGACATCGGCGGTGATAGCCGTATGTTCGTTGAGGACCGCGCGGTAGTAAGCCTCAAAGACCTGACTCTGATCGATGCTCTGATTGCCGCCGTCGAGGTGAGCGTAACCGATACCGATGTTATCGTCGGCCCGGCCCCAACCATTACCGGCGAAGTTGAAGCCACCCGAATACAGCGATTTATAGTCCACGGCGGTGTCTTCTTGCTGCCATGAAACGCGCAGAAAAGCGCCCACGACTTCGCCGAACGCCTGGTCGAACGACAGACCGTAACCGAGGAGACGTTCTTTTTCCTCGCCGGCCAGATCGAGAAACGAAGTGGAGGTACCCGTGAGGGTAAAACGATAGTTACCCTCACCCATGGCGGTCTTGGGATGGTATCCGATCTCGACACCCCAGAAGTTGAAGTTGTCGCCGTCATCATTCTCGCCGATGTTCATCCCTAAGCCGGTGAGCGTCCAGTCCCCATATCCCAATTCCAAGGCGGCGCCGGTATCGTAAGAGCCCAGGTTGTAGCTGCCCGAGTTCACGAAGACCTCGTTCATGAACTGGGTGAACTCGTCGTTGGCGTACTGGTTGCCGTCGATATAGTCGGTGGAATCGATAATGCCGATGGATGTGCCCAGGGTATTCCCGTCTCCGAAGGCATGATTGTACTTGTACCAGGCGGTGAGGAGGTAATCACGATTGCGCCCGTTGATATCCTCCAGGTCGTCCTCCAGGTCCACCGCCCAGGGTGTCAGGTTCCAGGGCGATACCTGGTTCAGACCATTGTCCGCCGCAAACCCGACCTTGGCGAAGAACTCGTGGGCGTCGCTGGGGTGGTAGCTGATCTCGAACTGGATAGGCATGCCGCCACGGCATTCGTTATCGAACCCATCCAAGGACACCCCGTCGTCTTCCGAAGGCAAGCTGGCGGAGACGTTTTGGCACTGCCCGGTGGCCGCCAGAATACCGTTGATTGACAGCTGCTCGCTCAAGTCCGCCGCTTGTGCCGGCAGGGTTGCGATAAGGACGGGGGCCGCTAGGAAACGGAAACAGCTCGGTTTCATATCTCAATTCTCCCAGACACATGGTTTACGCTCGTTCCCCCGCTCCGGTGCCTGCATGTGCATCCCTATGCGCAGACAAGTGGGAACACAATTGTGGCTGCATCAGCAGGGGTCAGAAAAAGCTTGGCGGGTAGATTTCAAGTCCCGCAAAATTATAGACACACTTTTTGAACAGCTGGGGCTGTTTTTGGGACCGGTTTTTCGTCGCCTGAAGGGGAGGACTGTGGCCCAGTGCTTTCTGCGGGATGTGCTGATTATAGACCTTAACGTAGCGTTTGATGGTATCGGCCAAGTGCTCGGCGGAGCCGAAGCGGGTGGTGGCTCCAGGACCTCGGCGCTGCGGCCGTTGAAGCGTTCGATCTACCATTGGTCTGTGGCGTTCTTGGTTTGGTCAGGTGATGTTCGATGCGGTTGGCGGTGCAGACGCGATCAAACGCGTGGGCACCCATGGGCTGGCGCTGGCCGGTGGCACAGAAACGATCGGTAAATTCCTTACCATTATCGGTGAGGACCTTGGTGATCGTGAAAGGGGCCTTGTCGATCAGGCGCGTGAGGAAACCGCCGGCAGAGGCGGCTGACTTGTCCTGGAGGAGTTCGCCGTAGACCCAGCGGGTAGCGCGGTCAATCGCGGCAAAGAGGTACTGCCGATGGTCCT
>Ga0209255_1000192_pt1 | contig 12892 bp, 14 predicted proteins | sample WorMetvaBAHAMAS2_FD_187394 | JGI IMG/M metagenome (GOLD analysis project Ga0209255, IMG submission 187394) | Marine gutless worms symbiont microbial communities from Max Planck institute for Marine Microbiology, Germany - Olavius vacuus... | ecosystem: Host-associated > Annelida > Digestive...
GCTTGAGTTGTGAAGGCAACAGGAAAGCGCAGGGCGGGAAAACCGCATGCTGCGTTCGATGAGGGGGAGCAGGCGTCCGTGGCTAGGATCCGGCTCGTGAGGCACCGCCAGACGAAAGGGGCGGCAGGGGCGGCAACGGATAGGCTGGATCTACGGACACGGGAACCTGTCGCGTCTTTGCGGTTCAGGCGATTCGGTTGGAAACTGGCAACAAGCAGAATAAGTTGAGATAAGGTATTAGGCCATGTCCGAATGGTTGATCAAAGGCGGTTACGCCGTCGTTTCCGTTACAGTAGCCGCCGTCTACGGTATCCTGCTCAGTGGGATCATCGCCCGTACCCTGGCCCGAGTGCAGGGGCGGATCGGCATCCCGGTCTGGCAGGGGTTTATCGATATCTTCAAGAACGCGGCCAAGCGTACCGCCGTCAGCCACGGCGTCATGTTCTACCTGGGGCCGGTATTTCGCCTTGCCGGCGGCATCGGCACGCTACTCTTCATCCCCATGCTGTATGGCAGCGAGGTCTTCGGCAACTTCCACTTCGCGGGCGACATCATCCTCGTCATCTACTTCATCCTGTTCGGCGCCCTGGGGATGGCCCTTGGGGCCAGCGAAGGCGGACACCCCTATAGCGCTATCGGTATCGGTCGCGGGCTGGCCCAATTCGCCGCCTTCGAGGTGCCCTTCGCCCTGGCGGTCATCGCCCTGGCGATCCAATACGACACCCTCTCCGTCTATGACATGGTGGAGGCCCAGCAAGGCGGCGTTGCCAATTGGACCCTGTTCACCAACCCGTTGGCGGTCACCGCGGCCATGCTGTCGCTCCTTGGCTCTACCGGCTATTCGCCCTTCGACGTGGTCGGCCCGCCGCAGGAAATCCCCATCGGACCCAGGACCGAATTCCAGAGCGACTTCATCAGCCTGATGCAGCTGAATCGAGCCATCTTCGCCGCGGCCAAGCTGGTCTTGTTCATGGACCTCTTCTTCGGCGGTGCGACCAACCTGATCGAACTCGTGATCAAGACCTGGGCCATCTACATGGTGCCCATCTTCGTAGGGGCCGCATTTCCGAGATACCGCATCGATCAATCCATCCGCTTCTTCCTGCGCTGGCCGACATTGATCGGAATCGCCGCGGTGGTTTTGGCGGATTATTGGTATGGTGCCTGATGATCGTCAGGCGTAAAAATGAACATGCGAACCGCATCGAAGAACCACGAATGGACACGAATATACAAGAATCCTGCAATTGCGGAAGTTAATCGAAGAGCAGAAGCCATACTCATGCAACAGCTGGGCGTGGCTAACACGCTGCGTTTCTTGAATCAATTCAGTTGTGGTGTCGGTGATTATACTGTCGAACGTCATGAATGGCTTGATGCGTTTTCTTTAGATGATGTTATTCAAGATATCGAAACAAATAGGAAAAGGAATATGTATACCTCGTCCCGTTTGTCGAGTCAGAAGATGAGGTCTTCCTGAAAACGATTAGGCTCTTTATGGATTCCAGACTGGTTAGGATATTTTGCGCAAATTCGCCTTCTCAGCAAGCCAGAGGGTCGTCGTATAACTTTCTGTTATTGTTGAGAAAAGACTGCCTGTTCTGTCATCGGTCAGAGTGCTACGGACCGCCGTCCCCTTCGATCAGTCTGGAATCCATAAAGAGCCGACGATTATTCCAAGCCGGAAAGCTACCAAGATCTACCGAGGCAGCAATAGATGAACAAGCTGGATCGAGAAGAACGCGAAATTCTGGAGGCGTTCGAGTCAGGGAATGTAAAACGTTCCAAGGATGCGGCGGATATCCGGAAACGGCATCGGGAATACGCGGAAGCTATGTTCACGGAGGATGCCCGGATCAATGTTCGACTCGCCTCGAAGGATCTTCGTGTAAGTTAGCTGGAGGCCGCTTGTCGTGATGGATCGGAATACGAAGGAGAAAACGACGAAGGTTCTGTTTTATAACCGCAACCGGCGCATGGCGCACTTAACCCGACCTACTGGTGCTGTGGTGGAAATATCCGGCGGAGATCAAGTCCGGTGTCTTACAACATCTTCAAAGAGCCATGCCTTGATGAGGGATTGATAGGGCATGTCTCGCTTATTGGCCTCGATCTTTATACGTTCCAGTAGTGTCTCCTAGAGACGCAATGAAATGGTCTTGGTGGAGGGCTTCAGATTCGGGAATGAAACCGGCGTGGCCTGTTTCCAGTCCATATAATCACTGGAATCATGGCTCTCCCAGAAGGCTCGCTCCTCGGTTTCAGTGTCGAATTCGGGTGGTATCAGTTTGGGCTTGTTCATAATGGGTTTTCTCTTTGCGGTGCATGTCACGGGCCGAGATCACACGGATCAAACTCCCGGAGGCACGCAGGGTAAAAGGTGATGTGAAGCAATCTGCCCGCATTGGTCGTACCAAGGGCATGATAACGCGGCTCCTGACAAGGGCACCTTGAAAAATTCAAGGTGCCCTATACATTAGTAGCCAATTTTGCGGCGGAGACACAGAGACAAAAACCCTTGAATATTGGCAAGACGATGGATGGTACGTGGGCAGGCTCCAAGAAATTCCAGGGGTATTCATATTCAGCCAAGGTGAAACAATGGAGGAACTAAAGGCAAACATAGAGGATGCATATGAGCTAATGATGGAAGGAAAATCTTGAGTTTATCATCAGAGAGAATCGTTGTGCCGACGATACTTGTTCTGTTGGGGTGGCGCCTTTTCTTCTATGCAAATGAAGGAAATGAGCTGATGCATGTGCATTGCCGAAAAGGTGAGAGGGAATACAAGTATTGGATTGATGAGGATAATTTTGACATACGAGAATCTTATTCTTATAATCTATCGCTGAGCGATAAGAAACAAATAAAATCGCAAAATCATATTCTCACATTTTGATTATATCGTAGATCAATGGGATGAATTCCAAAAGAGGCGACAAAGGTGAATAAGTATTATCAAGTAGAAAACGTGCACATAAAAGAAGGAATGCTTCACCTCGTCGTCGATGGTAACAGCGTTTAATGCCAGCTAAAGGGCGTATCTTCCCTGCTTGCGGTCGCAACGGAAAAGAAACAAAACGAATTCGAGGTTTCACCCTCGGGTTATGGCATTTACTGGCCTTTAATCGATGAAGATCTCTCGATTGGTGGTCTTCTGGCGCAATATGAATGTCGATAGAAATAACAGATAATTGGGGTCCGGGATTAGTGATGAACCGATATTGTGATGAATTCCGATGCTCGTCTGAGTACATATTTAATTGGATGCAGGAACAGTCATCGGTAGGTGAAGAATCAATAACTGATTGGATGTTATTTAACCTCTCACGGTCTCTACCAAGACTAAAGGGCACCTTGAAAAATTCAAGGTGTCTTTGCAGAACAAGGAAGCCCCGTTATGTCCGTGTGCGTAACTCCATGATAGTCAAGGCATTCGAAAAGCGCGATTTATGAGCATCACCATGACAAAGTATTGAGCATGGGATTTTTCAAGGTCCCCTGATGATAGAACAGGCAGTCTTTTCCCAACAATAACAGCAAGTTATGCGACGCTCCTCTGGCTTTCTGAGAAGGCAAATTTGCGCAAAATATCCTAACCAGTCTGGAATCCATCAAAGAGCCTTATATTTTATCGTTATTGGAATCTGAGAGTTCCAAATTTCCCGATTGGTGGGAAGAAGAGTTCCATCATCAATTAGAGGGTTTTAATGCATTAGTTGTCCTTGCATTTAAGATGAATCAACAAAGCTCACGTAGGGTGCAGTGAGCTCAGCGAATTGCATCGATGCGGTTCGTGGTTACTCACCGCATCCTACACGGGCTGCGATCTGCTTAGAAATGCAGAGCAAAAGCTGAAATTCATTATCCGTCTTTCTGAAATCCAGGTCGATGAAAATGACGAACAACAATCCCACAGACGATCAAGAGCTACCCAACGACGGCTTGACCTACCCGGATACCGAGTACTATTGCAAGACGCGACCGATTCCGGTGGCGCCCCAGTTCGAGGCCATGGAGAAGGTCCGCAACTGGGCGCGGGCCAATTCGCTGTCGGTGCAGGCGTTCGGGACCGGCTGCGGAGCGGTCGAGCTGCGGCCCCTGATGACGGCCCGTTATGATGCCTATCGCTTCGGCGTCATGAGCTCTCCCACCCCGCGCCAATCCTGCGTGTTCATCATCGGGGGCTATGCCTCGGTGAAGACCCTCAAGCGCATCGTCGTCAGCTACGAGCAGATGCAGAACCCGAAGTTCGTGGTGGCCCTGGGGAGCTGCACCGTGAACGGGGGTATGTACTGGGACAGCTATAACACCATCAACCGCATCGATTACTATATCCCGGTGGATCTCTATATCTCCGGCTGTATGCCGCGGCCCGAGGCCCTGCTGGCCGGCTTCGTCAAGCTCAAAGAGCTGATCAAGTCCGGTAAATGCGAGGGCGCCAACACGTATGCGGAGAATTTCGACTGGTACAAGGCGAACCAGAAGAAGATCATCAAGGATTGGAATATGCCGGATTACAACTGGTAAGCGCCGTCATGAAGCAACTCTTCGAACGCCTCCGGTCCCTGTTCGCCGTGACCGACTTCGAGCAACGGCGGACCGATCTCGCCTTCCTGCGTATCCCCAAGGATCATACGGAAATACTGATCCGCCATCTGCGGGATCACGAGGGATTTTCCCATCTGGTGTTTTTCACCGCGGTGGATTACATCGAAGATGGCATCTTCCGGCTCATCTACATGCTGCATAACTATGAGACCAAGGACACCCTGGGGGTGCATGTGGATCTGTCCCGCGAGGAGCCGGTAATGACCTCGATCCACCCGCTCTGGGAGCAGGCCGCGCTCTATCAACGGGAGCTCAAGGAGATGTTCGGGATCGATTTTCCCAGCAGTCCGGGAGTCGACGAGGACTTTCTCCTGGAAGGTTGGGACGAGATCCCACCCATGCGCCGAGAGTTCGATACCCGGGCCTATGCCGAGAAGACCTTCTTCCCGCGCGGGGGCAGAAAGAAGACCGATCCACGCGCCCATATGCAGGCAGCGCTCTACCCGGGCGAGGGGGAGAAATGATGTCCGCGCCCGACCGTTCCAAGTACCCGGAGCTGGTGGACGGCAAGCCCGTCGTCGACCTGGACTCCGAGAAATACGTCAAGCTCTGGCATGGCCCCCAGCACCCCGGCATCACCGGCAACATGTCCCTGGAGCTCACCCTGTGCGGCGACGAGGTGGTGGAGTGCAAGACCCATGTGGGCTATCTGCACCGGGGCTTCGAGAAGCTCATGGAACGCCGGCCCTGGATCCAGAACTTTCCGGTGGTATGCCGGATCGCCGTGCCGGAGCCGGCGTTCAACGAATACCTGTATGCCGCCGGGTTGGAAGAGTTGGCGGGGATCGAACCGCCGGAACGGGCCCAGTGGATCCGCACCCTGAATCTGGAGATGATGCGCCTGGCCAGCTTTCTCGCCTGGCTGGGCGGTCAGGCGGGGGCGTTCGGCAACGGCACCATCGGCCAATGGACGGTGACCCACCGGGACTATCTGCTGGATCTGTTCGAGGAGATGACCGGCGGGCGCATCTACCATATGTATATGCTCCCCGGAGGCGTGCGGTCCGGACTCCCCGAGGGCTTCGAGGAACGGTTGGAGGCCGTCTTGGAGCGGGTCGAGAAGCTCCTTAAAGAGATTGAGCTGGTCCTGCTCCACAACGCCGTATTCAAGGCCAGGACCGTCGGCCTGGGGATCATCGACCGGGAGATGATCGACCGCTACGGCATCACCGGTCCCAATCAACGGGCCTGCGGGATCGAACGGGATGTGCGCAAGGACTATCCCTATCTGGTCTACGACCGACTGGATTTCGAGATCATCACGGGCACCGCTTCGGATGTCTATGAACGGACGCTGGTGAGATACCGGGAGATGCACCAATGCATCGACCTGATCCGCCAGATCCTGGAACGTATGCCGCGGGGCGGAGCCTTCCACGAACCCCTGCCGAATGTCCTGCACTGGAAGATTCCGCCCGGCGAGACCTACGTCAAGGCCGAGTGTACCCGCGGTGAGAAGGGCTACTACATCGTCTCCGACGGTTCGCTCTACCCGCGCCGGATCTGCATCCGCGGCCCCAGCTACACCCACGCCTTTCCGGTGATGGAAAAGATGGCGATCGGCACCGACATCGCCGACATCGCGGGGCTGATGGTTTCCTTGCACACCTATCCACCCGAGATCGAGAGGTAGCAGCTTGTACACCAATGCCATTAAGTTAGCTGCTGACCGCTTGTCGTGGTGGGTCGGAATAGAAAAGAGAAAACGACGAATCGCACGAATCCATTCGTGAGGATTCGCGTGATTCGTCGTTTTTCCTTTTTTTGTTGACCGGTAACGCTTAACTTAATGGCATTGATTCCAAACAATCTTGGCTCTTTATGGATTCCAGACTGGTTATTTTGCGCAAATTCGCCTTCTCAGCAAGCCAGAGAGGCGTCGTATAACTTACTGTTTTTATTGTCCCAGCACGCTAGTCCAAAACTATGCCCTTTAGTGCAAGGCTTTAGCTGCTACACAGGAATTCTCTCAAGCAATTCATGAGTGGTGGAAGAAGTGGTCATCATACCGTCTCTTCAAAGCGAATGTCCGGGGCTAAAAAAACGATCCGGGTGAAAACCTGTTCGGATGATCGGATCGGGTGTTGGGACAACAGGAAATGTCAGCTCCCGAATGATTTCGGACTTTCAGTCCAAGAGCAACCTATGCACTTTCAGTGCATAGTGGTTGAGTGAAAAAAGACTGCCTGTTCTGTCATCGGTCAGAGTGCTACGGACCGCCGTCCCCTTCGATCAGTCTGGAATCCATAAAGAGCCTCCGGAAAAACCCAAGAGGTGAGCTTGGAATGAGAACAGCTACGTTACACAAGGATGGCATCAAGAAGCTTCGGGATAGCTGGATATACAGGCTTTAGAGTTACCGTTAGTTTTGAACACCGTAAGTTTCGGAATGGATGTGCAAGCTAGTTTGAAGAAATCAACGTCTTTTTCTATCCCGATGCTTTTATAGCCAACCGCCTCAGCGGCAGCTAGAGTTGGGCCAGCACCGGCAAATGGGTCGAGAACGACGCCTTCACCGAGGGGCAAAGATGCATGAACAATTTGTCGCATAAATGCTTGAGGTTTCAAACTTGGATGAGGGGCAAGAGACTTTTCGCTCTTTCTGGTGGGCGCAGAAGCAATCACATCTCCAAATGGCTTATCTTTTATGGGGCGGCGAAATCCGCCTGTTTTCCATTTTCTGAGATTATCCTGAACTCGACCATCAAGTGGTTTTCTACATACGATCCACGGTTCCCACATAGAACGAGGCATAACGCTTGTTTCGCTAAATTCTTCATGTGCAGCTTTTGGACGGTCGCCTCCCCTCATCGTCATAGTGAGGCGAACTATTTCTCCCCGTCGTTCCAAACCGGCATCTGCTAATGCCGATGATACTATATAAGATACAAGGGGGTTGGATGCTACTATTACATGAGCGCCGGGAACTAATTTAGGGAGCAACAATTTGGCCCATACAAAGAAAAATGATCCAAGTTGCTCGAGCTGTCCTGGCGTCAAGGTGGTGAACCGAGGCAGAGGGGAACGTGCGTTGCCATCAAAAGACGGCGGAATTCGCCAAATGCCACCTTTTCCGGCGCGCAACTTACTTTGCTGTTCAGGGGTGTATTCGTGAAGACCGTACGGGGGGTCCGTTACCACGGCGTGAATGCTGTGTTGCTCCTGCTGATCCAACCAGTCAAAACAGTCAGCGTGTACAAGAGTAGCTTTCCCGGAAAAAAAAGGGTATTGCCATTGCTGAACAGAGGTGATAGCGCGTTGAACTCCTTGCGTGGTTTCCGTGTAATGGGTTCGGAGACGATAAACGCCCCGCTCCTCTCGAACAAAGATCTCAGGCGTGTTAAGCCTCAAGTAGGATCTGATAGAGGACGATGGAGTTGGTCCGACAATCTGAGCTATCCTGCCCTCAATTTCTTTAACAGTCAGAGGCTTAGACGTCAGAGAAAGAATCTGAATAATGGCATCTCGAACATGCCCGGGGGAATTTCTTGTAGATTGTTGTTCCATGGACGTATGCTGGACGTCCAGACGTCATTTGTCAACGGCAAGTACAAAATTAGCCGAACAAGGCGTTTAACTCGGGCTGCCTCGGTCGCTGGCGCTCCTTCGGCAGCCGGTTAGCGCAAACGTTATCGGTCGTTGAGAGCATCCCTTTGAGAGCAGTACCCGAAGACCGCGGTTTTCGGGCGCCGACTGAATACGAGAGAACAATCCTTATGCCGCTCAAAGATCTCATCGCCCCCTTCTATGTCTGGAAGCGGGCCCTCGAAAAGCCCTATACCACGGCGAAACCGATCGAGGAACGCCCCGGTGCCGCCAACTATCGCGGGTTCCACACCAACGATCTGGAGTTGTGCATCGGCTGCGGTACCTGCGAGACCATCTGCCAGAACGAGGCCATCGATATGGTGCCGGTACCGGGCCTGAGACCCAAGCCCGGTGACAGCGGCCTGCGGCCCATGGTCGACAATGGCCGCTGCTGCTGGTGCGCCCTGTGCGTCGATATCTGCACCACCGGCTCCCTGCGGATGACCAACGAATACATCTGGGTCAGCACCGACCCCGAGGTGTATCGGTTCATACCGGGGACGGGTGACAACCCCTGGGACCACCAGGAACTCGGCTACCGTAGGGATCCGCAGTATCACCTGTTGCGGCTCGAACGCTCGGACATGGAGATGCTGGATCCGGAACAGAGCCGGCAATCCTTCATCGAGGTCGTAAAGGGCTATTCCGCGGAGCAGGCGAGGAAGGAAGCGGATCGCTGCGTGGACTGCGGCATCTGCGTCGCCACCTGCCCCGCGCGCATGGATATCCCCGAATACATCAAGGCGGTCCGCGACGGCGACTTCGAGACCGGCCTGCGCCTGCTCTACCGCACCAACCCCATGCCCGCTACCTGCGGGCGTATCTGCACCCATCGTTGCGAAGACGTCTGCTCGGTAGGGCATATGGGCGATCCGGTGGCGATCCGCTGGCTCAAGCGGTACATCTGCGATCAGATACCCGAGGCGGAATACGCCGGTATCCTCCGGGACGAAACCCCGGCGAACGGTCGTAAGGTCGCCGTCATCGGCACCGGCCCCGGGGGCTTGAGCGCCGCCTATTATCTCGTCAAGCTGGGTTACGCGGTCACCCTGTACGAGGCCCAGCCACGGGCCGGCGGCATGCTGCGCTACGGGGTACCCAGCTATCGCCTGCCGTACGATCAGCTCGACAAGGACATCGACTATGTCCTCTCCCTGGGCGTGACCATCCATTACAAGACCCGGATCGGCCGTGAGGTCGAATTCTCCGCGCTGATGGAGGAATACGCTGCCGTCTTCTTCTCCACCGGCCTGACCGAGCCCTACGGACTGGGGGTGGAAGGGGAGCAACACCCGCGGGTCCTGTCCGGCCTCCAGGTCCTGGAAGACGTCACCCACGACCGGGATCCGGGCGTCGGGACCCAGGTCGCCGTAATCGGCGGGGGCAACGTGGCTATGGACGCGGCGCGGATCTCGCGCCGGCTCGGCGCCGAAGTCACCTTACTCTATCGCCGCCGCATCGAAGACATGCCCGCCGATCCCGAAGAAATCCACGAGGCCCAGGCGGAACAGGTGCACTTCGTGACCCAGGCCATCCCGGTGCGGGTAACGGACGCGCCTGATCCGAACCAGGTCATCATCCAGTGGGGAGAGGCCGAGATGGTATCCGATGAGAAAGGCGGCCGCCCCCGACCGGTGCTGATAGAAGACCGGATGCACACCGAGACCTATGATTCCATCATCTCGGCCATCGGCCAGGGCGGAGATTATGGCTTCCTGTCCGAGGGATATGCCGACCAGGTCGAAATCAAGCGGGGCAAGGTCGCCTGCAACCAGCACCGCCAGACCGGTATTCCCAAGCTCTTCGTCGGCGGCGATATCGCCAACAATACAGCGGATGCCATCAGCGCCATCGCGGACGGTCATCAGGCTGCGGTGGGCATCGATCGGTTCCTGTCCGGATGAGTCGGATTATCGAGTACGAGTACAAATGCCCTCGACCACCGATGACCATGTATGCGTCCTCTGAGAAATTTGCAGTATTAGCGAGAGACAATGCGGAGAAATCGATGAGCAGTCAGCTTAAAGACATTAAGGCCAAGGCCATGGCGGATCTGGAACAGGAACTTACAGGCAAGGCACCGCTGGAACCGACGGAAACGAAACTCCAGTCCGACGCAATAGGCAGGGAAAGGATCCGGCAGACCGAGAAGCACATGGAACGCTTCTGCCGGATACCCTTTCTGAACGACCTCTCGGATGTGGAATGTAACCGGCTGGCGGAAATCATCACCGTAATGCGGTTGCAAAAGGGCGATATCCTGATCGAGCAGGGGAAAAAGGACAACTCCCTCTATGTCCTGATCGAGGGCCGCCTGCGGGTAAACCGGAGCACCGGCGGCAGGAGCCAGGTCACCCTGGCCTGTATCCGAGAGGGAGAGATGGCCGGTGAAATGGGCTTTCTCGACGACTCGGAACACAGTGCCACGCTACAGGCCGACGATACCTCGGAAATCCTCCAGATCGATCGGAACGATCTCGAAGGCCTGCTGGAAGACCACCCGCAGACCGTTTACAAGCTGATGCGCGCAATTGCCCGCGAGGTGCATAAGATCACCCAGCGGATGAATATGCAGTTCGTGGAGATGAGCAACTACATCCACCATCAGCAGGGGCGGTATTGAGCGTTCTCAATCTGTGAAGCTGCATTGGCCGCGGCGATTGGCGCGCCGTCACCCGACACCGGGTGGCCCAGCTCGTAGGATACGGTGAGCGCGGTAGGTCTTACAGGATGGGCGCGAACCGCATCAGCAGTCCTCGTAGGGCGGGACAGGCCATGGACGGCCGCATCCCGCCGGGCAGTTGTCAGGACGGCCGGAGTCGTCGGTGATACGGTTTCGAGTCTGCCACTTAAAGGGGACCTTGAAAAATCCCATGCTCAATACTTTGTCATGGTGATGCTCATAAATCGCGCTTTTCGAATGCCTTGATTATCATGGAGTTACGCACACGGACATAATGGGGCTTCCTTGTTCTGCAAAGACACCTTGAATTTCAAGGTGCCCTTTAAGAATCCGGTGTGATTCTATAACCTATGGGCTTGCTTTAACCGAGTAGCCGGCATTCGCTTCAAGGTTTGATTGCGGGGATCAACCACAATCCCAACGGATTCCAGTGCGGTGACGCCAAGGATAGGCTCGGACCCAGCGTCACCGAAAATTATTGTACCGCCGACGATTTCACCCATGAACTCAATATCGCCCGTGGTTATATCCATTTTGACTTCGCTGCCATCCGCAAGCTCATAGATACGCTTGGCTTTGGGATTTAAGCCAATCGCTTCAAGCCGGTCTTTAGGCACAAGCGAATCGACCGCCCCGGTGTCAACCAAAAACAGACCTTCCCATGCTTTCTCCGGGTCGGCGGGATTTCTGATGGTTACGGTTACATGCGTGGCGCCCATTGTTGCTTCTCATTGGATTTCTAATGGTACTCAAACCTCATGCTTTGATGTTCAATTGTACACGCACTCACCGGCGAATCAGTTAAGACTGGCCCATGAATCACGACCAGAACTTCAAGAATCTCATTCTCGACTACCCACGCCAGGCGCTGGCCTTCTTCGCCGCGGACGAGGCCGATGCGGTCGGCGCAGCCCGGATTACACCCGTGCGCCAAGAGTAGCTGCAAGCACGTCTCGGTGAACGCTTTCGCGAGCCCGATGTTCCTCTGCTGGTGCACTGGCCCGACGGGCGACGCGAGGCCCTGCTGTTTGTGCTCGAAGAAGAGACCGACGCGCGCCGCTTCTCCATCCATCGTTTGGCCCATTATTGTTTGGATCTAGCCGGATTGCTGAAGACCGGGCGCGTGGTCCCGGTGGTCATTTTCCTGTGCCGAGCGACCGGTGTCGCCCAACGACTGTGCCTGAGCGGGGACCGGCACACCTATCTCAACTTCCGCTACCTGAGCTGCGCCTTGGGCGAGTTGACTTACGAGCACTACCGCCATAGCGATAACCTGGTGGTCCGGCTGAACCTGCCCAACATGCAGTATCCCTCGGGACGCAAGGTCGAGGTCTATGCCCAAGCGGTGCGGGGACTGACCGACCTGGAATCCGATCCCGAAAAACAGCTCAAATATCTGGACTTCATCGACATCTACGCCGCGCTTAATGATAATGAGCGGGCCGAATACCAACGCGACTATCCCGACGAGGCGGAGACCATGAGCCGATTTGCCGAACGCTTTCACGAAAAAGGTATGCAACAAGGCATACAACAGGGCATACAGCAAGGTATGCAGCGGGGCATGCACCGGGGCGAAGCCTTGGTATTGGAACGCCAGTTGCGGCTGAAATTCGGCGCCTTACCCAACGAGGTACAGCGCCGGATCGAGCAGGCTAGCGAACAGACCCTGTTGGAATGGTCCGAGCGGATCCTCACCGCTGACCGTCTCGATGAGGTTTTGCGTTAGGGCACCTCGAAAAATACGGTTTCTGGAGATCAAGTGGTCAACCAAGGCGAATTTTTATTGCTGAGGGGCCAAGATTGGGCAAAAAGAGGTCGGGAACCCGGCTGGTTTGTTGCCAGCCGGCCCTTTTGGGACCTTTCTTGGCCGTTTCAGGCCACTACGGGCGCACCTTTCCTGCCTTTGGTGAGCTGCAGGTAACGCATGAGGTTATAGGTCAGGTTCATGAGGCCAATCTTGACTTCGGCACGAGCCAATCCGATGGTGCGGATGAATTTCCCCTTCA
>Ga0209255_1000194_pt1 | contig 12858 bp, 8 predicted proteins | sample WorMetvaBAHAMAS2_FD_187394 | JGI IMG/M metagenome (GOLD analysis project Ga0209255, IMG submission 187394) | Marine gutless worms symbiont microbial communities from Max Planck institute for Marine Microbiology, Germany - Olavius vacuus... | ecosystem: Host-associated > Annelida > Digestive...
CGTCCACTGCATGTATTGGCCACACATCAGCGCCGGCGCCAGTGGGGGGCCAGGGGGCCTGCCCCCCCCCCTGAATAAAATCTGGCCCCCAGCCAGAGGGCTGGCCCGTTATAATAAACGTTTTGCAACAGAAGAAATTATTAAAATTGTTGCCACCAGTTGTCAGATTTAAGGCTAAAATGCACCAAATCGCTTGTCGGCTGGGGCTCCGCCCCCAGACCCTGCTCGGGGAGCTTATAGCGCTCCCCCAATCCCCCTAACTGGATTTTAGGGGCCTACTTCTAAGGGGGAGGGGAAGGGACGAGGGGAAGGGAGGAGAAAAGAGGGAAGGGCAAAGGGGAGAGGGGAGGAGAAAACGGGAAGGGGAGGACGGGGGAGGGGACGGGCAGGGTCGATCGGCCCCCAAGCTATAGCTTGGCCCCTCCAGTACTATTTTCCTGGCGCCGGCGCTGCCACACATACTGTATTTAGATTCACTATTTCCTTTGACATAGTGTAAGACTTTACGCTTGTCAGTATTAAAACTCCAGGTTTCTGCCCATTTACAAAGAACGTCCGAGTCCCTCTGCACCATGTGACCATCTTATTCGCATTCGGTTATCCACCACACGATAAAGTTTATAGTGATATCGGCAAATTTAAGTAGGCCTACGTGTGTGTCTAAATCACGTATGAACAATGCTGGTCTCCTAAACCGAGGCTTGTGGAACCCTCCCGCTCCACACCCTCAGTGGTGCCACTACTATCCAATCCACTCCCCAGGCATACTCTACTTTGCCATAAATGCCATATCTGTCTGTGAGCCGTGATACTTAATCAGCCACTAGGCCATCAATTCCATGCGCTTTTAGTTTACAGTATGCTTAGCATCAGTCTCAGCTGTAACGGTTTCCAAGAATTCTACGGACGATATAAATTAATCCAGCGATATGATAGCCAAAACCTACTTATTTATTGTAAATCATCGACGTTGCGTATGCTTGGAATGTCAACTTATCACCCCCGAACTACAAAGAATAGACTTGTCTGCATTAGTCACGTGGTCAAACTGTTGTGAGAGTTATGGTTGGATGGAAGTTGATGTTGCTCTTTGGTGTCAAAATTGCTGCAAATGTTTGTGTAAATGACTATACATCAACGCTGACAGAGATTAATTAGCTAGTGCGCATTATTCGGACTCGAAGCCGATTATGGGTGAGTAGTATTTGTAAGCGTTTTCGAGCTGAAACGATGACGCAGTGCCCTTACATCACAACGGGATAGCAGAAAATGGGCGTCGACCGTTTCGGGCACGACACTCAGCGGCTGGGCGTTGTTATCGCTGGATGGCACGATGCAGACGCGAATGCAGCATCACGTGCATATGCTGATACAATCTGTGGGATGACACTTGTTTCCTGATGTAGATAACACGTAATTGGGTCGGGTCTGCCTGAATACCGCAGATCAACGTAGATCACTACAGATCACCAGATAGCTTACTTCTAGACCCTGCAGGTTAGAGGTGTGCGGGTCTACCCGTACCCGGGTATACCCGTACCCGCGGGTATGGGTCTGGTACGGGTAGATGTCTTACGGGTCGGGTCGGGTACGGGTACGAAGTCCACGGGTCGGGTATACCCGTTTTTACCCGTAAAGAACACGATTTTTCACGATGTTGGAGCTATATCGAATGTTTTTTTAAAAATTTCTTCCTTTTAAAAATATTACTTACGATAAAAGTTAAACAAACAATTACAGTGTGACTATAACCGTATAGTTACTTACTTAGTCAGTGCTAGCTAATCTGTCAATCACGTGACTGACTTGCGTCATCAGTTTACGAGAACGAGAAGCACTGCATAGGCCCCTAGTGCATAATGCATACGTCATTGTTTACTATGATACGTCATTGTGAATGTGTTGTCTTCAAAAATTTATACAAATATTACACATGTATAGGTCAAAAGTCTTCAATGTATTCACATTTCAGATCATATTCGGTTGAACATCAGTCAAATTGTCCAGATGCGCTGCAGTCTGGATCCAGCAATGTCTTCAGTTAAACCTACTGGCATTTAATTGCAAATAAAAACGTTCAGATTTAATTGTTGTTTTAAAACGTTCTTTGTGTGTTGTATTTTTCGTTCGTAAATCAGATAGGCCTAGACGCAGTACAACGACCATGAAATGTTAACTGTATTTAAGAAAAAACTAGAAATTTCACTCTCAGCACCAGTGAATGCAGTTTTAAACACTAGATCGACACTTTAACAAACAGAACAAATGGATAAAACAAAATCAGTCAATTAATTAATTTTATTTCCTGCAACTAGGCCCATATAAAACACACATACATGCGTAAACATAAGGAAACTACAAGAACTAGTGACAAAGGGAAAAATATTTTTTAAAAACAAATCTACATCACCACAATATACGTTGCTAAACTGAATGCAAACATCAGCTACACCAAAACACAGTCACAATACAGAAACAATCAGCTAAACAAAAAAGATAGCAAATAGCATTGAATAAAAGCACTATGAATGAATGAATGAACGAACGAATTAAATACTGACATGACGTTAACACTGGCCGGTACGAAATCATCATCATCACGTTTATTTCACATCTCCAATTTACAATTCATTCACTCATTTTTTCATTCATTTATTTGAATCAAGCAACTGGAGCCCATAGGAAAATAGAAACAAGAACAAAAAACATGCATAAGGTACAGACAAGATACCAGTACTAAAGATTATTTTTAGCAAAATGCTCAGCTATCGCAGAGAAACCAAGCAAGCGTCCGTCCTCGCGCTGCCTACGACCAGATAATAACCAGTTTGCCGGAGCGATTTCATTCATCTTCGCACTGACGTCGTGTGTAACTTGCCATTTATGCTTATAGTTCAACTTACTTTGTTAGTTTAAGTTATATTCGTCAACGCTGTACTACTTGTTTTCTGATCTTCGGTGATCTGATGTAAGTTATTAGGTCATCTGCAGGGCCTAGAAGTAAGCTATCTGGTGATCTGCGGTAATCTGCGGTGATCTGCGGTATTCAGGCAGACCGCATTGGGTCACTTGATTGCATATAACTTATTAGTAAACAGCGGCCAGCTGTATAATGTAAAAGTGCGGAAATGACAACGTAACGCGCGAAACGCGTCAGTAAGTAGAGTTAGGATTAGGGTTATGATAAAGTTGATGCCCTGTCGTTTTCGCACTTTGAATCATAGATAATAAAAGGCTGCCAGTCGACTCGTCACATTGTCAACTTGTCACAGGTCAAGTCGACTCGTCACAAAGAGAACAAACAAGCAAACATCAAAGCCATACTGCCGCAGCAGTAATTACTGAAGCTGATCGTGCAAAGTCGCCGTCATCACCGGGTTCTAAAAAGCCGCCTTCTCCACTGACTGTCAGTCCTCCAAAACCACCACGTGCAAATGATACAGCGGATTCAGAAGGCCTAGGATTGACTCCGAGCACTGACAAAAGTCTGTATGCCGTTGTCTGTTCTGTGTTTGTAATGTGAAATTTTCTGTAATGAAATCTGTCCTGTCATCATGATGACAGGAAAGTTAATGTGCTTATCACAACGGCCTCTAACGTTTGCTGAAATGTGATCATTTAGTTTAAGTGATTGCTGTAATATTCGTGTTTTAGGTGGATATACATCAAGCAATGGACTATCACCAGAGGTGGCCAAAATGGCCAGTCTTACTACCAGTGCTTACAATGGTAGGTTTTCTCAGTTACTGATGTTTGATGGTATTACAACACAAATGGATGAGGATGTCACAGTAAAGTGATGGTGTAGATTGGTGTGGTAACATTTCTTGTACATTAGAGTGCTCGATATTGGCACCGAATGATCACTCCCTGTGATGAGTAATGTTATGTGATTACTCAGTGTAGTGTTGATCAACAGTACGTTTGAGAAGCTGCCCAGCATTGTGTGCTCAGTACAACATTTTGTAAGTAAGTAAGTAAATGTCGATTTGTAGAGTGTCATTACGTAACACCTCTAATTTGCTAACATTTCGAATGTCCGGTGAACAGATACGTCTTCAGTTCCCGCCTAAATTGTTTAGAGTCAACAGCTGGATCGCACAAATGATCAGGCAGTGAATTCCAGACTGTTGGTCCATCCAACATATAAGATATTCATTTTCGTTTTGTCTTTATGGGCTCAACGAAATCTATCAGGCCAGCTTGGTTTTCATAGAAATCTGATATTTGTGGCAGGACAAGAAGGATTGAATTAACGAGTCTGTTACTGAGGTTACATGGTGATGACTGCAGTGTTTGATTATTGGTTGAGTGGATGTTTGTTGTTCACAGATTCAGAATTATCCGGCAGTCACTCACCAGATGCATCAACTACCAAGAGCTCTGTCGTATGTGGTTATTTTCACTTAAAAAAATATGTATTTATTGGTATAAAATAGCACTGACATGTCTGCTCTGTTTGGCGTCCACTTGAGGATTTATAGTTGAAGCTTGGAAAAAGCAAATCTACTAAGTAACTTATCGTTTTTTTTAAATTTTAAGTAAGTAAGTAAGTAGGTAAGAATATTTATATAGCACAGAGAATCATGCGTCACACTGCGTCTCAAATCCTAAATAAATGATTTTTTTAGATATTGCCTAAACTGTCTGTAGCTAGAGATCTGCCGCAGACTTATAGGCAAACTGTTCCATAAACGAGGCCCTGCAACAGCAAAGCTTCTATCACCAAATCTGTTGTGGGTTCATAGAAGTGTTAGTGTCCTATCGGTAGATGAGCGCAGAGGGTGACAACCATACTCGGAGATGAGATGAATGTCAGTAGTAAGGTAGGTCGGTGCAAGTGAAGCTAGCGACTGGTGTACAAGACACACAATCTTAAACTTCACTCGTCTCTGGACTATGTTTGCAATGGCACATATTATCTCGTGCTGTGTGTGTTGCAGCTTAGTTACGTCTTATAGCATCTGATCTGGGTAGATAGCTGTTTTGTTCCAAATATTGATCTACAGATTTTGATGATGAAAAACTGACCAATCAGTGATTTAAGTTTCTTTAACCAGTAACGGTTTTAGTCATTTGTTTCTCTGTTACTTTTCAGCAGTGTGTATTGACACATTGAAACTTAAATCACTGATTGGTCAGTTTTTCATCATAAAAATCTGTAGTTCAATATTTGGAACAAAACAGCTGTGCATTTCTGTGCTCATGTATATTGTGCGATCTAATAATTTGTTCATGCATAAACTATGCTCAGCACCAGCTGTTATTCTGTGATGTTCAACTTCATTTTACCTTCAACTGGATATGTGATATTTGAATCGGTACACTTTTAAACCGTTAAAAAATATCACGGTCATGTCTGCTGTCTATAGTTTGAACTGATAAATAGTTAAAAAGCAGTTTCTGTATGATTTCAAATCAGCTACATATTGGATGACTGTTTCATAAATAAGCAGTTAATAAATGAATGCAAGCAGTAAATTAATTTGCAGAATTTAAAAAAAAAAATAAATCTTCAGTCTTTTAGTACATATGTTGTTGCCGTGAGACAGAAGTCCTCGTTGTCTCAGCCTCCAAGGTTTGGCACACCTGATAATCGCTTCTACAACATGTCATACCTGGCGTGCACTGCACCATCAGACTACAAGCGTGGACCATCGACTAATCCTGTTCCAAAAGATCCAGAACCACGTCACTTTCACAGACCAGGCAAGTGTGATATAGTACCGAGTGATGCACATATTTTGTGCTGTTAGCAACAGCTTATGAAGAGGTCTTAGTTTATCTGTCAGTTATCAAAACACATGTATAGAATGTCATTTGTGACAGATCACTCAGAGTCACACATACACAGTGACTGTGCCGAGTGTTGACACTCATAATATGCATGCTGTACTGTTGATATGTAGTTGTGGATGAGGTGAGATTGGTAAGCTGCATGCCAGTGGAATAACACATTTGTCATTAAACTTGACCAAGTGATTTTTTTATACCAGCTAAGTCTAATTGCATTATAACTGCTGAATATGGCAGTAGGTGAAGTTCGAGGTAAACAGCCCCCCTTCTCCAGTAGACAACATCTAAGCTATGATGGTTGTCTGGAGGTAAGCGGGGAGATTGTCAGAACTGTTCTGTGTTGTAATGTATGCTGAAGTTGTGCACAGTCATAAGCACACTTAGATGAGCAGTTACAGTTCTCTGCATTGGGTTTTTTCTCATAATGCCCATTTCACTGTGTAGATTCATTTATGTTTATCTCTGTGTTCTGTGTGTGTTTTTTTGTACTGCATATTGTAACACAGTCGGGTGGACCTGATGGTAATGAAACCTAATTCTTAGGACCCTATCTTACTTCAGTGCCTTTGACACTGTTAGTTGGGCCAGTTGACATGAAAATGTATCCCCTATTATGTGTTTGGTGGGATGTTAAACTATTCTCAACTGACACCTAATTCGAGGTAAACAGAATATGTGTGTCAGCCTTAAACTTGCATTGTCTAAATGGAACAGTTAGTTCTGTGGAACTGCATTTACTTTCCTGACATATCATGAGCAGCCGCCGTAGATAGTTGTACGACAGTAGCTGAGTGTACATGTTTCTGGTGAGGAGTGGCTGTAAGTGCTTTCAATTTACTGTTAACTTTGTGTGCAGTACATACTGTTTTTGTCATTGTTGCATGGAACAGTTTTAGTTCAATATGTTTTCACTGGTTAATTTGTAATGAAGTTGATGTCATCTTATTTGATGTGTTGCTGCAGACAATTTTACCTACAAAAGCGTGAAGAAAGATTTCGTCAAGCTTGGCAGACATGGTTTGTTCAGTGTATACTGTTATTTGGCATCAATGTATCATTTAGTTAACAGTACATTGTGTAAATTGACCTTGCAATTTATGTTGTGCTAGTGCATTTTTTTATGTTTTGGTACATATACCTTAATTCACAACACTGTGCAGAGAACAAAGAAAAAGAAAAAATACTGTGTCAGAATTATGAAATACATATACATACAGTGTGATACAGTTTCAGATCCTACTTTGTACAACGGAATTAAAATTTTGATACGCTGCTGGGGTGAAAGAATCACCGTCTGATACACAGTGACTATGTTCAACATATATTTTATATACAATAATGTTGTTCAAGTTCCCTAGCCACAAAAAAATTATATAAATATGCAGATTTTGTACCAGTAGTTAACACAAATTGCCAAAGTAAAGTGATATTATCATTAGTTAAAAATACTTTGATGTGCATATTTTCCTAGTAGTGACTGTCAAGCAATTACTGTACTAAGTCACACAACAGTACTGCACAATACCAGCATGCAGTTAGCCAGCATGGAATTCTACTTATATTGTCCATACCTATAACTGTGTGAAGTAAGCATTGTGTTAAATATGATGAAGTAGACAGCATAATCATTAGTTGAAGAAAATGTATCATTCTTGTGGCATAATGAAATGTGGCCAGTATTACCATATGTAGTGACGATGTAAGGTCTATGATGTGTGCAGATAGCGACAAGAATGATGTAGTCAGTGAGAAGGCAATTGAACGTGATGATTGGCCTGGACCTCCGGAGCCAGCAGCGGCATATCCAGAATTGTGTGGGTATACCGTATGTGTAGTATTGTGTACATGATACTTGTAGGTTCGTAGCTCATTGTGAACTTGGCTTCTGCCACTCATTGGTCAAGATAAATACTTGTGTGTCACACCTGGAAATGTTGGGGAATTTGACAGCTCTCAGGAAATTGAATGAAAGTCGAGGAAAGTCTTGTTGTAGAAACTAAATTGCTAACTTAGCACTTGAACCGTTTGACAATGCCAGTCCGATTATTGTGATCAATCAACTTTGTGTTCTTTTATGTCAACCTTTTTATTTCGACTAATCGTATTGGTGTACTCGAACGGTACAATGTTGTCAGTGTCAGATAAATAAAATCTGAGTCGATGAACGAACGCACTCATACAGATCATCAACAAAATGAAATTACATATTCTATGGGTATGCCGGAAGTGCCCATGAAATTATTAGGCAACTGGCTAATTGTGAACTTGGCTTCTGCCAGTGCCACTCATTGGTCATGTCAAGATTAATACTTGTGTGCCACACCTATAAATGGCAGAGAATTTTACAACTGTCATGAAAATGTCAGGAAATTGACCAGAAGTCCGTGAAAAGTCTTGTTTCGGAAACTAAATTGCTAACTTAGCACTTGTGTCTACACCAGTGTTTAGTAGCATTGTGCATGCATGTTTGTTATATTGTTAAATATAACATGGGTAACTAACTTTGGTAGGAGTGCTATCAAGAGTCGCAGAATTTCACAGAACCTGGAGAGTGGTTATCCATTAGCGTGTGAATTAAGATTTTAGCTAGACAGGGTGACCTCCGTGTGAAAAATGATACAAAAGTTGTCAATTTTTTTGTGTTTAGTTCGAGAAAAGGTGTTCGTGAAGAAAGCCGAGTCAGATGTGGTGGATAGTGCAAAAGTGTCTGCCAAGAGTCCGGCAGAAGAACAGCAGATTACGAAGGAGATAACTGAGTTGTCGAAGATGACTAACTCTGGAGCTGCAGCTATTGTTCTGCGTGATTTGAGGAAGAAGAGATCTGAGTCGCCAAAACTTGATCCACGCAATGCATCACGAACACCATCAGCAGCAGTGGAGCCATCAAACAAGCCGCGCTATGAGACACCGTACTTTGCTTGTACGTCAGATTGATATGACCATTTGCAGTACAATCTGAATAATAGTTTCTACCATTCATTGAATACCTGCAGTATTTCGTCAATGGATATTTGTTTAACTGCTTCAGATAATCGTGCTGTATAACAGATTATATGAAGTGGGATTACAATGCGGGCTGTGTTTAACACTTGCCAGCTTAGGCCCTTACTAAATGCAACAGCCCAAGTTTCAGAGTCATATTGCTCTGTATAATAATCTGCTGCTGCAAGCATTTGTTTCTCTACTAGAGTGTTGATGTAATGTGTCTTGTCAGTTACTGTGACGGACTGTATTGCTTACATGTAGAATTGTTGCACTGGCATTTTTGCCAGTGGGATGAGAAGTGTTTTCTTTTCATTTTTATGCCACTGCTAGCAATCAGCTGCTGAAGGCAATCTGTGTTCAGTCTGTTCATATGTGTGTCAGTCCGTGTGTGCGTGATATGTACTAAACGTTTGTGATCGTGAGAAAAGTGCTCGTGAGATTTTCACCAAATTTTCAACTTAGGTGCATGGGGGGACAAATATGTACTGATTAGATTTTCAGGTCAAAAGGTCAAGGTCCAGGCAAATGTGGTCAAAAAAGACACTTTGGGAATTTTGAAGGTCATGGATTTAAAGGTCAGAATCTTTTCATTGAAAGCATACCTAACGACAGTTCACCGTCAGAGACCATTTAGTTTAGTGTAAAATTTGTTTTGCTTTTTATACACGTGGGCATTTGGAACAAAAATGAAGTCCATAATTTTAAGGGGCACATTTTGTTCTAAGCATCTAATATGAAAATTTTGAAGGTAGCCCAAGTTTTGCCAAGGCGTTTGCTGTCGCCTTACCTTGGACCCTAGTTCTAGTCCTTCCACATGTGGTAGCACATCGGGTGACTCAGCTTTTCAACATTGACAGTCATCTGCGATCTTTCTAAAGTCATTTAACGTCATCTCAATATTTTGCAGGTCCCGTGACAAGCTATCACTCAGGACTTCCTTAGGCTTCATGCTTTCTGTTTTCTTGAAACTATGTCAGTACTTGTCTTGCAGGGTTGGCTTGTTGTGCATTCTGTGTACATGTCCCAAGCCACAGCAGTCTGGTGCTCTTCAAATTGTGTGAAGTGATGAAAACTGAGAGTGACAGCATCAGTATCGTGTGTGGTTGGTGTTGCTAGCACCGTCTCGTGACCTGGAGATGTTGAGACGTCATCGATCACGATCCGCTGAAAATCGCCCGCGTTCAACTCCACCGTCCCACACTGGCATCATTGGTATGTGTCATGTTTGTATTTCGTTAGGAGATGAAACTGTCTTGTCTTGTTCTGAAAACCAGTTTGACAGTAGTTTTGTAGCTTAAGATTGTCTTCAAATGTGCACCATCTAGTGTAGGCTTCTATATCTGAGCGCTTTACAGATAAGAAGCTTATAATAAAGCGCTATATAAATTCACCTTATTTACTTTTTTTATTGTCTACTGACAGAATCTGCTTTTTTTCTGTGTTTAAGCATTTAATAATTCTCTGTTTCATGTTTTACGTATCCTGATGTGAACTTCATTGCTGAAACATTAGTTAAGTGTAACAGAAGTGACGGTTGGTTTTTAAATGCTATTAATTAGCTATTTTGGCATCATACAGTGAAGATGAACAGTTACGCGAGAACTTTTTATTACATTTAAATAGATCACATTCACAGTCTGTCAAATGCTAGTTTGTTACTGCTTATGTTTTTTGTTGTAACTGATCTGTGGTGTATGTCATTGGCAGCACCACGGCCTGGCTATGGATTGAAATGTATTACTCCAGACATTCTCACTGGACACACCTATCAGGCAAGTTACTCTGCTGGCATTGTATGCAGATTATTACATGTTGCATTCTTTCAGCTTTCATTTAACTAGCCCATTTTCTAGTGTTGACTAATGGTTAGGCTGGATTTCCCAGAAGTCTCTGAAGGAAAAATATGGGATTGCAGAAGTGCTGTGACTGTATGCATTGTTTATAAATGTCGGCACTTACCTTTGTTTGTGTTTTTGTAGTACACCACCTCACCACGGCATGTGTTGAGGTAGTGCTCCTAGACTTTGGAACTCTCTTCCACTGAACTGTCGAACTGCTCCATCCATTAACACATTTAAGATCCGTCTCAAGACATTTCTCTTTGATTCGGCATAACCGCACTGTAGCACGCACCTCTGATTGATTGATTGATTGTATGTTATAATGTGGCACAGCGAGAGTATAGCAGTCGCTGATTCTTCTAAGACTTTGGCACTATATAAATCATGTACTTACTTACTTACCTGCGGATAAAAAGTTGTGGGTTTAACTCTGAGCCTTTTGATGTCGTACAAGCTACAGGTATACTGTAAGTGTCATGTAAGAATATTATGAATCCTTGCAATTATGCCTGGAATCATAATATCATGCTGTTGAATAATGATGATATAAATCGTCATTCACGTGAATGATAATAGAAATATTGCTGTTAGCATGACATGACAAATAAGTTGCACTGTGGATTTGATGTAGGAGGGCGGTGACAGAGAGCCGTTAGCACGCAGACCTCAGAGCAGTGCTGCTTATGTGCATCTTCGAAGCAGCTCACCAGGTTTGTTGTTTGACTGTTGTGAAGATTGGTGACACTTGGCCCGTTGATTGGCTGATAAAGGCTAAAGGTTTTTTCTCTGTACAGGTCTTATACAGCTGCTTATACAGGATCAGTAGAACTTCACAGTCTCTGAAGTGGCAGCTCTTATAGTGTCAGTGATACTGCAGCATATTAGATAGTCATGGTCACGCTGTATTGGATTCACAGTGCAGCCTGGTGATGAGTTTTACTGATGAGAGTGTGATGCTGAGTTGGTCTCGACATATGGTCAGTTAGCAAATGTTTGCCATGGCTCAGTTGAGCAGTAAATCTGCAACATCTAAGAGACTTTACCATTAGACCAGTGCATTGAGTAGGCAGTGAAGTCGTTTATTTATACTTCATTGATAATGCTTCGAAATTAATGGTTTAAGTAATAGTTACTGCAAAAGTAGTTAGAAACAGACATGGTGTAAGATTGGCAGTGGAGAGTTGCTGAGTGTGTGTGAGTGATGTGAAAACCAAGAACATCATGGCATACTTTTTCAGTGAAACAGTGCTTGATGACACAGTTTATTAATCCAGTTATCTCTTCAGCACTGTGCGTAAGTATCTATAGCAGTAACTGTCAGGTACAGGTTTGTAGTTCTTTAGAGTCATAACGTGTAGTTGTTGCATTGCAGGCTCCAGAACACCTACAGATGAGTTTGAATATGATCCTACAACTGGTTTGAGGGTAAGTTAGTTACTTAATAATGACGATGTTAGTAGTAGTGTTCAGAAGCATTAGTGGCATGCTAGTCATGGTCATAAACTGCTAAGAGTTACGAAGACTGTCTGTGAAGTACTTTTGCAGATGACATAAGGCAGACTGGTATTAGCAGTGCATTACACTGTCTGGTGCGGAGCACTGTGGCCTTAAGGACTGCACAGCGGAAACATAGGCAACAGACAGTTTCACATAGAAGACTTGATGTCAGACAGCTGGGTTTTACAGATGTAACAGACAGGTTCCAGGGTGCACTTTATGACACTCTGGGTACTGCAACAACTAGTTCGCAGAACTTACCAGTTGAACAGGACTGGATCAGTCTCCGTGATACCGTATATGAGACTGCATCGCAAGTGCTGGGATTTAAAACTATTAAGCACCACGACTGGTTTGACAATCAGGACATAGAAGCTCAACAGATGCTAGATGACCTGCACAGGGCTCACTTAGCATGGATGAAGGACAAGAATGACAACAGCCTGAAGTCTGTATACACAAGAGTCAAGCAGCGTGTACAGACATGACTACGGCAAATGAAGGAGAAGTGGTGGAAGAACAAGGCGGCAGAGCTCCAGGATGCAGCTGACAGTCACGACATGAAACGATTCTACAGTGGTCTCAAAGCAGTGTATGGGCCAAAGGTCTCAGGTTCTGTACCAGTATGGTCAGCAGATGGATCTAAGCTCATATCTGACAAAAGACAAATTCTGCAGCGTTGGGCTGATCACTTTGAGACTGTACTCAATCAGCCATCTGACTTTGACGACACTGTACT
>Ga0209255_1000195_pt1 | contig 12854 bp, 7 predicted proteins | sample WorMetvaBAHAMAS2_FD_187394 | JGI IMG/M metagenome (GOLD analysis project Ga0209255, IMG submission 187394) | Marine gutless worms symbiont microbial communities from Max Planck institute for Marine Microbiology, Germany - Olavius vacuus... | ecosystem: Host-associated > Annelida > Digestive...
CACAGTGTGTTCCGTGGTTGACGTGCAGTTGTGTGACCATGGTGGTTCGTCACAGTGTGTTCCGTGGTTGACGTGCAGTTGTGTGACCATGGTGGTTCGTCACAGTGTGCTATGTAATGCTGTGATGATTGTTAATTTTCTCAAACTTCGCAACAGTTATACATAACACATTACTTGTATGTGTTTTTTTTTAACTCAAAAACATATAGACTTGAGACAACAGCATTTGGTAAGCAAGTCGCTGTTCTCCAGTTTGTGTGTGTGTTTCATAAATATAATTTCAACGTGTGAAGTTGTGGGAATGTTTGCAGGCAGATGAGGAGCTATATCACAGTCATCTGCAGATGATAAGGTGCTTGGCAGAAGCACTAAAAACTGCTGATGATCTGATGAATGGCTTTGGTGCTTTGCCTGCACAAGAGTTTACGGCAGTACTGACACAGTTTTTTCCACTCAAGCACAGCGAGTCCGTTGCGAAACTTGTACAAGCAGCTGCTACTGAATTGAATGTCACAAGTGACAACGTTTTATTGTATGAAAATCTCTTCACTGAGGTGCGTTTGTCATTGTTGCTCCAACATTTTCATATTGAAATACTAAGGCTGCATTCACAACAGTAATGAGAACCGTGTAAGAATATGTACATGCAATGCGCATACAGCATGGGCAAAATATCCCAGACGAAAATTTGATACAACTCGGTGATAACAGTGACATTTTTCTTTCAAATGTACAGAATTTTTCGGCAATCTCTTGTGCAGATTTTTGCCAAATTTTGTTGAGCTATCTTTTGTTTCACAAAGCTGTGCATGTAAGTACAAGATGCTCAGCTATCGCAGAGAGACCGCGCTGCAGGGTGCATTATACTTTTCGCCAAAAGTGGAAGACTGGAACTGGGAGAGAATATTTTACGGACATTAGAGGTCTATCTTCAACCACTGTGGAATAATCGGCCTGAAAATTGGTCAAATTCGGTGAAAAAATGCAAAATATTGGCTTATGCGCCACTCAAGGTCATTCAAGGTCATCGAGGTCGGTACCAATCAAAAGCCTGTATGTGACTTCTTATTAGTGATTAACAGTAATTGACATCCTATCTCGTACCACTTTGGTGTTATTGCAGCTTATTGTTCAAATTTTGGACACTTTGCATTTTTTAGCCACCCTTCTTTGCGGGGCTTAGGGACAATGTATGATGTTTATCTGGGCTCATTGGAAAGCGTGTAGTGTTAATTATTAGTGTTAATTGAACTTCGTTCACTAGGTGTTACGGCTGAGTCACTACGAGCGAAAAGAGATTGAAAATTGGCGATTTCGCTCCAAAGCGGTCAGATCCTAAATTTCAGGTAGAAGGGGTCGCCCCCCACCAATCATTTTTGCACTGATAGTTAGGTCAATGAATCCCTTACAACTTTGCCGCTGACAGTTTTCACACAAAGAAATGTTGTAGCAGACTTTCTTCAAGCGAAGTGCGATTCTAGACGTAAATCATCCGTTTTGCGTTTTTGAGCCCCCCTTTAGGGGGCTTAGGGGCCATGCACAGTGATCATCTTAGGCTCATTGGAAAGCGCGTAGTGGACTTCCTATTAGTGTTAATTGGACTTTTTTTCGCTAGGTGTTACAGCTGAGGCACTACAAGCGAATATCGGTTGAAAATCGGCGATTTTGCTCCAGTGGGGGATGGTTGTCCCAAAATTTCAGGTAGAACGGGTCCCACCACCAACCATTCTTCTTCTCAGAAAACTAGGCTAAATGATCTTTCGTACGGTATAAAAATCTGGACAGATCTTTCTTCCGTTTCGTCACAATGCACCCGTTTGACGGACAGACAGACGGACAGTCAGAATTCTCATGGCTAGACTGCGTCTGCATTGCATGCAGCGCAGTAAAAATCAATAGTTTTTGCATTTCCTCTCCAAAACATTCAGCTATCACCGTCAGATGTGATACAATGAACATATCCATTCAACATGTTCATCTATTCAAAACTAAACACAGTTTTTATTGCAGCATAATTCAAAGTCTCTGTAGCTTTGATGTATGTTCATGAAGCTCAACACAGCCTCATCAGTGAGTCTTGAAGCATTTCATCCTAGTTTGACGAGTGACGACAAGACGTCGTTCAGTCCATAGAAATTTTTTTGGTTTAAGCTGAAATTTCTGATAGGGCTCAATTTTGGCTCCCCATACTTGGCAATTTAGAGGATTCATATGTGTGGTTTGGAAGCCATTCATCCTTAATGATGACATCTGTTCAGTTGATGATGATGCGACCTTTGCTGAGTGCTACTGTGTTAGTTTGACAGGTAGGGTCCAATACTTTAAACTGCCGTAACTTCTGAAGTAACTAAGATATTCCAATCAGAGTTTCAGGAAGTGTTGATAAGTCTCCTACTCATGTGTCTAAAAATATGATGGTGAAATTTACTCCTGTCACACAGTTTTCAGTACATCACATATTCTGCTCAGGTTCTATTTATCTTGAGTCACTCTGTGCATCCAAAATAGTTATACACCGAGTTTGATATACTGTGTTATTTGTTAGAATAGAACCAGTCTATTTCCTGGCCAGTTGTAGGAGTGAACTAAAGCAGAGTTAGTTTGGTTTAGTTATGTTCAGTTGGTCGGGTTCAACGTTGAAAGTATGTGTAGTAATTGTTGTTACTGTTGTAATAATGAGTTATTTTTGTGCAGGACAACGAGGGTCAGACAGGACCATTTCTTGAAGAGCTTCGTATACAAAGTGACCAAGAACGTCAGCAGTACATTCATGACGTTTTTACTGCCATGGATGGAAAGTCGTAAGTCGCACATAATACTTGTATTATTTTTGTTTTTTCGTGTCTGAATAGGGTTGACTGCAAATAAAAACAGGGAAATGATAGACAAAGAATCTTTCCTGGTGGAAAACACCAGACGTGACACTAACAGACAGATTGGGCATCATATTAAGTACATTGTATTTGTTTTTACAAATTAACAGATAAGAGAAGGGTTTCATTTCAAATCTGGCTAATTTGTATAAGTAAACAATACTAATGCAATTAGCAAATTTAGGAATTAAAGCAGTATTGCAGTTAACTGCTTTATATGCATTGTACTGAACTGTGTTGTGTGTGTGTGAGTTTGTATTTGTAGGTCAGAAAAAAAGTTATTTTTGCTCGGATATTATCTTGCAGTCAAATTGGTTTAAACTCTATAAATGCTTGATAGCAGACAACAAAGCTGAGAAGCTCTGTGATCAGCCAGAGTGTTACAGCAGCAAAAATGTAGGGTTAGGGTTTAATAAACAGCATTTGTAACATGTAAACTTTGATAAACAAAATATTGTCATTTAATCATCGGTGCATTTACATTCAACTTTAAACATTATCACTAACAACAATTTCAGTATGAAAATTAAAAATAAACGTTTGTCACCCCCAGTCTCACATTCTGTCTCGTAATTAATCCAACGAAGTGATCGCAGACAAGAATGTTATGTCCATACTTTTCAGTAACTTAGCTTACATACATGACCGTTGTGTCTGCTGGGAGGTCTACTTTGGCTCAAAGACGCGACCACTGCTGTTAACTGTACAAATGTGTCATATATAAAATTAACGAAAGATAATTTTAAGACTGATGGTTTTCGACTTGTCGACACAGCTGGTCTTGATGTGCAGACAGATAGACAGACAGATGGACAGACTCACTTATAGCATATGCTACACTTCATCATGTTGCGTGGCCAAAAATGTTAACAGTGGAATGTCAGTTTGAACTATTTTCATTAACTACCTGTTTTAAGTCTGAGATGGCCTTGTCATATTATATACTGGTGACCTCACGTTTATAAACCTGACCATTTCAGTGATCTTTTTTTGTGAAGTTGAATTTCTCTTCATAGAAATTTTTTGCTATAGGAAAGCCTTAGGCACTTGAGTGCTTCTGGTTTCATGATATACATGTGTTAAGTTTTCAGTAGTTAGACATAAGCATAGCCAGTGGCCAGGTATGCAGGGCCTCCAGTCTTTAGGAAAATATTTAGTATTTTTTCGGGTTCTTTATAATTACAGTGTCCAGATGTGATAGTCAGCTTTTACCATTGTAATGACATATCACCATGACTATCCTACTGACTGCACGCCAAAGTATATATGTGATAGAAGTATATCTATATCAGGTGACTGACTGTAAATGTACTTTCTTACACACATAAAATGAAAGACTCGTTGTTAACTTGTTATTGGTGGCATGCACACTACTGTCTACAAGAATATTGGTATCAGCTGTTAACAGTTAACACACAAGCTTTGCAATAAAAATCGACGATTATTGCTATTATGCAGTTCTTTTCAAATCCCAAGCAGCAGGCTGAAGCAGGCACAGACATTGAAAAACTTTCATATCAATCAATAGAACGCAATTGTCAGTATATTCAACTTTTTACAGCATGTGTCTGCATTCTTAAACCCTCTACTTAAGCCTTTCCGACTCAAAGTGCTGAAGTGGGACGAGCAGCCACGCAGCTGACCTTGTTGTTTATTAAGCTGCCCGACAGGTGCTGCTGCTGAACTTTTTTTATCAATACACGGCTCTTGGCAGCCGCGCAGAGGACGGCCATGAAGTGTATTGTGGAGGTTCGGTCGTAGGTAATGCTGACGGACAAGTTCTGCGACCGTAAGTACTATGTAGTCTGGAAGTGATTTCCAGCCAGATGATCCGGCGTGAGAGAACGCATGTCGGCCGTAAGTTCTTAGTTCGTAGCGTATTGAGCGATGTACATGAGTCCATTAGTCTTTCACTTTTTTACTTCCGGCTCAAAATCCACCAGTTTCACAAATCATTCCCACTGTAGACTGGTTGTGCCTACTGGACTGCATTAGCATACTTTTAGACCATCTATGGATTTCTCATGCCTATCAGTTTTTTTTATTTTAGTGTTTTCCCTGCTAATTATTCTGTTTAATTTCCTGCATAAACTAGTCTAGTTTTTTGATCGCGTGATAACATTTGCATGTCATAATTCTCGTCAAAGCGAAACGGCTGCTTTATATCCAGAATTCATTGTTAAATCACGTTCTGTTCTACAGTCCACTGAGTTATCACGATATGGATGTTGTTCGTTGTGTCAGTGAGAGTTGGTGTTGCTGAAAGCTGACAAAGATTAACCAGCTGCGCTTGACTGGGTGTTGTAGGCCGGTGGACAGAGATGACGTGAGACAGGCGTTCAGACGCGCTGATCCACACGTTGAGTCTGCGGTCGTCGAGCGCTGCATACAATGGTTGTTTGCAGACATGCCTGCTCAATCGTCTTGTGATGCCGACGTGTTGCTGAGCCGTCTCAACGGCTGTAACGTGCGCCGTACAGCATAACACGCAGCTGATGTGTGACACTGCTCTACATGTACATACACTGTACTTCCTAGCGCCTAACATGCTGTGGTCAGTCTGTCTGTCCAGTAGCAACAAGAGCACTCACACAGCACAGACCAAATTGCCGGCAAATACCCCATCCTTCGAAAATTTCTTAGATCTGCTGTGGCTCACTGTGTTATAGTAAGTTAAAAACGATAGCTTGCTTATTTATTGTCGAATTGACTGTTTATAGAAATTTGTAGTACAAGCTTTGGATAGTGAGTGGCTGTAAAATAATAGTTCCAGACCGCTTCAGGCCACGGCGGCAAAGGCGTGTGGCTGGTCAGTGGTCAATAGTAAACAATAAACAGTGCAGCGGATCTGTTCTGCTGTTGAAGTGTTTCAGTTTTCGGATCTTTACGATCGAGATGCAATGGCTTAAAAAATTTAATGGTATCATCCTTGTCCATAGTATAACATGTTTGGTAAATTTTCATGAAGATCCGATCAGTAATGTTTACATGAAGTTGCTAACAGGCAGACAAACAAACAGACAAACGCCACGTAAAACGTAACTTTCTTGGCGGATCTGGAGTGCGCTTTAAGCTCATTTCAGCTATGCAGACATTTCTGAATAAAATATTTTGTGCACTTGAGCATGTGTTTCAAGTGTTTGGACTGTTGAAGGCAGTGGAAGTTGGACGTCGTAGGACGGTTAACGTCGCTTTAGCTTCTGACACTGTCTATCACTGACACGCAACAGAGCGATGGCGCTAGAAGCCAGTTTCTAATGAACCACACTGTCGTAGCATGGTAAGCGTGGTTGCACGCTAACTTTGGCATTAACAACGCGCGTGTAAATGTGCATTTCATTCTAACACTGGTACTTTATCATGCGATTTACTGTATATTTATATATTTTTATGTGTTAGGAGTTCTTTATTCTTTTTTGGTTGCACTAGCATTAATGTTTTTGAACACAAGCTTTGTGGCCCCTTAGTATGCCCCAGATGTATTGCCCCAGACCAGCTGCTGGTTTAAGGTCATAAGCAGGCAGTCTCTTGGAAATGGAAAGTATACATGGTGTTTCAAAAACGTGGTTTCAAACTTTTTGCACTAACGTCATCAGCTGTTTACTGATATTGAAAATTCTCTCACTGTTGGAAATATCATTGAATTGTCTGCAAAATATATATAATATTTTTTGCCACCTCTTAAAAACCTCGCTGTACTACCGTGTGAAACAAACAAAGTTTAGAATGTTGCTGTTGCTCCCTATCACTCATTGATGTAGGCCATGAGCCCGTAGGGTTGGTCGGTACCATCTGGGGTGAATAATTCTCATAGTGATTTTTGACAAAGTATACAACCCTACAGTTAGAAAATATGTGATAGAATTACATCGGTGGTAGCTTTTCGTGTGTTATCACCCTGTTTATATGATATGGCAGTTGGCTAACAACTAACATTAAATACACTTTTGTGCAAAATGCTCAGTACAAGGTAAAATAATTATCGGTCAGTACTCTTTTTGTCTACCGATGGAAGAATTCCAGGCTGGTTCGGCCTGGGTATTTGATTGAATACCAAGATGGTGCAACAAATTAAAACAGTACTAACCGGGCCCGACGTAGAGTACTACGTGTACATTGATCGAGAACAACGCGCTACCGTTATGCCAAACCACCACCATGGATGAGACTTATATATGAGTGTCTTTTCCCGTGTGATAAGGCATACCATTTTTCCACCTGCACATCTGTCTGTCTCTGTTCTTAGCCGAAATTCGGCTAGCTGGTTGGAGAGTTGCATTTGTCTGTTTGTATGTGTGTGTGTTTTTGTTTGTGTTTTTCCACCCTACAGCCGACAGGTCACAATTAAAGAGCAGTCTTCACCAGCTGGGCACCAGTCCGAGGAAGAACTAATAAGATTTTCAAGGTCATGGGGTCAAAGGTCAAAGTCATGCAGCAACGACCACGGAAATTTTAACTAGCCCTTGATCTCTGATCAATTTCTTGTTTTACTGTTCTAACTTCCGAAAGCTTTGACCTAAAAAGTTCATATTTGGTATGCAGGTCCAGGGATTCAGGTTATTTTCGTATATCAAGGTCATCGGGTCACAGTCAAGGTCACAAAAGCCAAAAGTTTTACCGCTGACTGCCTACGAACCACGCCGCATTCCATTCACACGTGCTTGCGACGTAATGTTTTTATTGGCATGCAGGTACACAGGGCCGTATTTAGGGGAGGGGTGAGGTTGCGGGTTCAACCCCCTGATATGTTGGAAAAAAATTTGCATTGTAAAAATTATGCAATGCGACATGCGAGCGTTGACGCCCTCTGCAGCATTGCAAGCAGCTTTTGAAATGCTCCGATGCTTCGCCCCGGACCCCGCTGTGGGAGCTTACAGCTCTCCCCAGAACCTATAGCTGGTAGAGAGGGGCTGCCCCCACCAAGAGCCTTTCGGGCCTCGGGCTTCGGCCCTTTGGGCCTCGCAGGTCCCGGTCCCTGCCCCTCCTAATTTTCAGACCTATCCGAGTTAAAATCCTAGCTACAGCCCTGCACGTTCATCTTCAACATAGCTAAGCCAGGTATGAGTACAAAGTTCACTTATCGGGTCATTGTTAAGGTCGATCACAGAATACTCCGCACCTCTGATTCATGCTTAATGCTTGACTATGTGCGCGTTATAAATGTTCTTCTTATTATTATTATTAATACTATCATATACTAGGGGCCTACCTACATATAACGGTAGCTTACCGAAGCAAGTAGCAGGACCCACGGAGATTGATCCAGGGTGGCAGACAAAGGCTCTAGGTGGCGTACCAAGTGTGGCGGTCCTAGGGCAGTGGTATAGCGTGGCGAGCCAAGGGGCGGACCTAGGGTGGCGCACCTAGTGGCGGAGTGAAAATGCATGTATGTGTATGCATGTATGTGTAATACACATACATGCTTTTTCATAATTCTTTCACCGCTGGAGAGAATATTATGTTTCCAGCAAACACGTGTTTTATTTCCCACCATGCACACCTCGAGCAAGTCGCTGCATTCCCTCTGGTAGTTGAAAGTTCGTATTTGTCGTAAAATTCAAAACACGACAGTGTTATGCAAGGTTTTATGCAGCCACTAGAGTTTCAGGGGGGATAGAAGACGGTGGGGTAGGTGGATCGCGAGCCTATAACGAGGTTATGGGGCAGACCCCCCAACGAGGTCTAGGGACAGAGCCCCTGGTCAGGGGATGAAGATAAAAGTTTTTTCCTTTGATGTCGACGAAAGCTATACAAATAACTTTTACGTTGATTTTATAAATATATCCATTTGGGCGCCGTCTGCCGTCTTGGATTTGACCGGTAGGCTAGTGCGTTTTCACAGTTCCGCGGCCTCACGGTTACCAAAATGCGTAAAATTTCAATAAAATCAGGTTATGCGCAGCTGAGTTTTTGATGATTCAAGCAATTTTCACCGCTCTTTTTCCAGGGGAAGCAGTTTTGGTCTTTTGGGCCGCCTATATATCAGAGTTGGGGAGCGAACGATAGGCCTGTCAAATTTGAGGAGATACAGGTAAATCATTGTCGCTCCCAACGCACCTTTTGGTATTTCAGTATGTTGATTCATTTCGAAATGAGAGCGCATTAAACTGGACTGAGGTAGAAAATTGAGGCCAAATTCCGCACCTTTTTACCCTGTAAATATTAGGAGATGGTAGGCGAAATGTCGACTGAGTTGTGGTTTGAAGCTCAGCGTAGGACCTGTCTCTGATATACATTCGGCGCCGAGCTGCTGCGATATTCAACACATTTTCCCAGCCAAAATTTCGGGGTGAGGGCTTTGCTTCGTTTCGGAATTAGAGCAACTCGAAGGATAGGCCTACATTTAGGCCAAATTTCTCACTGTTTAACCCACCCGGTAAAATTAGGGGAGGGGTGGGCGAAATGTCAGTTATCGGCTCACTAAGTGGATGTTCTAGATTTTCTATTTCTTGCTCTGCTTCAAAACCTGAGCTCGTCAAATGCGACTGGTGTCAAAAATCGTGGCAAAATTTCGCATTTTTGACCCCGCTGTAAAATTTAGGGAGAGTGGCGAAATGTATGAGTGAATTTTACGAGTCCGATCTACGATGAAACCTCCGGTATATAATTGATGGGGCGTCTCTCGGCCGGAGGCCGGATATGGTTCCGGGCTCCCCGGATATGGATCCGGACACCCCGGACTCTGTATCTGGATGACTTCCGAAATTTAACGGGGACTTTCTTGTCCAACGTAACATTTGTATTAAAATTTTCATAAAGATGCGATCAGTTTTTTTTCCAGAGATACGAGCCAAATTGTGGGAAAATGCCATATCTTGCAATGTTAACGAATCCTTACAAAAATTCATTGATCCCGATCCGGAAGCGGATGAATTACAAAATTTAATTTCCATGAGCAAAGTTGTTACAAAATGTCATATCTCGCAAACCGTTCAAAAAGTCCTGGATTCTGACCCAGATGCGGATGAATCACAAAATTTAATTGGTTTTCCCTGGACCGGTGCGTAACTGTGTGTAAAGTTTGGTGAAGATGGCTGATGAGTTGTGAGCTACAGTGATCTGTTACTTACTTATAGCACATCTCTGACATAAACAAATACACAGACAATCAGTCAATCACAGACAAACGCAACTGACTAACCATCTAACAACAAACGCCGGTCATCACATTACTTTCTTGGCGGAGGCCATAACAATAATTCAGCAGATGTGCACAATAGCGTGACTATGTCATTACTCATTTCAACTCGAGTCGTCATTATCGAAGTTGTAGTAATTGTAGTGTAGAAAATGTTCATCGGCGTAATCATCGCCAGAACCGTCTTCTTCTTCGTTGCCGAGTCTACTGTCGGCGGTGGTGACAGTCTGGCGGCGCATGATACACGGTTCGTCAAGCGGCGCACACGGGCAGAAGCCGACCAACATGTCCAGAGTTCCGTAGTTACACGACGGCTGCTGACACATCGCCTGCTTGATACAGCTACACACGCACACACACACACAAGTTCTTATCAGATTGCAAGGAAGTGGATAAGTAGCTCAGCTATCTCAGAGAGACCGCGCTGCAGGGTGGGTTAATTTTGGCCAAAAGTGGAAGACTGGAACTGGGAGACAATATTTTGCGGACATTGTAGGTCTATCTTCAACCACTGTGACATAATTGGCCAGCAAAACTATTGATTTCGGCGAAAAAACGCAAAATAAGGGCTATAATACGCCGTTCAAGGTCATTCAAAGTCATCGAGGTTGGTATCAATCGAAAGCCCGCATGCGACTTCCTATCAGTCATTAATACTAACTGACATCTCGTACCGCTTCGGAGTTATCACAGCTTATTGTTCAAATTTTGGACACTGCGTTTTTAAGCCACTCTCTGGGGGTGGGGGAGCTTGAGGGCAACGTACGATGTTCATCTTAGGCTCATTGGAAAGCGCCTAGTATTAATTGAACTTTTTTGCTAGGTGTTACGGCTGAGGCGCTACGAGCGAAAATGTATTGAAAATCGGCGTTTTGCAACGGGGTGGTGGGTCAGCTCCACCACATTTTCGCGTACAAGGGGACGTCCCCCACAATCATTTATACACGGATAGATAGGCGAATGAATGCCTTGCAACTTTGTCGCTGACAGTTTTCACACAGAAACTTTGTAGCAGACTTTCTTCAAGCGAAGTGCCATTTTACACGGAAAACAGCAAGTGTTTTTGGGATTAGGAAGTGGTGTATTGCTAAAAATAAAGGTGGGTATATGCTGCAAGCAATGTGGACGAGGCACCGAGGTTGCGCACCGTAGGCGCAAGGAAGTGGGTGGGATGTGGGGAGGTGGTGTCCCTTTTCCTGTTGGCTCTCAAAATGGTGAGTTTTTGTGCATTATGGGCCGTATTTTTGCAGTTTAGCTGCTTGTTTACCGCCTACGCTAACGTCATGCCAGAGTGTGTCACCGAATCTGACAAACCGAATGAGTGATCACCTTTTCAGAATTTTACGTGGCAGACTGAAGTGTTATTTTCCCGTGTAGCTACTAGCCAGACTCTAGGCCTATATGCGTGCATTTTTGGCGCTTTTGAAGAGTTAGCAAAGCTGGCATCAGTGCTCTGCCTCTTAGCTTAGTAGACCGAGGCGGCTAGGCCAGTAGTTTACTTTTCCACAGTTGATAAATGTGCAGATACTGACAGCGACATCTGAGCAGCAGCCAGTATCATTCTAAGAAGTCGTAATCGTACAGCCCATTGTACGAGTACAATGATGCATGTTCTACGGCACTATCTTATACTGAACTAGGTATCTAACTGATTGTCGTGCTAATTTCGATGATAGATCCATTTGTGCCGTGACTGCACGCAGTTGTTTTAGCAGGAACTGATATTAAGGAATATCATATTAGAGACAATTTCAAAGCGCAAAAAGAGATTAAACAGCTTATCGTGTGCTTTGATTTTCACCTCAAGGGGCTTACCCGCGTAATATTCCGCGTATACCTTGTTTATTTACGATAACTGAGGTGTATACGCAGACATAAATCCCCGGAGGTAGGTATACGGCGTATATCTACCGTACGATGTTCATCATCTTAGACTCATTGGAAAGCGCGTAGTGGACTTCCTATTAGTGTTAATTGAACTTTTTGCTAGGTACTATCGCTGAGGGGCTACGAGCGAATATCGACTGAAATTCGGCGATTTCGCTCCAGCGGAATCAACTTACCAAAAATTTCAGGCAGAAGGGGTCGCCCCCACCAACCATTTTTCTTCTCAGAAAACTAGGCTAAATGACATTTCGTATGGTATAAAAATCTTGACAGATTTGTCTTCCATTTTGTCACAAATCACGCGTTTGACAGACGGACAGACAAACAAACAGACAGCTTTCTCATGGCTAGACCGCGTTGCATGCAATGCATGCAGCCCGGTAAAAACCGCACCTCGCAACTTGTTCAACCTCCCAACTTCCCACAGCCTCGCAACACCACTCTCCTACACGAATTTTACCTCGCCACGACAATGTTAGAATACACGCCCACGTGACACAACGCCTAGGCCTACCCACACGTCTCCCAGACGGACTTGTGAAGTAAAGATGGAGCGAGGTTTTAGCTAATGTTTTGGATCTACATCACTGGCCGCCTCAGCATTCATTTGCGAGGACCTAGTTTAATTGCGATGAAGTAGGAAATCGAACCTCGCAACCTCCCGCAACCTCGCAACACCACGTTCTTGCACGAAGATATCATCGCAACTACATGAGCGGAAGAGCACGCACGCACACACTAACTTTACTGCTAACTGTGCCTTACAATTTTACTTTCAGGCTTCAAAGCAGATTGCATTGACCCGCAAGGGGTGGATTCAGCGCCGACGATCACACGCTGGCACGGTAGTGCCAGAGTGTTTTAAGGACGACAACGCAAGTCAATGGAAAAGTGGGAAATTCGACCCCCGCTCCCTCAGAAACCCCTAAACCGATCGTCACCAAAATTTGCATGGG
>Ga0209255_1000196_pt1 | contig 12842 bp, 12 predicted proteins | sample WorMetvaBAHAMAS2_FD_187394 | JGI IMG/M metagenome (GOLD analysis project Ga0209255, IMG submission 187394) | Marine gutless worms symbiont microbial communities from Max Planck institute for Marine Microbiology, Germany - Olavius vacuus... | ecosystem: Host-associated > Annelida > Digestive...
CCGCTAGATTTCTTCAAACTTGTTGACTCATGACTCATACTCATGCTATTGTATGACTCTCTAAATCTTATAATCAGTGGGGTTCACCAATCACATTTGGGCTGTTGGAGTCATAGGTCAGAAAAAGTGAAGTTGATAGATTTGGACAATGTTGCGTGCAAGATGTGCCAGTGCACGGTCTTACTGAAAGACAAAATTATTATCTGCAATGTGTTTGGTAGCTATTAGCATTTTGTTCAGATGGTAGAACACCTGACATGCAATTCATGCTTGATGAAGAAAAACTTCTATTCTTGACATGGCACCCAAGCGGCCTGACACCATGGCAGATGTGGTGATTGGTAAGTGTGTGCGAAACAAGTAGCTGAATGCCTTGTTCCCTTTCTTGGTCTTGTTTGGTGAACACACCGTATCGTTTTATGAATGAAAAGTAGTCTAACAGTGATTAGGTGATAATTCCGATGTGACTCGTTTGTCTATTGGCAAATCACCATGCAGCATTTACGTGAAAATATACAATTTACATGTTTTCAGTTTCGCAAGGTAGTGCAGAAACATTAATCAGTGTGAGGTGGAAAAATGGCATCTTTTGATTGCTTGCTTTCTGAGTAATATTTCTGCCAAATATTATGAAAATCGGACAATGCTTTTGCGAGTTATAGCTAAAAACGGGATTTTTTTGAGAGACAGTGTACAAAGCTGCTAACTAATAGTTTAACCATTTTCAGTTAATGTGAAGTTTAAGTACATAGTAGTTTCGTTTAAATGCAAGGTCAGCTATTTTTTACTTAGTTGCTAACTGAATATTTTAACTAAAACAATTTAGTTAGCAAATTTGGAGAAGTTAACTTAGTATGGCTTTATGTCCCACTTCATCTTGGTGATCAAGTCAAGGCCAACACAAAACTACAAGGCACTGGTTTAGTTGCCTCTTATGACATCACGCGATGAGATGCAGCGGGTCTATTCTGACAAACCTGGATCTTCGTGTTTCTGCAATTTAGGTCACGAAATCTACTTCAGCCTAAATTGCATCTAAGGGCGGTCTTAGCCATGAGTGAAATGTCTGTCCGTCTGTCTGCCCTTCCGTCCGTCAAACGCGTGAATTGTGAAAAATGAAAGAAACATGCGACAATTTTTATACCCTGTAGAAGGTCCTTTCATCTTGTTTTCTGAGAAGAAGAATGGTTGATGGGGGTTCTTCTGCGTGAAATTTTGGGACAAACTGACAATGTTGGAGCAAAAATGCTGATTCTCAGTTGATATTCCTCGTAGCACCTCAGCCGTAACACCTAGTGAAAAAGTTCAATTAACACTATTAGGAAGTCCACTATGTGCTTTCCGGTGAGTTTAAGATGAACATCGTACGTTACCCCTAAGCCCCCTTAGTGGCTCAAGAAAGCAAAAAGGTTTTTTTGTCTAAAATTGCACTTCGCTTGAAGAATGTCTGCTACAAAGTGTACTTTTGTGAATGCTATCAGCAACTGAGTTATAAGGCATTCACTGTCCTATCTATCCGTGAAAAATGGTTCGCAGGAGATGTCCCCTACTACGTAGAAATTTCGCCGAAGCTGGCCCATCCCTTGAATTACGCTGATTTCCAATCAATATTTGCTCGTAGCGCCTCAGCTGAAACACATAGCGAAAAAAGTTCATTCGACAAATAGGAAGTCCACTACGAGCTTTCCAGTGAGTTTAAAATGAACAGTGTATGTTGCCGCTAAACCCCCAAAGGGGGCTCAAAAAAGCAGTGTGTCCAAATTTAAACAATAATCTGTGATAACTTCGATACAGTACGAGAGAAGATGTCAGTTAGTATTACCGGTAGTCACAAATAGGAAGTCGCGTACGGGCTTTCGATTGGTACCAACATTGGTGACCTTGAACGGTGTAATAGCCCTTATTTTGCGATATATTACGGATTTCGAAAGCTTTGTATGCCGACTATGTTACAGTGGTTGAAGATAGACCTACGGTATATTGTTTGCAGAATATCCTCTTTGACTTTTGGCCAAAATTGACCCATCACCCTGCAGCGCAGTAGCTCTGTGATATGTGAACTACTTGTTAGTTCAGTTAAGAAATTTTTAGAAATTAGTTTTTAATCTGAGTTTATCTAAATTTTTGAAGTTGTAAATTAATTTTAGTTAAACCAGAAATAGCTAGCTGCCCATCACTGACTAAAGGCAGCGTTGCCATTGTTGTTGCGAGAGTTTTAGGAGCAACTGGTTCTGTGAGAAATTGTTGTAATGTATGAATGACGTTATCGTATCTGTCAGGGTGGCCACTCACCTGGAAAACCTGGAAAAGTCAGGGAATTCCAGATTGGTCAGGGAAAAGTCCAGGGAAATGGAAAAAGTCTGGGAAGTCAGGAAAACTGAAATTTTTTTCATCTGTTATCTTGTACTTTGAACGAGGAGCTGAAGAGTTTAAGTTGCAGCTTTTGGCAGCTTGTGGGCCTGGACTTTGAATATGTTCATCATTGACACTCTTGTAGCTTTTAGTAAGTTGGTTACCGGTACTATGCTTGTTATAATTAACATGAAACAACTTCTCGAATAATGGGACAGCGTGATTTTCGGGTCACGTGACACGTCTGACTGTACCCGAGGCTCAGATGTGAACAAGATTTCCGCCTGTTGACATCGAAACGTCGTATGTTGATTTTTTATCAGTTGTGTAATAAGTAATGTTGTTATAAAACATGAAACAACGACTGTTCAAGCGCTATGCAGTATATCAATAATCTTTACCTGTCCAGGATACTGGAAAAGTCGGGGAATATTATGTGGTCTGGAAAGTGGCCACCCTGTATCTGTTTGTATGTCCACGCGTGCAACTATCAGCATTCCATGATAGAATCTGTGATTTCTCAGAAGTGACGTACTACCAGTATTCCAGTACACACTATTGCACCGTTGTCTGCATTAATCTTTCACACATAACAAGATATACTCGTTTTGCAAGTCGCCTACTGCATGGCACTACATGCGTTACATATGAGAAATTGCAGTTTTTATCATGTTAGGTTTCAGTCACACATTGTTGATCAATTGATCCCAATGTTTGCAGGCTGATTTTCTTTTCCACGTGCAAAGTGGTGTGATATAGTATATAATTTCAGTCGTGTCTGTCTGCCTGTTCATTTGTCTGTCAGACGCAGCTTTCGAAAGCCTTAATGCAGGAAGTTCATATTTGCACATCTGATATAGGAATACAGGTCACGTTCGTATATGAAGGTCATCGGGTCACTGGTCAAGGTCACAGGAGCAGGAAAGGTCACAAATGTCTGTTAATGCATTGATCAACTTCCGTTGGCAATTTTTATTGGTACTCGCCAGATGGTGCCACAGACCATAAGTCGCAGGTGGTCGGGCCTTAGATTAGACTTGGCATGCTTGTTTACAGTGTAAGTTTTGTAGTAGACTAGTTGTCTATCTTATGCATAGGTACACAATGGATTATTTCTGCCACACCCCTAATTAGATATTTTGTGTTACATAGAATATCTAATTCAATGTTTCCGTGGCATAATAAATTGTAGATTTCTATAGTACTGTTTCATCTCATTATTGCAAGTATGTTATTTTTATATGCATAGCAAATATTGATCTTATGATTGTAGAAGTGCAGTGTCGTCATCTTGAAATTGTAATTTTCTAAGGTACATATTTCATTGAATGAAATTACATATTCTGCATAACGCCGTATATCTAAGTAGGGATGTGGCAAACATAACCTACTGCACACGTGCAGATAAATTAGGTAACAGGTCAGAGCATCGACTGAACTCAAGTCATCAGATGTTACACAGCTTCAGGTGACAGCATTTCTGTGTCTTCAACATCAGGACCTCAACACAGAAACATCGTGTGTCAGGAGAGCTTCATGTCGTCACGAATATCAGCACGAATGACCAGCAAAGGTCACACTTGCACGCCTGAGGTTGGATTGTGCAATGTGCACATACATGTACAAGTGTTTTCCAGGTTTCTGTGATGCATTCAGGTTAAGTGTGCCAAGGTACGATGGTGCATTATTAAATTGCTTTCAAGTGAAGCAGGGTGCATAATTTATCTACATAGCATTTATCTAACAATGTTAACTGCTGAGCGTTTCGACGTGGCTGACAAGGTACAGTGTCAGTGGCAGCTGTTGCATCCTGCACAAATGTTCGCGAAGAATTTGTTGACATTTGAGGCTTGTTAACTTCTACAGTACAGTCAACACTGTCGTCTACACAGTTAACTGTCGTCTGCAATTAAAGTGTCACTGTACTTAGGTGGTCGGGCCTTGGATTGTTTTAGCGAGTGTCTGCTTACAAGGGTTCATCAGTAGCAATCGCAATGTGCATGCCTCTTCTTGTGTGCTTCTTCTCTGTCATTGTTTCATTGGTCGTTGCGTTTCTGCACACTCCACAAGTCTTAGCCGCAGCCTCTACAAGTTTCGGTACTGCAACTGCAGTCGGTGATCCATTGCTGTTCTTCCACAGCACGACAGGCAAGCTGAGCTCAATCAATCAATCGAGACTTTCATACAGGTTGACAAACCGCAACGAGACAGAGTGAATGGGTACGAAAGTAAAATGAAATAATATACCATGTTAAAAATAACGATAGCCTAGATCTAAACATGCATACAGACAGTAAAATTAAGTAAAAGTAAAGGTGTATCGGCAACAGTAATAAAAACAGTAAGTGTCTTTGTAAATCATTCTAGTAATAAAGTCTCTGTCGGTTATTGATAAACATTTTGCGGTAAGCACAAGGTTATGACGCCTTGCCTAAGATTGTAGTTAAAATCTGAATGACTAGGAAGTATAGTATGTAAAACGTGGTATTTACTGTATAAAATATGATTAAAAAATTTGTCATCAGCGTCAGTGACTAAGTCTTCTAGAGATATATTATCAGGAGCGCAAAGTCCAAAGCGGATGCCGCGACGAATTGTAGTTGTTGACAATCCTCAGCCGTCGTAAAGCCCCACCACGATGATGCAGCGTAGTTGAGTTTTGCAACGACGACAGCGATGAAAATCACGTGTATAGTGCTGGTTGCCATGCCATGTGCCCGAAGTATTCGCATCGCCTGAACACTTTGTGCACAAGATGTGACAACGTTGTTAACATGTCCACTCACAGATAGGCTATCCAGTACAGTAACTCCAAGAATATTGATCGAGCGACACGATTGATATCAGGTAACGGTGGTTGATGTTAAATGCTACGCTTCCTCCTGTTAGAACTTAGAAGTAGCCTAGCATGACCACTAGGGCATGAACCATTAGTCAGGCAGTCACGCAATCAACAGTTTATTAGTGCCAGGCCTACACCAGGCTGCCACAGACTGGCAGTACAAAGGATAATACATATCGTCAGAATAAATCTTATGGTACTTTTTAGTCTTGTTGTTGAGTATCACAGACAATCTTGTCCATCAGGTTGTTGTGTGTTCTCGGTAGCTGTGTGATGCTTGAGAGACACTCCAAGAGAAGACTGATGTTTTGCATGGTGTTTGCAGATACACAGATTATGTGCCATTTCAGCAGTTAACATCATTGTATCTGGTCTCAGTGAACAGAATTTTGACCTTTCAATTCTGATACTTGGATGCTCATCTTTAAACAGATGGTGTGCTTCCTGTAGTGTCATTATAAGGTATCTTTTCTGTTGCTTCTCATTGAGACCACCTTTCTTCACAATAACATAATCCTTTTTCCCCTGGGCACACCACGATATGTCATCTCGTATTAGAAATCTGCCACAGCCTTTATCTCGTCCTCCGTGAGAATGTTATGCGGTCTCACTTTCTCCGTTTTGTTGCTCGAACTGGCTTTTGGTGGCAAAAATTTTACCACCATTTCTGCACAATTTTTCTTCGCTTGGTAGGTGACCTGGGTAAGTGACTTTGTGCACGTTTTACTGCCTTGCCAAGAGTTGATGATGACCTGTATGCTACTGGTGAGCCAGATGGTGTTGGTGAGCCATTCTGTGTTGCTGCACCTGTTTTCACCTGCTTCTCCCGTTTCTGCTGTCTACATTTAGCTGCCTCTCTCTTTCTTTCTCCATTGCGAGGTCAGTTTCTTTCAGACGACTTACAGCTTTTCTTTTGGCATCCATCTCTTTAACTGCTCTGTCTCCCAACTTTTGTTTCAGCTTCTTGCGATAACGTTTTGCATGCTCTGCTTGAGACAGTGGCATTGTCACTGAAATAAATGAAGAATACGGTTTTAGAATGAATACTTTTATACAGCAGACAAAACTAGTTACCATGGAGTCACTGGCGATATTGGAAAATTAATGTTTATAGCAGTAATATTAATCAGGAAAAGCAGGCACATAAAATTCCAGTTCTGGAAAGCCAGCGTAGATGAGGACAAAAGATACAGAACACAAAGGCTGCAAACTGTGTTATCAGAAAACAACTATTTTTAATTATTTCATTATTTTGCGCATCGCCATAAGGAAGGGCACAACAAAATGAACTTGAAGGTATAAAAATATTTCTCGTAGCGTCGATACTCGATTTTCACAAAAGTTTGCAAAAATGGGTTTAGTAATAGAAGTAGTAGTAGTAGTAGTGTTATCGTGGGTGAAGGCAGAGGCTCTTTACCCACATCATAATTATATACTTAGATTTTAGGGGAAAGTTATAACTTAATGCCCCTGTTTCCAGTTATAGTGGTTTTATAATTATACAAAACTTCTTGATCTGCCCAGAATAAATCTAACTTATTTTTAAAACTATTTATGGATGTAGCTGTTATTATTTCATTAGGTAGACTATTCCATATGATCTCTTAACAACAAGTTTCTTAGTATGTCCTCTTGTTCTTTTGTCAATATTTATATCCAGGTGTACTGTATTATCATCATATTTATTTATGAATAACTTATAAACTTCTGTCATATCGCCCCTAATTCTTCTGTACTTCAAGGTTGGCAATTTCAGTTCCATAAGTCTCTCCTTATAACTCTTTTTTTCTTAGTCCAGCATTAGTACAGCATTTGAGTGAAATGATGCTATTTCTGAACTACTGCATTTTCCCAGGTAATGCAGAAGCACTAGTTAGGTGTGGTGGGAAACTATGGCATCTACTGATTGCTTACTTTCTCGGTAGCATGTGTGCCAAACATTATGAAAATCCGACAATGCTTTCTTGAGTTACAGCTAAAAATGCCAGGGATGTTTTTTTTGAGACACACTGTATATATCAGAAACAGTAGTGGGCCTAATACAGTGCCTTGTGGTATTCCACTGAGTACTTCCAACCATTCACATAATGTACCATTAACCTTAACCTTTTGTTGTCTGTTAGTTAGGATTGCTGTGATCCACTGTACCTCGTTTTCATCTATGTTATATGTTCACTTGCATCATACTGGCACACTGGACTCCACATGTTCTGTGCCCTTTTGGCCTCTACAACTTCAAGAACAATAATCCAAGCATCAGCTGTAAAATATCTATGCACACTGCCTAAACACACATATGAGTCAAGACAAGCCATACTGATTCTGTTTGGTTCAGTGTCGTCAGCAGTTATAAGATAACTGTCCAGAGCAGACAATGCCACATCTTTACCAACAAACCAGCCAAGCATGATTTTCTCACGCACTGACATTGGCAGCCTGTGAAATGCATGTGGTCGCGTCCGTCTTGACTTCATTCTCGGCAGGCCAACAACTGTAAGCTCATTCCCCTTTGGCCGTCCTCTTTTGCGCATAACCGGTGCCATTATAATGCCATCCAAATTACCGTCAATGGCTTCATTGCCAGCCGCATCAGGGTCCTGCTGTGGTGCTATTACTGGTTGTTCCACAGCAGCATCTGACGCAGACTCTTGTGTTTCCGGTGGTTCTGCTTCGGTTCCTAATATGGGAAGTGCAGATGAGTCAGACGTGTGTACAGCATCGGGACTGACGTCTCCTTCTACCCACAAGTCTTGTGCTTCAGGTTCCTCGAACTCTGTCTGCGTCTCTGGAACTTCCGGTTCTACATCAGGCAGTCGCATTTCAAGTGACTCAATGTCTGACACCGTGCAATCTTGCTCAATTATAACCGCAGCCACAGATTCACCGTGGCTCCACGACTGCTGTACATTTTTCAGAAACTGCAGTTTTTCCATGAAGTCTTACCGTGCCGCCTTCAGAGCACAGGCTAGCTAGTGAATCTGTCACCTTCTTGGCCACTCGGAACTTTTCGTGCTGTGACAGAATGCTTGACTTGCGCTCAGGCACTGCAGTGCTGACAGCAACGTATGAGTCTGCGTAAGTGCTGCGCAACTTACAGTGGTCCCAATATGCCGATTGTTTCCACCGGGCAAGGACAAGGCTCTCATCAAACAAAGACTGCGACCGCTGCTTGCGTATGTTTAGCACATGCTTGCATGGCAGACCGACTGTTACAAACTGCATGCAGTTACAGCCTGTGCAGGTTGCATTAACCACACCAGCAGACGTGTCAAATGTATACTTGTCACCATTGACACAAGATGGTGTTAGCCGACAAGACAGCTGATACTGCTTGTTTACAATTGCAAACGCATACGCAGTCAGCATGCTCTCGTATGCTTTCAGTTCTTCTGGTCGCTGGACAACAGGATGTTTAACGAGCATCATGATGTTGGGATGTCTGCATTCATCACACAGGGATGCCAATACAGGAAAAAGTTCACTAAAGAATTGCTTCATTGTCACGTACCTTGAACACACGCTTTTAATCTTACTGTTAATGCTTTCCAGCCGGTTATTTGTAGCAACCTGAAAAGTGAGATCAACATTCCTCAGCCCTTGCACCCATTCCGATTTGATGTCGTCCCACGAATTCGTGAAATAGTCTGTAACATGCTGCAATCCCAAGGCTTTCAGACGATCCACATTGGCTGCGTACTACTCGTGGCTGCGTGAATAAGCTATCTCCTGTAAAATCTATAAGCACACGTCACACTGCGCAGCAGTTATGCCCATTTTGTCCACTGTAACCTCGCGGCGAAAAGAACGGAGGGTGTGAAACAAACAGATAGACAAAGATGTCTGCGGGAAATAAATTCTAAATACATCCCGCTCAACTAATCTTTATCCGTCATAATCACTTTCGTTTTTCCACAGTTAGGATTGCTGTGCACAAACGCTTCTACAGCTGAACCCAATACAGCAGCTGTTTCACTTACCACTAAGAAAACAGCAGTAATTTTGCTCATGCCATTGGCATCTACAGCAAGCATCAGATATACAGGCATACGCAAATCAAGAAGATTATAAGTGGCATCAACCATAATAACTTCTGGAAAATCATTGTAAACAGTTTTCATCTGATTATCCTGAACAAATAAACCTTGAAAATTCTGTTCATCATCAACAATAACTTCCACTGTTGTAGCACCGCTGGCCTTCAGGAAAGCAACGACATCAGAAATATCATTTGAGCTGATAGACTCTTTAACGTTCCGGTTGATGTTGCAGAGATCCTTCAACGTTATCACTTTACCAGTACCGTAAACTGGGGCTACATTGAACAGTTTTTGTGTTTCAATGAACAGTGGAACATCAGCTTGATGGGTTTTAGAATTAATTTATTTTTAATACAGGGGGCGTATGTAGTTCTCATGATTTAGAAGGGCAATTGGACTTTCTGAATTGTTTTACATTTATTTTTAAAAACAATGCCGTTTGTTCAAAGTAGCCCCGCATAAGGGGCTACTTTGAACAAGTATGCAATTTCAATCTGTGTTCAATGTAGACCACTTATAGGGGCTACTTTGAACAAATTTTTGTATTTTAAAAAAGCCAGCGCCAGTCACAAACAGCAATACAGTACAGTAACATGAAAGAATAGACCAGCACCAGCATCAGCAGTGTTTAATTGGTACTGTTAGCCACAAACAGCAATAATAGCCCTACAGTAACAGGAGTAGACCAACACAATGACTACTCTAAACTGTCTTTGTAATTGAGCAGTTCACTGGTACGGAGAAATATGCGCCCCCTTTTATCTTCTTTTTGCAAAGCCAATTTGCATTTCATCTGGTTGATGCTTACATACGATTTGTCAACAACAGTTGGCCAAGAAAAGATGAGTGACTTCCTCCCACTGCAACGGGCAAATTTCACTTCACATTCACGTCTCTTGATATCAACATGCAACACTTTCCCAGCATAATGCTTGCATCGTTTCCCAGCCTGAAATTGGACAATATAAAATTCTCCAACTTTTGGTTTGATTTTCTCTTGAACCTTATTGCACAGTGGCTCATTATCACTATTTTCGTCAGAACTAGCTGCATCTGCAACACAATCTTCAGAATCAGCAGCGATGTCTGAACTGGCGTCTGACATCTCAACATCAGATTCAGAGCTGTCGTGTGCAATGTCCATATTAGTGCCACTGGTACTAATACTGGTAGCAGCTGCGATTGAAGTACTGGGCGATTCCTTTAAATCGTCAACACCGATGCTTTTACCTAAATACAAACAACACCATTTACTTGCTCTCCGACGCATTCACAGGCAGTATCCATACAGCCACGCAAGAATAATTATAACAAAAAACAACTGCAGAATCCTGGTACAATAACTCCACAAAATCATAAAAAGTCATATATACATAATTATTACATGTAATTAATCTATAACCAATACAATGAAGACGTGTGGCAGTAATGCAAATTTGATCCACTTTTTACCTGGTGCAACGGTTATCTTCTTCCTGCGTCGTCTTGGCTCTACATCCTTGTCAACTCCGCGCATATCAGCTAGCATGTCAATCACTGCACCAGACACGCGATGTTTGACTGGTGAGCCGACATTTGCATCTCCATTATCCGTACAATCACTATCCGGCAGTCTACTGAGCACTTGCAGTTCATTCAATGGGCTAATTCCACACTTCTTGAATCCTGCTTGGAGGTTGTGGCTTTTCAGCTCGTCAGTGGGATACAGCAAGGTATACAGTTTCGTCAATAGTGCCGGAAAGACATCCTTATTCAACGTCTGAGCTCGCTTCTGAGAACCACATTTCCAGTCATCAAGCACCTGCAGAAAAGACAAGAAAATAGCAATATACCAGTACGAAAATTATCTGGATCAACATACGACAATTTGCTGAACCAATACATACGGTACCGGCACTGCTCTCAGTTGTACGTGTAAGCATCAATTATATAAATCTACTTACTGTCAAAACTATTTTGTAAATATTGTCTTGCCAATTTTGAAAAGAAATTATCAGTCTGACAAAAAGCTGCTGACAAAATTCTACAAAAAGACATGATCTATTTACCTTTCTCCAGTAACCTTTCAGCGGACGATAAAAAGCAACGTCAAGCGGCTGAAGAAGATGTGTGGCGTTTGGTGGCAAGCAAACAAACAGTATGTCATTTTCTGCAGCCAGTTGCAGCACTGTTGGCGTGAAGTGTGAACTAAGATTGTCCCCAATGAGCACTTTTTTGCCAGGCAAGTTCCTTGCGTGACGTACAAATAATGTTTCAAACCAATCGTTAAAGCAGCATGCATCGAACCATCCACTTCGACTGCGATTATATCGCGTTCCTTTCGGGCCACCTTCTGTCCAAGTACTCCAGAGATTTTCAGCCTTATACACCACATAAGCTGGTAGCATGTCACCACTTGCAGAACCGCAGAACATAACGGAAATTGCTGATTTGGTGCTATCCTTGATTCGTTCAGGGTACTTAACACCTCTCTTGTAAATACACTTTTTGGTACCTGGATTGTCGGATAGGTTAGTTTCATCATAGTTAAATATGTTTTCCTTTCTAATTGGCTCTCTTCCATTGTCCAAGGTTTCTTTCAGATTTGAAAAGTACTCCTTCACTTCTGCTGCACTCACGCTAGCTCGTGTTCTCTTGATGTTCTGGCATCTTCTTAGAGACAGTTGTTCCTTATGGCGAAACAAAAAGCTTCTTACAAAATCAGCTGATGGAATGTTGTTTGCGAACTGCTTTACAACTTTGCCTTGTTTCTCAAGATAGGTTTTCACAAGGATACGCACGTCAAAGGCATCGAAAGGAAATCCCCACGATGCAACTACATTGATGTGATCAATAAAAGCCTGTTCCTCATCTGCAGTAAACACTGTAGGATGTCCAACCTTGCGTCCATGTTTACGAGCAACCCGGTGACTCAGGGTTCCTAGAGGAATTTTGTACTGTTTATGTGCTTTTCTCAGGGAAATCTTTCCTTCTTGTATTTCTTTAACGGCCTTTTGGAGAGCTTCAGGTGTGTAGCTGCTTTTGTATGAACGACTTCCCACTTTCCTTTTGTACGTTCGCATATTGGCTGCAAAAACACAAATACAAAACCAACATGGCAAATGCAGTTAAAACAATTACAATTAAAGCACAGTTGCCAATGACACCGGACTGAAATGTGTGTTACTATAAAAATATGGTTCAAACTGACATGACGGGGCTACTTTGAACATGTTCAATGTAACCCCGTAAGCGACGGTACTATGCAAACTATGTCAAAATTAGTTATTTTTTTGTAAAACGCTTTTACAAGCAAGACTACAATGATCTGATATAATTTACTACTCTTACAGGTATACAAACTTATAACCATTCTAATTTATTCGGCATACATACCTTTAACCAAGAAAAAGTTCGCAAACTATATTCCTGTGCTTCTCAAAACAACCGCCATATTTAAATTCTGTAAACATCAAGTAAGTAACATGAAATGCTTATAATGACATGCCTGTGTCCGCAAGTCGCTACTCTCACTAACTGAATTCGAAACTCGCCCAGATTGACGATTTGCAGTACAATACCAATCATTTAAACATTTTCCACATAATTGTTCAAAGTAGCCCTGCCGTTCA
>Ga0209255_1000197_pt1 | contig 12826 bp, 7 predicted proteins | sample WorMetvaBAHAMAS2_FD_187394 | JGI IMG/M metagenome (GOLD analysis project Ga0209255, IMG submission 187394) | Marine gutless worms symbiont microbial communities from Max Planck institute for Marine Microbiology, Germany - Olavius vacuus... | ecosystem: Host-associated > Annelida > Digestive...
CTGCCTTTTTGATGCCATATTTTTGCCCCGACTGTCGTGATTTTTGCAAACGTCTGCTATGTTTTGTCCAATTTCGCGCGATTTTCTATTGTCTTTGAACACTATTGTGTGTGCGGGTGCCTGTAAGTGGACGTCTTTATTTCCTGCCTCTAAATCTTGTTTGACACCTGTCCGTTCGTTTCGTGTGTCTTTCTGTCGTGTAAACCAATAAATCGATTGACTGACGTGATGTGTGAAATACGTCGGTATATGAACATCTACAATCATGTGAGGCAAACAATTACACCATGCCTGCAGTAGCTCTACCAAACCTCTTTTAATTCCGATAATTTTTGGCACACATATACTGCAATTAATTTCCTATCATGCGCATATTTCATATTTTTATAAAGTCGAAAACAGGGAACCAGCTTAATCGGTAGTACGCGCACACGATCGGAGAGCCGCTTCGTCATGCGATACCGGACTTCATCATAGCATCCAACCTGGCGTTTCTTAATTTCAGAATTGTGGATTACAGAATTTGAGCAATGCTACAGGAGATGGTCTATCAACAGTCTGTGCGAGATGTCCATCAAATAACGCGACGTCTGATTGACAGTTGGTCAAGTCTCTGGCGGATGGTCATTGATCATAAGATTGATCACTGGCAACATAGGCGGGCCTTACCTATGATGTTTCGTTTAAATGTTCGAGGCGAAAATGATGACGTTTAAACTACTGCTAGGTCCTACATGACGTAACTAAAAAAAGAAAGTGCACAGATTTAACGTGCAATCCAAATGCTGAGTAAAAGCAGTTTAGTCGATCACACGAATCAAACGAAAAAGATGAAAAGAGCAAAACAAAACAAAAAACCGATGAGCAATTAAGTCCAGAAATGGTCATAAAAATCCGTGAGATCCGTAAGAAAAGGTGAGGGAGACTATGGTGGGAAAGATTTATAGAAAATGTAAGTTTTGAGTCTGGAGTGGAACGGAGATGGAGTGATGCATAGTGAAAGTGGTGATGATGATGGTGATGATGATGATGAACCGGTGAGAGAAAGATGAGATGACAGTGACAGGGACTCATCATCGAGAGGTTGGCGAAGTTCTTTGGGAAGTTCATTCCAGAGACGAGGTGAGGCATGGTGGAAAGAGCGATTGTCTACTTTCAAAGAGGAATAAAGGTGGACGAGCAAAGATGACATACTAAAGTAGATGTTATGACACATTTAGGCCTATGTCTGCTCCATTTCACGTCATTATAAAGTAAAGAGATTGATGATTTTGATGTTATTCTGTTCAAAATCTGTTGAAGTACATGCGTGCCATGTAGAAAGGTTTGACAAAGTTATTGCAAAAAAAATGAAACAGTGCAGTTTGCCTCACGCTGTATACTAGCCTATAGACTGTAGGCCTGTTTATATTGACTGTAGTATCCATTTTGTTGTAATTAGTACTGAAGTGCTCGATGTCTGCTTCTTTTTAAACTCGTATGTTATATTTATTTATATTATGGGCGAATTATTTTACATTTTACAGTTTATGTAGTGGGCTAGTCATTGTATATAATATGAACAGAGTTTAATTGCTTCAAACACGTTGCTAAAATAATAGAAAAACAAATAAATATGGTTTCGTTTATGTATGGACCAAGTGTAATATGTTTCAAGATATTACATGTCGGTGATATATAATCAAACACAACCAGTTCACGAAAACAGGTTGTTCACAAAACAGGCTTAATATAACCACCTCAAAATATGTTTCCTTTTGTGCATTGCCCATTTGTTCTGATTCTGACATTCTCAATGTCGTCGTAATACCACCTGAATGACTTGCAGAGGGTGGGTAGAATCACGGCTGTAGAAATGGCTTTTAAAAACCTAGGTTTTTATTTTTTTACAAAAAAACTGGAAAATCTCAAAAGACCAAATTTTAGTTTTTAAAAAGCATTTTTAAAGAAAAACTTAACAATCCAAATTTCAGACTCACAGTCACAACAGTCTAATCGGTTGTGCAGATAGGTGTGCTATAATCTGCCCATATAGCTATGATGTTGCAGGGGAAAGGGTGTATCATGTAATGAGATGATCTTCCTGAATTTCTGGGTCATAGTTTTGTGTCCGGTCTTCGTATACCTTAAAACCTAAAAACCTAAAAAAAACCTAAAAACATAAAACTCTTTCTTTAAAACGTAGGTTTTTTTTCCAGCCTTGGTAGAGATGCACAACATAATCTCTGCTATTTGTGAGCTGAAGTTCACCAAATTCAGCTGCACGTGAAGAACCCTTTGTAGTCTACAATGTTTTTTTTCCGATTTGTTTACAGCGCGTTTCGTTCAACAATATTCGCTCTTGATTCGTTACATCCTAAAATCATTCGAAAATAGGCAGTTTTGGCCCCCACGTTTTAGGATAAGGGAGCCACCAAACCCTGAAAGTACATTTTCAAGTCTGGTCCACTTTCGAACATGTGACAAAGTTTGGTTGACTTAACGTTCGGTGACCTTTGTGTGAACACGCTGCCAATGACCGTGATACTGGATCAAAATATTTCACGTAATCTCAGCCATTCATGGGCCAAAATTCACCAAATTTTGGGGAGTGTGGAGAATACTTCGTCGTTTACAAACCTTTTTTCAGCTGTTTATTTCTGAAATATTCGCGCCTATATGTTGTCGTAAAATCATCGAAAAACAGACGGTTTTGGGGCCAAACGTTTTATGAGAGGGAACTCTGAAAATTTGTCAGATCTATTTTCATATATTGCGCACTGTCGAGTGCCAAAGTTTGGTTGAGTTCATTCGGCGAGTGAGTAAGTAGTTTCATCAGTAACTCCTCACTGCTGTGCCGTCACATCAGCACATAATTATTAAGCGATTTGCAGCCTCACAGTGCTGTATGCAAGATTATATACATGTAGTTGAGAAAAGCGATCAAAGAGTGAAGATATTAACACCTCCGTGTTAATGAAGAAAATACGAAAACTTTCAGAGGTGGGTCAAAATTCCTTAATACTCTCAGCCATTTGCAGACCAAAGTTCACCAAATGTTATATAGGAAACTCTATAATTAAACATCGCTTTAGCCATTTGTCACTGGTTATTTCGTTCCGATGATATTCGTTCTTAAGTCGCAACGTCGTCATAAAACCCTCCAGAAAATAGGCAGTTTTTGCCCTCCCGTTTCAGGGGAGGACCCCCCCCCAAACTTTGGACATCCATTTTTAAGCTGTCTCACTACCGAGTACCGAACATGTGACAAAGTGAGGTCGAGTTCCTTTCGTCGACATCCGAGGTCGGCGTTCTGAATAAGAAAAGAAAGAAAGAACCCGAGGAAAATGGTCGGCCACAAATATCGGCATACTAACACTTTTCTAAAAGCTGCTTTAAAGCTCATACAAACTGCATACATCTGCAATTTAAACACTATAAACACCAACATGCAGGTATTTCAGCAAAGATGAAGAAAGCAAAACATGTTATTAACTGCTTTAGCGTATGAAAGTGCGGGCCAACAGTGGCCAGACAAAATTTGGCGGGCATGGCTTCCTCTACCTCCCCTAGTGTAAACACCAGTGACTAGATAACATATAGTATCAAGTTTATTGTATAAGTGGAAAGTTATACGAGCATAACACGTGATACTACACTGTGGTCAATAAAAACAGGACATTACATAATCGGTGATAACTTTGTCACATGTGAACCAATTTTTACAACTTTTGCACTGCTACGACGAAAATTAAATTTTGAACAAAACCCATGTAATATTTCCCATTTCACCTTAACACTGATCCCACACTACATAATAATAATAACAACAACAACAACAAAACAGGAAATTTACACAAATAAGCAAAATAGTGACGTCAACAGCAATCACACAGCGCAAATAAGAACAGCCTTGACATGCGCAGAAATATCGCAGAAGGCGCGAAGTTGCACCAGTGGTATATATCTTTAGAAATTAGGTAACGAAAACGAGGGTCTGGGGACGGGAATCTCCCAGCGGGGGTCAGCCAGTCAGGATAGGGCACGTGGAAGTCTGGGGGCAAAGCTTCCAGAAGCTGAAAACGAGAGAGCGAGAAGTGTTGGAGTTGTGGACAACAGTGCACAGGTCTGTAGGGTGCGTAATATCCGGTTTCATAATCCTGTTAATCTACTTATCGACGGATGTTGCGGACTTGCGGCAGCAGACGCTGCTGCTGCGACACTGCTGTTGCTGCTGCTGCGAGTCCATGGTGACGTCCAGGTCATTAACGGGCGATGGCAGCTGATTTAATGAAACTGTCAACTCGAACAGACGTGTATTGTACTGTTAGGCTAATATGAAGTTAGTTATTTCGTCGTAGAAGACATCCGAACAGGAAAACAGTACGTGTAGACTAGCACAATAAAGAAAAGCACGCATGCATATTGCATGTAGGCTACATGTTATTGAAAGAAGCTAGTGATAGGGTACTGTTTTAATCATTATTACGCGTGCTGCAAGTCCGTGGACTGACTTGAAGCAATCTACTCTGATCTAGCTACCAGTGTTTTAGCACAAACGTAGCATTCCCATTTCCCACTACACCAAATGCATTTTGATCCTATTAGTTCAGTTGATACTGTGATCAGTTCTGATCTCTGCATGTGTCTGGCTAGCGCACAACTTGTACTGTCATAATCAAGCCTAGAGCCATGTCATGACGTCTCACTCGACACATATCCCAGGTTATCTTGGAGCGAGTCTTTCCAGGCAGTCGACTGCACTGGTACTATAAACCGATAGCAAATATATGCATACATACTACAACACAAAAACTAACTTTAAAAATTTACGCTTGTTAAGAAAAAAACACGAGAAACAGTCACATGCACACAAAACCTAAAGCTAAATCACAAGGCTCAGATGTACAGGGTGAGCCAATAACTGACCATTTTTGCTACGCAACTCGGTTAAGCGCTGCATTTGCCATGAGAATGTCTGTCCGTTTGTCTTCCTGTCGCGAGTCACGCCTGTCGAATATGCTTTGCACCTTACCACAGAACGATGTCTCTAGTTTCCTGAGACCAAATTTCGCACTACTGAATTTATGGATTCACCTCTAACGAATGCGTTAAAGACAGGCACACCTTCTGGACACTTTAAAAATGGTTGGTTTTGGCTCACTCTATATACTAACATCAACGTTATGAAAGTAGTCGTATTAGCCGGTAGGCCCTAGCCAAACCAAGCTATTGAAGCCAAGCCAAGCCAATTTATTAACCAACTGTGTAAAATAAAAATAAAATGAGAACAATAGAACAAAAAAAATCATGTCGATAAAGCCCTGATCAGCTTTATTCCAGCAAAGCCGACGGTGATAAAACTTGATGGCTTCAGGTGTAGGAGACTGTACAATATGGGTCACTTTTCTGTCTGATCTGATAAACTCAGACCGCTCTCACATATATCACCGTTTATTATAAGATTATTGCTTGTCGACAGGAAGTCAATCATATTGATCCATCACATACAGCCATCGAGCGACTTTCAGCTTCCAGAGATATCAGTGACAAGATATTAGAAAATGCAGCATATTATAAGATCTGTCACTTATGACTCAGTATTGACGAATCGCAGACGGGGGATATCATTTGCACTATCACATCGCAATTGAGCAACAGTTAATTGAGATCATCGCTGTCGCGTCACATGTTGTTCATAAAAATAGCAATATCTCGTAATCGTTGCGAAACGTGATTACCGTTGATCTTCTTAACAGAAATACTGCCGTTAGTGCCGTATTTGATAAACGATTTTTGAAGGTAATTTCATATGTTGCTTATTCAGGTCTCGAAACTTTAGTGCAACATAATATTAATCGGCATGAAAAACACGCGGACACTGCTTACTGTTTTCACGTAGGTCTATAGACACGTTATGTACGAGCAGTAATACATATCGCGGCGTATGACAGACTGACTGTCATTATCCAACTAGCCTAATTTCTTCTTCTCTTAGAGTTTTGTCCACAACTCGCCTTCAGTGTTCTCTCTTTGTCGTCTTTCACCTTTCTCGCAGTCGTTATAGTTGTTCGTGATTAAATCCTCGTTTGACGACCGGTGAGTGCATTAGAGAGACGTTATACAGAATGGCTGGACTTCATTCATTGAGCCGTCTCTATCACGAAAGCTCACATCATTGCAATGCCATTGATGAATAGCCCGTAGGCTATGTGGTCGGCTTCATAGCTGAGCCCATAGGATTAGCACACTAGAGAAAATGCATTTATATGTGTAGGCCTGTATACATTCAGAAGCATCCATCTGCAACGTTCCTTTGTATGCCTCCCCCCGCCAACCAGTGGGCGGCGGAAGCATTATGCTGTCTGGTTGTCCGTCCGTCATTCCGTACTTCCGTTAACACCTATTTCGAGTGACGCGACATCTTTTTGCCTTGTGGGGAAGTAATTATTAAGTTCTAAATAAGTTCTAAATAAGTTATATATTAATATATTAAGTTCTAAAGTGCACTAAATGAACGCGGGGTGTGCAGGTAAAACTGTGAGATCCCTTGAGAACGTGTGCCATACCTGAGCCATATACGCGTGCAATACCCGAGCGCCTTATTAGAGGTGTGTTCACGACGAGGCGCTATACAAATCCACGTTTACCTTTACCTTTACCTCAATGAAACTTTCCAAAAAATACACTACTCATCAATCATCATGTGAGTGGGCATTGCTGAAAAGGTTTCCAAGGTCACAGAGCACGGGTCAAAGGTCATCAAACCAAGTAACCTATAATGCTCACTTCCCTCTTTTCAGTCAGTCGCACCAGGCTGTACGAACCCATTGCGTATTTCCGTTGGAGCCGGAATCTGTTTAGTGAGTATCAGAGGTCTGTGGGTTGGGTATAAGCCTATAGGATTTCTCTATACATCCGTACACGTTGCCCAAGAAATTACCCTCACCTGTACGAGTACCCGTGGCAAAGATTCCTATCGGACCCATATAGCCGACCCTTGGGTATACCCCTAGCGGTACCAATCCAACATCGACCAGAGACGCCAGAGGGGAGCTCCTTGTATGGGTCTGCTGTACAGTATAGTGTCGACTGTGAAAATAAATGTTTCTTGCGCACTAAATGATAGAATACAAAAAGCTCAGTCACCGCAGAGATGGCACGCATCTGAGGTTATTACCGTTACGCATTTCAAGGTCGTTCACTGTCACTGCTTTTGTTACAAATCGCAAGCCCGTATGCAACTTCCTATTAGTGAGTAATACTAGCGTGCATATCCTAGTTACTGTGCAGTAGCGGTATCGCCTTTGACAAGGGGTGTTTCTTGTTAATGCACTCGTTCTCGGTAACCTCTGCGAATATCGTCAAAAATAATATATCGCTAAAAACTAAATTCTTTAGACCGTCGCAGACAGTGTAGGTCTAGCTTCAATCAGCTTGACGCAGTTGGCTGTAAAATGTAACATCTTCAATGTGATAACGCACGATAACGGCCATTACGCCGTTCAAGGTCATTCAAGGTCGCCGATTTTGGTACCAGTCGAAAGCGCATATGTGACTTCCTATTAGTGAATAATATACTAAAGTACATACTATCTTGCACCGTTTCTTAGTTATTGCTGATTACTGGTCGAATTTTCGCTGTCGACTGGGGGTACTTCTCTTCAGCACACTCGTTCGGGGGTGAATACCTAAACTCAAGACTGCGACAAGGACTAGAACATCGCTCTATCGTATGGTGTGAAAAGTATTTCGAAATCTTGAACCGTATGGGCGTGGCTTACGAGTGTGACGGACTAAAGGAAAGGCGGACGGACGGGCAGGAAGGCTTTCGCAATAGCGCGCTCTAACATATAGTTAGATGCGCGCTGAAAATGGAATCTGTTTATAGAAGCAATAAATAACAGGCCTACTCGTAGTGTTAATAAAAGTGAACTTAATTTGCAAATGACATACTGTCTAACTTCGTAGTTTGGACTGGATTCGGTTAGCATAAGAATGAAATCGCAACCAACGGTTACTCGACTCAGTCGATTTTCGAACTCACTAAAATCATTTCACTTTCATTCATTCATTCATTCATTGAGTTTTAGCAGATTTGTTCAAACGAATAGTAAATTGGTTCTTTTTATTTCGTTTCTGCCCATGTTCACTTTTAGTGGGTATAGAGCACGTATGTTGTCAACGGCACAAGAAATATATAGTCATATATACGTCGTCATCAAGATTGCCTTTCGGTCGACGTCAGACCACCCGCAAACAGGATAGCCTACACCCGGCTCTGGCCTACACAGACACGCTCTGTCATTACACGGTCTGTCTGTGGATCGAAAATGTGCAGCCCGTACATCCGGCCGGCCGGCTGCGGATCAGCAGTATTAAGTGGCCGCTCGTCGCATGCCGTGCCGACAGGCTGCACCCGTGACGCCTCCTTCACAGGCTGCAGGTAACGTCATATTCTGAATGACTGAAATGGACTTGCCGTCACTGCAGTTGCAGTCATGCCCTCACTTAAGCCTGGGGTGGCTGGATCATATGTCACGCCTGTGACCTTAACCTTGAATCAGTGACCTTCATATACGAACTTGACCTGTATTCCCTGAAGATGTACCTGCCTACCAAAAATGAACTTTCTAGGTCAAGGCTTTCGGAAGTAAGAACATTACAAACCTACGTAAGTAAAATTAATAATGAAATATTATATTTTAAAATAGCCTAAATAGCGCAGAAATAGCCCAAATGGCTCAAATGCAAATAAAGAAAAAAATTCATAGGTAAAGCCAATGACAAAACAAAACTCGGATGGTCAAAACAACGAAAAACAATGAAATTTAAAAACCTCTAACAACTAGGATTAACTGGGGTACAATAAAAGAGAGCTAATAATGATGATGATTTTGGGCTGACAATTTTTAATGCAACTGAAAAACCTTGCGTTAAATATGACATTGAAACCACGTTGCTGACCCACATGAAACGCAAATTATCTGAGCGGTTCGCCGCGTCCGTTGTCTAACAGACTGTAGACCAGCGAGTATCTATACTGCAAATGATTTTTATTCCCTCAGTGTGTAATTTCGGAATTGGAAAGCCGTTCTCTGAGGATGCGACTTCGGTGATAAGTCACACAGACGTTGACGCCTCACAGCAGTTCTCTGCTCGTCGTTTTTGCTCAACAGTGTAATTACATTACATTACATTACATTAGAAATATTTTAAGTGCCTTAAGTTAATACAAACTGCAAAGGCACTGGAACTATGAAGGTTAAACAACGCAAATCATGCAGGAAAAGAAACAGAAAATAAATATGTTTTAAACGAGAACAGAAAACAGGTAAAGTTGTTGCGGACGTGACGTCAGTTGGCAGACTGTACCATAAGCGACTACCGGCGACCGGAAAGGCACGGTCACCGACTGTAACGAGTCTGGTTGCCGGAACGACAAGGGCGTTGGACGTAAGGTAATGGCAGTACGTAAGATTTCTAACACGAAATTCTACAGTTGAATGGACTGCTTGAGAGAACTGAGCAAAAACGGGTCTTTACCACGCTGCATACTATACAGGGCGGTATTAGCCATGGCCGAAATGTCCGTTTGTCTGTCTGTCTGTCTGTCTAACGCGTGAATTATGATAAAACGAAAGAAACTTCTACCAAAATTCTTATACCACATATAAAAGGTCCATTCATCTAGTTTTGCGACAAGAAGAATGGTTGATGGGGGCAACCCCAAGTACCTAAAATTTTGGGCCAAACTGATCCCCGTTCCTTCGAAAACGCCGATTTTCAATCAATTTTTGCTCGAAGCGCCTCAGCCATAGTAGCTAGCAAAAAAAGTTTAGTTCTCACTAATAGGAAGTCCACTACGCACTTTCCAATGAGCCTAATATGAACATCGTACGTTGCCCCTGAGCCCCTGTGTGAATACTGTTGGCAACAAGTTGTAAGGCATTCATTGGTCTATCTATCCGTGCAAAACTGATTGTTGGGGGACGTCCCCTTCTACGTGAGAATTTGGCCGAAACTGACCCACCCCCTTCAAAAACGCCGATTGCCAATCACTACTCGCTAGTAGCGCCTCAGCTGTAGCACCTGGGGAAAAAGTTCAATTACTACGAATAGAAAGTCCGCTATGAGCTTTCCAATGAGCCTACGATGAACAGTGTACGTGCCCCTAAGCCACCTCTCCCAAAGGGGGCTGAAAAACGCAAAGTAACTGTTTTTCGTCCAAAATCTGAGTAATAGGAAGTCGCATACGGGCTTACGATTGGTACCGACATCGGTGACCTTGAATGACTTTGAACGGCGTAACAGCCTTAATTTTGCGTTATTTCTCCGAATTCGATAGCTTTGGAGGCCACTTATGTCACTGTGGGATAGACCTGTAATGTCTGCAGAATATCGTCTTCCACTTTTGGCCAAAACTAATGCACCTTGCAGCGCGGTCTCACGCGATAGCTGAGCTACTTGTTCATTACTGTGAATGCTAGATATGACTAGGTGTCTAGGACCGTTCATGATTGCATTTGCTGAAGTTTACATGCAGACGGCTGCAGTGGCAGACGTGCATTACTTTAGTGCTGCCTTTCATTTCTTCTGCAGTTTGCGAAAGACGTTGTTCTGCTTCATCACAGCAAGCTGGCTCTTCACTGACTTGTGAATTTGGGCTAAGCTAGTGGCGACATTGAAACTGAAAGCCAGTAAGTTGTGTAGTCTCCAGCGTTGCATAATGAAACTAGTATATTGTATATTTAGTTTCAGACGACCGTGTCTAAGCAAACGACGTCTGTGGAATGTGGATGACTGTCGATATGGCCGTGTCGTCTATATATGTACGACCATCATGTCGTGCGGTAACAGCACCGATGAATGTCCAATCCGTCCGACACGTACAGCTGTCTAATCGATGGCAGTGGGCTGCAGATGTCACTTTTGCTATTAACACCGGCTGTCGTGTCACGCGTAAATCAGAGCAGCAATGACTATAGTCGATCTCAGACCCGCTATTATTCTCTGCATTTGTACGCCACGTACCGCTACAGCTACAGCAGCGGTCATCTAACGATAGCTCAGATATCGCTGACAATAGCCGCGCAATGTGATGTTTTCGCTGACTAGTGCGGGGTACCTCTCTTTAACGCACTAGTTTCACAGTTATCTCTGAGAATATCACCATAAATCATATATCGCCGAAAAGTAGATTCTTTGGGCTACATTTCTGTCGCCGACTGGGTCTAACTTCGACGACTGTGACGTAATAATCCCAGAAGTGTACCGAATTCGGTTATACGCAAAATGTCGGCCATTAGTTTGTTCAGGGTCATTCAAGGTCACCAATTTTTGTACCAATGTAGAAATTCCGTTTGCGACTTCCTATGTGTCAAATTCAATAACAGTAACAGTACTTACCGTACTTCCAGGGGCGTCGCCAGCCGTAAAATAGTGGGTTGGTCGACACGTACGAGGCGCCGAGGCCGAAACGCCATAGGCGTCGAGGGGTGGGAGTCGAGAGTCTGGGGAAGCGTCCTCAGCTCCCCCAGGAGGGTCCGAGGCAGAGCCCCGGCTGGAAAAGGATATGAGTGACATATGAACGTTTCTTGTTGATATGTTTGTCGTAAAATAACGTTCGGTCAGAAGTAATGATGGGAAAAATCGATTCGAATCGATTCGCCAAGCCAAATCGATTCAAATCGATTCTACAAGCGAATCGAACACGGGTATTTTCGATTCGGTTGTTATAGAATTACCGGCGAATAGCAACACTCACGGTAGACCTAGTTAAACTAGCTTGACTCGCTTATGTCTGCTCTCAAAAATGGCATCTTTCTCTTCAATCACCACAGTGTCAGTTACCTATTGGCTTCACAAATAAGCTCCGTTATTTATTAAATTAACAAGAAGCTCAGCTACCGCAGAGATAGCGCGGGTCGGCAGTCACTACCCCGTTCAAGGTCATTGTTTTTGGTACCAGTCGTAAAGCCTGTATGCGACCTGCTATTAGTGAATAATACTAACTTACATCATATGTCTCGCACAGTTTACGAGTTACCGCTCAGTATAGTGGTCAAATTGTCGTCTTTGACTGTAGAGGGGGGCTGTAGTTAATGCATTCGTTCTCGGTAACCTATTCGAATATCGCCATAAGTTATACATTGTTGAATACTAGCTGCATTTTCGGTCTATCTTAGGGCATTTCGAATTGGCCCCCACAACTACCGAATTCAGTAGAATTACGCGGCAAAATGACGGCACTTAATGCTGTTCTAGCTCATTCAAGGTCACCGATTTTGGTACCAATCATTGCTCATTTGCGACTTCCTATTAGTGATTGTTTACTTCTTATCGCTCACCGTTTTCAACTTATTGCAGATTATTGGTCAAATATACGCTTTCGACAAGGGGGAGTACTGCTCTTCAACACAGTCGTTCAATTGTGACGGACGGACAGACGGACGACAGACGGACAGGCCGCTATTAATAATAGCACGGTCTACCGACGCGCGATAAAATGTGAGCCGATTGGCTGTACTGAATCGAATCGTATCGAATCGAATGGTTTTTTTTCTGGCGAATCGCCCATCACTGGTCAGAAGACGTCCGTTAATGAAAAAAAACGATCGCAGCCCGTACATGGGGGAGTTCCCCTTGTGGATCCGCCCCGGAATGAACAAATTAGGCGAGAGGCGTGGGTGCCAACACGGGCACCCCGCGCACAGCACGGCCAAGGGCCGTATTGGGGTAGATGGGGTAAGGGTCGCCCTCTGCCGCTGCTGCCAGAAAATTTTTGAAAATTTAAACGCTGCTTTCTTGGTTCAGAAAATAGGCTGCAAAAGGTGCAAATATAGTC
>Ga0209255_1000199_pt1 | contig 12790 bp, 11 predicted proteins | sample WorMetvaBAHAMAS2_FD_187394 | JGI IMG/M metagenome (GOLD analysis project Ga0209255, IMG submission 187394) | Marine gutless worms symbiont microbial communities from Max Planck institute for Marine Microbiology, Germany - Olavius vacuus... | ecosystem: Host-associated > Annelida > Digestive...
TGTTCCTGAACTGCGACGACATCGTCGCCCACTGCTGCGAGAGCTGGTACAGGCTCATCGACCAGACATGGCGCATCCGGTCAATCGGATTGCGGGAATGGGCTCATGGGTCATAGACCGCGCTCGCTGGTAGAAGGCCCCGGGTGAAACGGTGGCCGGTCTTCTCGCCCTCGGCGCTCAGCACCATGCGCACCGCCAGACAGGGCCGATCGACGTCCTCATGCAGCGAGCAGAGATCGGCCGACAGCGCCTCCGGCAGCATCGGAGACACCCGGTCGGGGAAATAGTCGAGTTGCCGCGCTTGCGCGCCTCGCGGTCGAGCTTGGCGCCCGGACGGACGTACCAGGCGACATCGGCGATGGCGACCCAGACCACACAGCCGCCGGGGTTCTTCGGGTCGTCGTCGGGGAAGGCGGCGACGGCGTCGTCGTGGTCGCGGGCATCGGCCGGGTCGATGGTCACCAGTGGCAACTCGCGCAGATCCTCGCCATGCGCGGCGGGAACCGGCTTTGCCGCCTTGATCTCCTCCAGGACGCCCTCGGGGAACTCATAGGGAATGCCGTGCTCGTGGATCGCGATCAGCGACACCTGGCGTGGCGCACCGGGATCGCCGAGGCGAGAGACGACCTTGCCGTGGCGCAGGCCCAGCCGCGGGCCGGAGATCGCCTCGGCCTCGACCAACTCGCCGTCGCGGGCATCGTGGGTGGCGCCGGTGCCGATCAGCCATTCCCGGTCGGACTTCTTGTCCACCGGCACCAGCCGGCCGCCCTGCGAGGTCGCCCGGAAGATGCCGAGCATCCGCCGCGGGCCGACGCCGAGACGTTTGATCAGCCGCGCCTGGTAGCTCAGCCCCTCGGCGTCCTCGACCGGGTGCAGCTTGGCCAGGAACCGGTCGCCGGCGCCGAGCGCCGGATCGCCCTTGCGCGGCACGTAGAGGATGCGCGGCAGCTCGTGCTCCTCGTCCCAGTCGAGCGGGCGGGCGAAGATATCGCCATCGCGGTCAGGTTCCCCAGCGACCAGCACGGTCACCGGCGGCAGGTGCCCGGCATGGCCGAGGCGCCAGCGGTGGCGGGTGATGTGGCCTTCGTCCTCCAGCTCGCGCAGGATGCGCTTCAGTTCGACCCGGCCGCCGCCCTTGATGCCGAAGGCGCGCGCGATCTCGCGCTTGCCGGTGGCTTGCGGGTTGTCGTGGATCCAAGCGAGAATCTCGTCCTTGGTGGGGAAGTGCCTCATGCGCGCGCCTTAGCACGTGGCCGCCGCGCGGTCACCGGGGAAAGCTCAGTGCCCGGCGAGATCGGTGAAAAAGGTCTCGATCTCGAATATGGCGTTTACGTCGAGGCTGGTGCGGCCCAACTCCTCGCGGACGCGGCGGTAATGCTTGGTGCCAGCCCAGGTATGGCCGCCGCCTTCCGCGATGTACTGGAACAGAGGCGCCGCACAGCCGCGATAGACATGGAGCCGGACCTGGGTGCCATCGGTGGGAAAGTGGTCGGTGATGGCAATCTCGTCCCAGGCGCCGCAATGGTTGCGCTGGGCGAACCGGGCCGCCGTCGCTTCGGCTGACAGAACGCGGCCTTGGTCCTGCTTGCCGGGGATCGAGACCTGCCCGCCGCTGAACGGCACCCAAGGATCCGCGGTGCCGTTGATCAGCATCAGCGGCACTGGCGCGCCGCCGGCGCAGTCGGGCCCCTCCGGCAGGGTCATGGCCACGGCGGCGGCCCCCGCGGCAAGCTCCGGCGCCTCGCAGAGCACCCGCATTGCCAGCCCGCCGCCATCGGAGTAGCCGACGAAGAACGCCCGTTTAGGATCGACCAGCCCCTCCGCGGCGAGCTGCTCCAGCATTGCCCGGAGAAAGCCGAGGTCGTCGACATCCTGGACCGGCTTGCCTTCGCCGGTCATGCGCCCGTCGTTCCACCGCTTACCGATGGCGCGTGGGTAGATCTCGACCCAGCCGCGTTCGGAGAGCGTGATCTCGGCGACGCGGCGCAGCCGGTCGGGGGTTGCCGTCGCGCCATGCAGCATCACGATCGCCGGCGCCGGCTGGGGTCCTGCCGGATACTCAATGGTGAAACTGCGGGTCTTGCCGTCATGCCGGATCTCCCGCTTGCCCGCGGCAGTGGCAGGCATGGCGAGGGCCACGAACAGCAGGGCGGCAAGCAGCAGGCGCATCATCATCTCCCGTCTCTGCTCCAGCATACGATAAAACGGGCCGATGCGGCTATTTCTTCTTCTTGGCCTTCCGCTTTGCGTCGATCAGCTCCAGGGCCGCATCGAGCGTCAGCGAGGCCGGGTCGGTGCCTTTCGGCACCGTGGCGTTGACCTTTCCCCATTTGACGTAGGGGCCGTAGCGCCCGTCCATCAGGTTGACGGGGCCGCCCTCCGGATGGTCTCCGAGGGCGCGTAACGGCTTCTGCGCCGCACCACGACCGGGGCCCCGCCGGGCCTTCTGGGCCAAGAGCTCGACCGCCCGGTTCATGCCCACGGCCAACACGTCCTTGCCCTTGGTCAGGCTGGCGAAGGTGCGGCCGTGCTTGACGTAAGGCCCGTAGCGGCCGATGCCGGCCTCGACCGGTGCGCCGTCGTCGGGATGCGGGCCGATCAGACGCGGCAGCGACAACAGGGCGACCGCCTTCTCGAGGTCGATGTCCATCCCCTTGGGGATCGACGAACTTTTCGGTTTTTCCTTCGACCCCGCCTCCTGCTCGCCGAGCTGGACGTAAGGGCCGAAACGGCCCGTGCGCAGGTAGACAGTCTGGCCCTCATGCTCGCCCAGCGGCCGGCCCTCGGCACCGTTGCCGCCCTCCGCCTCACCGCCGAGCGGCCGGGTGTAGCGGCACTCCGGATAGCTCGAGCAGCCGATGAAGGCCCCGCCGGAGCGCGACGTCTTCAGCGCCAGGCGGCCGCTGCCGCAGGCGGGGCAACGGCGCGGGTCGCCGCCGTCGCCAGGGTCGGGGAAGAGGTGCGGCGCCAGCGCCTCGTCTATCTTCTGCAGCACCTCACCGATGCGCAGGCCAGCGGTGCCGTCGACGGCAGCGGAGAAGTCCTTCCAGAACCGATCGAGCACCTTCTTCCAGTCGATCCGGCCGCCCGAGATGTCGTCGAGCTCCTCCTCCAGCTTGGCGGTGAAGTCGTAGGAGACATAACGGTCGAAGTAGTTCTCCAGGAAGACGGTCACCAGCCGACCCTTGTCCTCTGGGTAGAGGCGGCCCTTCTCCTTGCGCACATAGTCGCGGTCCTGGATCGTGGTGATGATCGAGGCATAGGTCGACGGGCGGCCGATGCCGAGCTCCTCCAGCCGCTTGACCAGCGTCGCCTCGGTGTAGCGCGGCGGCGGCTGGGTGAAGTGCTGCTCCGGGGTCACTTGCCGCTGGCCGAGCGGGGCTCCCTCGGGGATCTCCGGCAGGCGGCGGTCCTCATCGTCGGCGGCGCTGTCGTCGCGGCCTTCCTCGTAGACCCGGAGGAAGCCGTCGAAGGTAACCACCTGGCCGGTGGCGCGGAGGCCAACCGAGCGGGCGGCATCGCTGATCTCGACCGTGGTGCGCTGGAACCGGGCCGAGGCCATCTGGCTCGCCACCGCGCGCTTCCAGATCAGGTCATAGAGCCGGGCCTGGTCGGGTTCGAGCCTGATCTCGCCCGGCGCCGCAGTCATCCGGGTCGGGCGGATGCACTCATGCGCCTCTTGGGCGTTCTTGGCCTTGGTCTTGTACATCCGCGGGCTTGGCGGCACGTAGTTCTCGCCGTAACGCGCCTTGATCGCGTCGCGCGCCGCATGCACCGCCTCGGGCGCCATGTCGACCCCGTCGGTGCGCATGTAGGTGATGTGCCCGGCCTCGTAGAGCCTTTGGGCCGTGCGCATGGTCTGCTCGGCGCCGAAGCCGAGCTTGCGCGACGCCTCCTGCTGCAGGGTCGAGGTCATGAATGGCGGGTAGGGGTTGCGGGTGGCCGGCTTGGCCTCGACCGAGAGGGTGCTGAGGGCAACGGCCTCGATTGCGGCGACCGCGGCGCTGCCGCCGGCCTCGTCGGCGAGGTCGAACCGGTCCAGCCGCTTGCCGCCGAGCTCGGTCAGCCGGGCCTCGAAGCTGTCGCCGGCCGGGGTGGTGAGGATCGCCTTGACAGTCCAGTACTCGCGGGCACGGAAGGCCTCGATCTCCATCTCGCGCTCGACGATCAGGCGCAGCGCCACCGACTGCACCCGCCCGGCCGAGCGGGCGTCCGGCAGCTTGCGCCACAAGACCGGCGAGAGGGTGAAGCCGACCAGGTAATCTAGCGCCCGGCGGGCCAGATAGGCCTCGACCAGCTCCATGTCGATGTCGCGCGGATGGGTCATCGCGTCGGTGACCGCGCCGCGGGTGATGGCGTTGAAAACCACCCGCTGGACCTGGGTTTCCTTCTTCACCGCCCGTCGCTTGCGCAGGGCTTCGAGCAGGTGCCACGAGATCGCCTCGCCCTCGCGGTCGGGGTCGGTGGCGAGGATAAGCTGCTGGTCGTCCTTCAGGGCTTCGGCGATGGCGCGGACATGGCGCTGCGATTTCGGGTCGACCTCCCAGGCCATGGCGAAGTCGTGCGCGGGGTCGACCGAGCCGTCCTTGGCCGGCAGGTCGCGGACATGGCCGTAGGAGGCCAGCACGGTGTAGCCGCCCCCGAGATAGCCGTTGATCGTCTTGGCTTTTGCCGGGGATTCGACGACGACAACGGCCATAGGATTCTCCTCAACGGCGCCCGGAGCAGCGCGGAGCGAGAACATGGGTCAGGCTGGGGCGCCTGTCAACACGGGCTCTGAGGGGGGGTATGGTGGGCGGTGCCCGGGTTCAGAAGTCGGGGTCGCCGCTGGCGATCATCCCGCCCGGCAAGAGCTCTATGCGCCCGGCGAGATCGAGCTCTAGGATCGCCAGCGAGAACTCCGCCGGCGTGGCGCCGCATTGGCGGGCGATCTCGTCGAGCTCCACCGGGTGCGGGCCGAGCAGGCGCAGGATCTGCTCCGCCAGAGCCGCGCCGGCTGCGTCGTCGCTGGCGAAGTCATCGCCGGCGAAGTCGTCGATGGCGCCGAAATCGGATCTGTCGTAGTCGAGCCCGTCGCAGGTGTCCTCGAACGAATCGTCGTCGAACGCGAACCCTCGTCCCGGCTCGGCTAAACCAAGGGTGCGGGGCCCGGCGAGCGCCTCCAGCACGTCCTCGACCCCGCGGATCAGCGCTGCGCCATCGCGGATCAGCTGATTGCAGCCGCCGGCGCGCGGGTCCTCCGGCGCGCCCGGGCAGGCCATCGCCTCGCGGCCCTGCTCCAGCGCGTAGCGGGCGGTGATCAGGCTGCCGGAGCGGGTTGCCGCCTCGATCAGCACCACCCCGCGCGACAGTCCGGAGATCAGCCGGTTGCGCCGCGGGAAGTGGCGGCTGGTCGCCTCCATTCCCATCTGGCACTCCGAGATCAGCGCGCCCGACTCGGCGATGTGCTCGGCCAGCCGGTCGTGCTGCGGCGGGTAGGTCCGGTCGCCGCCGCCGGCCATGACGGCGATGGTGCCGGTGTCGATCGACGCCTCATGCGCCGCCGCATCGATGCCGCGGGCCAGGCCGGAGACGATGACCTGTCCGGCCTCGCCGAGGTCGCGGGCAAGGCTGCGGGCGGTGCGCAGCCCCAGCGCCGAGGCGTTGCGGGCGCCAACAATGGCCACGGCGGGCCTGGCGAGCACGGCCAACCGGCCCTTCGCCCACAGCACCGGCGGCGGCGCGTCGATCGCCGCCAGCAGGGCCGGATAGCCGGGCTCGCCGTGCAGGAGCATCTGAGCCCCGGCCGTCGCGGCGGTTTCGATCTCGGCCTCGATATCTGTCTCCGGGCAAGGCACGTAGTCGCCCTTGCCGCCTTTCGCCGCCAGCGACGGAAGCGCCTCCAGCGCGCGCTCGGCGTTGCCGAACCGATGCAGCAGCAGGGCGTAGCTGCGCGGGCAGACATTGGCGCTACGCGCCAGCCGCAGCCGGGCAAACCGCTCGCGCTCCGGCAACAAGGCGGTGTCATCGACTTGGGGAGCGATCGACTCGGCGATGGACATCTCGGCTCCCTCCGGGCTTTCCCGGAAGGAGTGAACATCCGCGGTTAATTGCGGGTTAAAGCGCCATCGCCAAAGGTGTCATTTGCCGATCCTCGGCTCCTCGCCGCGCAGCAGGCGACGGATATTGGCGTGGTGGCGCAGCCACACTAGGGCGCCGAGGATGATCCCCAGCAGCACCGCCTCCCAGCGGTCGAACAGGATCAGCCATAGCGGCCCCGAGGCCGCCGCCGTCAGCGCGCCGACCGAGGAGATGCGGCTGACCGCCGCCGCCGCCAGCCAGGTCAGGCAGAGCGCCGCCCCGGTCAGCGGGTGGACCGCCAGCATCACGCCGAGCCAGGTTGCCACCCCTTTGCCGCCGCGGAACCACAGCCAGACCGGGACGCAATGGCCGAGGAACGCCACGAGCCCTGCGGCCTGCGCCGCCAAGTCGCCCCAGCCGAGGAAGATCCACACCGGCACGGCGCCCTTCGCGGCATCCAGCAGCAGGGTCGCCACCGCCGCCGCTTTGTTGCCGGTGCGCAGCACGTTGGTGGCGCCGATATTGCCGGAGCCGATCCTGCGCAGATCGCCGAGGCCGAACAGGCGGGCCACCAGCAGGCCGAACGGGATCGAGCCCGAGAGATACCCAGCAGCAAGGGCGCCGATCAGCCAGGGCAGGGCGTGCTCCAGTTCCATGATGTGATGCAACATCGCCGGCTACCCCCCGAAGACGCGCTCTCCGGCCACCCAGGTGCCTGTCACCCGACCATGCATGCGCGTGCGGTCGAAGGGGGTGTTCTTCGATTTCGATCGCAGGCGGGTTCGGTCGAGGACGAAGGGCACATCCGGGTCGAACAGCACCAGGTCGGCCGGCGCGCCGGGTGTCAACCGGCCACCGTCGAGGCCGAGAATCCGGGCCGCGTTCAGCGACGCGCATTCGAACAGGCGCAGCAGCGACAGCCGTCCGTCATGCACCAGTCTCAGGCACGCGGGCAGGAAGGTCTCCAGCCCCACGGCGCCGGTTGCCGCCTCTTCGAAGGGTAGCCGCTTGGCCTCCTCGTCCCAGGGCAGATGCGACGAGACGACGACGTCAATCAGCCCCTCGGCCAGCGCAGCGACCACCGCCTCGCGGTCGGTCTCGGCGCGCAGGGGCGGCGCCATCTTGAAGAAGCTGCGGTAGTCGGCGATGTCGAACTCGTTCAGCGTCATGTGGTGGATCGAGACCCCCGCGGTGACCTTGAGACCGGCCTCGCGCGCCCGCGCCATGGGCGTCAGCGCTCCCGCGGTCGAGACCATGTCGGCGTGGTAGCGGGCACCGGTGCTCTCCGCCAACGCCAGATCCCGCTCCAGCATCATCCGCTCGGCGATCGCCGGCACCGCCGGCAGGCCGAGCCGCGAGGCGAACTCGCCCGAGGTGGCGCAGGTGCCCCGGCTCAGCGCAGGCTCCTGCGGGTGGTGCACGACCAATGCGTCGAGCGCGGTGGCGTAGGCCATGCAGGCGCGCATCAGCTTGGCATCGGCCAAGGCGTGGTCGGCATCGGTCAACGCCACGGCACCGGCGTCGAGCAGGAACTGCTGCTCGGTCATCTCGGCGCCCATGAGTCCCTTGGTCAGCGCCGCCATGGCCTCGACCCGCGCCGGCGACGCCTCTCGGGCGCGGGCGAGCACGAACTGCACCAGCGCCGGGTCGTCCAACGGCGGCGTGGTCTCGGGCTGGGCGACGATGGTTGTGACCCCGCCCGCCGCCGCTGCCTCGCCGGCCGAGCGGAAGCTCTCGCGGTGCCGGGCACCGGGCTCGCCGATGAAGACCCGCATGTCGACGATGCCGGGGGCGAGCGGCAGGCCGCCGCAATCGATGGCGCTGAGCGCCTCGGGCGAGGGCACACGCACCACCTCCTCGATCACGCCATCGGCGATGCGCAGCGCCCCCGGCCCGTCATAACCGGTGGCGGGGTCGATCAGGCGGGCGTTGGTGAGGAACAGGGGCGCGGGCATCAGGCGGTTCCCCCCAGGTTCTGCGCCAGCAGCTCCAGCACCGCCATGCGCACCGCGACGCCCATCTCCACCTGCTCCTGAATCACCGAGCGGTTGATGTCGTCGGCGACCTCGGCGTCGATCTCCACCCCGCGGTTCATCGGGCCGGGATGCATGACGATGGCGTCGTCCTTGGCGATGGCCAGCTTCTCCGCCGTCAGCCCCCAGCGGTGGAAATACTCGCGGGTCGAGGGGATCGCGGCGCCGGTCAGGCGTTCGTTCTGGACCCGCAACATCATCACCACGTCGCAGCCTTCGAGCCCTGCTTCCATGTCGGTGAAAACCTCGACCCCGAAGCGCTCGATGCCCGCGGGCAGCAGGGTGGGGGGTGCGATCACCCGCACCCGGTTCTCCATCCGGTTCAGGCAAAGGATGTTCGACCGTGCCACCCGGGAATTGGCGATGTCGCCGCAGATGGCGATGGTGAGGCGCTGCAGGCGGCCCTTGCGCCGGCGGATGGTGAGGGCGTCGAGGAGTGCCTGGGTCGGGTGCTCGTGCCGCCCGTCGCCGCCGTTCAGCACCGCGCAGTTGACCTTCTCGGCCAGCAGCGCCACCGCGCCCGAGCTCTGGTGGCGCACCACCAGCAGGTCCGGATGCATGGCGTTCAGCGTCAGCGCGGTGTCGATCAGGGTCTCGCCCTTGCGCATGGAACTCGCCTGCACAGCCATGTTCATCACATCGGCGCCAAGGCGCTTGCCGGCGAGCTCGAAGCTGGCCTGGGTGCGGGTCGAGCTCTCGAAGAACAGGTTGATCTGGGTCCGCCCGTGCAGGGTGTCGAGGTGCTTCTCCGGCTGGCGGTTCAGCTCGGCATAGCTGTCCGAGAGGTCAAGGATCTGGGTGATATCGGAGGCCGAGAGCTGTTCGATGCCGAGAAGGTGGCGGTGGGCGAACATGGGCATCCCCTCTGCGCGATCCAGCGCGTTATAAGAGCGAATAGATGGCTGGGCAAGCGGGCTTGGCGGGGAGCGCGCCCCGCCCTAGGTTCTCGGGAAGTTGCAGCAAAGGAGTCGCGCCATGAGCCTGCCCCAACCCGTCCGCCTCTACGACCAGCCCCGCGCCCCGAACCCGCGCCGGGTCAACATCTTCCTCGCCGAGAAAGGGATCGAGATCGAGCGCGTCAATGTCGATCTGATGGCCGGCGAGCACAAGCAGGCGGAGTTCCTTCATAAGGTCGGCGCGCCGCAGGTGCCGGCGCTGGAGCTCGACGACGGCACAATGCTGGTCGAGTCGGTGGCGATCTGCCGCTATCTCGACGCGCTGAAGCCGGAGCCGAACCTGATGGGCCGCGACCCGATGGAGGTGGCGATCATCGAGATGTGGCAGCGCCAGGTCGAGTTCCGGCTGTTCGCCACCGTCACCGCCTGCTTCCGCCACACCAACACGTATATGGCCGTGCTGGAGGACCAGTGTGCCGAGTGGGGCGAAACCAACCGGGGCCGCCTGCACGGGCGCCTCGGCGAGCTCGACCGGCGCCTCGCCGGGCGCGAGTGGATCGCCGCCGACCGGCTGACCATCGCCGACATCACCGCGCTGGTGGCGGTCGATTTCCTCAAGGTGATCAAGTACCCGTTGCCGGAGGAGTACGGCAATCTGAAAGTCTGGCTGGAGCGGATGCACGTCCGCCCCTCGGCCGCCGCGTAAGGCAATGGCCAACCCGCTGCTGGAGCCTTGGGACGGGCCGTTCGGCCTGCCGCCCTTCGACCGCATCGAGGAGGCGCATTTCGCGCCCGCCTTCGAGGCGGCGATGGCCGAGGAACTGGCCGAGGTCGGGGTCATTGCCGACAATCCGGCGGCGCCGGATTTCGCCAACACCGTCGAGGCGATGGAGCGCTCCGGCCAGGCGCTCGATCGGGTCTCGGCGGTGTTCTTCGGCCTCTGCGGGTCGCACACCAACGATGCCCTGCAGGCGATCCAGCGCGAGGTCGCCCCGACGCTGGCGGCGCACCGCAGCGCCATTCTTATGGAGCCAAGGCTCTATGCCCGGGTCCGGGCGCTGGTCGAGGCGGGCGATGGCCTCGGCCTCGACGCCGAGCAAGCGCGGGTGCTGGAGCTCTACCGGCGCATGTTCGTCAAGGCCGGCGCCGAGCTGACCGGTGCGGCGCGGCAGCGGATGACGGCGATCATGCAGCGCTTGGCCGAGCTCGGAACCGCCTTCGGCCAGAACATCCTGGCCGGCGAGAAGGACTGGGTGCTGATGCTCGACGAGGGCGACCTCGCCGGGTTGCCTCAGTTCCTGGTCGGCGCTGCGGCGGCGGAGGCGAAGCGGCGGGGCGCGCTGGGGCGCTATGGCATCACCCTGGCGCGGTCGTCGGCCGAGCCGTTCCTGACCTACTCGGCTCGGCGCGACCTGCGCGAGACGGTCTGGCGCGCTTGGACCGGGCGCGGCGCGGCCACCAACTGGCCGCCGCTCGAGGAGACCGTGAAGCTCCGGGCCGAGCGGGCGCGCCTGCTCGGGTTCGAGAACTTCGCCGAGTTCAAGCTGCACGACCAGATGGCCAAGACCCCGGCGGCGGTGCGCGAGCTGCTGAAGGCGGTGTGGGAGCCGGCGCGGCGGCGCGCCGGCGAGGAGGCTGAGGCGCTGGCGGCGTTCGCGGCGGAGGAGGGGGCAAATATCGAGATCACCCCCTGGGACTGGCGCTTCTATGCCGAGAAGCTGCGCAAGCGCGCGCGCGATTTCGACGAGGCCGAGACCAAGCCGTACTTGCCGCTCGACGCCATGATCGAGGCCGCCTTCGACGTCGCCGGGCGGCTCTTCGGCCTGAGCTTCCGCGAGGTCGAGGGGCCGGCGCTGAACCATCCCGACGCCCGCGCCTGGGAGGTGACCGGGCCGGACGGCGCGCATCTCGGGCTCTTCATCGGCGACTACTTCGCCCGGCCCTCGAAGCGGTCGGGGGCCTGGATGAGCGGCTATCGTGCCCAGCAGAAGCTCTGGGTGCCGGGGCGGCCGATCGTCACCAACACCCTCAACATCGCCCCCGGCGGCGAGGGCGAGCCGGCCTTGCTGACCTGGGACGATGCCCACACCCTGTTCCACGAGTTCGGCCATGCCCTGCACGGGCTGATGTCGGACGTCACCTACCCGATGATCTCCGGCACCTCGGTGGCGCGCGACTTCGTCGAGCTGCCGAGCCAGCTCTACGAGCACTGGCTGGGGGTGCCCTAGGTGCTGGCCGCACATGCCCGGCACTACCGCACCGGCGAGGCAATGCCGGCGGAGATGATCGCCAGGCTGAAGGCGGCGGAGAAGTTCGGGCAGGGCTTCGCCACGGTGGAGTACACCGCCTCGGCGCTGGTCGACCTAGAGATGCATGTGCTGGCCGAGGCCGAGGGCTTCGACGGCCCCGCTTTCCATGCCGGGGTGCTGGAGAAGATCGGCATGCCGGAGGCGATCGTCATGCGCCACGCCGGCCCGCATTTCTCCCATGTCTTCTCCGGCGACGGCTACGCGGCTGGCTACTACAGCTACATGTGGTCCGAGGTGATGGACGCCGACGCCTTCAAGGCGTTCGAGGAGACTGGCGATCCGTTCGACGCGGCGACCGCGGCGAGGCTGGCGGAGGCCGTCTATGCCGCCGGCGGGCGGCAGGAGCCGGAGGATGCCTGGCGCGCCTTCAGAGGCGGCATGCCGGGGGTTGAGGCGCTGCTTGAGGGGCGGGGGCTGGCGGGCACATGAGATAGGTTGGCACCCATCCTACGCCCCGGCGGAGCCGACGGTCAGCCCGCCGCAGACATAGAGCACCTGGCCGGTGACGAATCCGGCGCCGTCGGAGCAGAAATAGGCGACCGCCCCGGCGACGTCCTCGGGCTCGCCGAGGCGGCGCACGAGGACGCCGTTGATGATCGCTTGCGTCCTCGGGTCGCTCGGCGGGTTGGCCTTCTCGAACAGCTCGGTGCGGATCGGGCCGGGGCCGATGGCGTTGACGGTGATGCCGTGGCCGCCCAGCTCCAGCGCCCAGGTCTTGGTCATGCCGATTAGCCCCGCCTTGGTGGCGGAGTAGACGGTGCGGACCTCCTTGCCGAGCGCCGTCCGGCTGGCGATGTTGACCACCCGGCCGACGCATTCGCGCTTCATCGCCGGCAAGAGGGCCTGCAGGCAGACGATGGTGGCGCGCAGGTTGACCGCGGAGATGGTGTCGAGCGAGGCCGGGTCGGTGTCCTCGATCAGGGCCGGCATGACGATGCCGGCGTTGTTGACCAGCCGGGTGAGGGGGAGCCGCTCGGCCAGCGGCGCCAGCGCTGCGCGGGTGGCGGCGACATCTGCGAGGTCGAGGGTCAGGGCCTCGTCATAATCGTCATGCTCGGGGGGGCGCAGATCGGCGATGACGACCTTGAAGCCGTCGGCCCGGAGCCGCCGGGCGACGGCGGCGCCGATGCCGCGGGCACCGCCGGTGACGAGGGCGTAGTGGGTCATGGCGGGCTCCTTCCTCCGGCCGGAGAGGGCAGGTTAGGCGCGGCCGGCCCGGGGTGCAAGCGGCGGGGCCTCTCATAGCTTCTCACGTTGAGAAGGAGTTCAAGGCATTGGTTTCATGGGATTCTTTGTGGTCGTGTCTGCCTTGCGTGCTGATCGTCGCGCAAGTTTGCGGGAACATTTGGTGAACGTGGTCTTTCGGGGAGGATCGAGATGGACGGGATGCGGTTCAGGAGCCTGTGCGCCAATGTGGATCGGTTGTCGGTGGTGCAGCTCCGGGAGCTGCGGCGCAAGCTTCGGGCGCTTGATGCACGCAGGGAGGTTCTTG
>Ga0209255_1000200_pt1 | contig 12789 bp, 8 predicted proteins | sample WorMetvaBAHAMAS2_FD_187394 | JGI IMG/M metagenome (GOLD analysis project Ga0209255, IMG submission 187394) | Marine gutless worms symbiont microbial communities from Max Planck institute for Marine Microbiology, Germany - Olavius vacuus... | ecosystem: Host-associated > Annelida > Digestive...
CGGTAAATAGTTTTTTTTGGGGGAGGGGGGTTTTACATCTGTTATATAATATGGGGGTGGGGGGGTTAGAAAAATGTTATATAACGTTATATAGGGTGGGGGGTGGTCAAAAAAAAGACGATTTTTGCGTTATATAATATGTGAACGGCCCCTAACCCTAAATCTAACCCTATCCTAACCCAAACCCTAATTCTAACCCTAACCTTAACTCTAACTCTACTCTAACCCTAATCCTAACCCTTCGTAGGGTGACTAAGGTGCGAAAATGGACTAACGCCCATTTACCTGCGAACATCGGGTATGACTAATTACCGCATCGGACCATGTCTGCGAAGAAGAGATCATAATTTCCAACAGCATGCCAAAAGCGCTGGAATTACCTTCAGGGTGAACAAGCCACCCGGCGCGCAGTTAGTTCACTACAAGTTACGTTGCCACAAAAGCAGTATTAGGCCTAGGTTATCTGTTGCGTACATGTCTCCAACAGTCAGTAAAACAGTGTAGCTCCCAGTAAGTGGGGCTTTGTAGTCCACTGGGGACTCTCTCAGCGATTTGGACAGCTGCTGCGTGAAACAAATGGTTTTCCTCTAACATCATATAAGACATTTTCGACTATGCACCAGTGCGTGGTTTACTACTGATATACAGGTGGTACATGGCCGTTGCAGACGTCTCTGGACAGTTTAATCAGATGTGATCCGATGCGGTCCGATGTGGTCTGATGCGGTCCGATGCGGTAATTAGTCATACCGGCGAACATCTGTCGGGTGCATGTGCCGAAGTGAACGAAAATTTGGGAAGACATAGGGCCATCATCGTTGCTCACTGAACTCATTTCAGATATCTTGCCCTCAATTGAAATGTGGGCGCTGAAAGGCGAGCGGTGAGACAAAATTTCTCACTTCCACTGTGTAAAAATTAGGAAAGGCACAGGCAAGATGTTTGAGTGAAAAAATGTAAGCCTAGTTTGGCCTATAGCCGAATGTGTGGTATTTTAATGGACAACCATTTTTGTGTTGCAAAAATTTCCCACTGCCACTCCACACCATCAGCGACTTTAGGCCCGTGTTGCAACACTGTTGCTGTTCTTAATTGCTGTCACAAACGACTGGCACACATCGCCCAACTCGCCGTCCTCGCCTGGCTTATCTGTGTACTTCAGCACGAACTGTTGGAAGGGATAGCTGGTGAGGTAACCCTACCTACCCCTAACTCCTAATTATAACTCTAACCATATTATAACTGTGCCAATCCGGTCATCTATATGTCTTTGCTATACTGTCTGTATGCTGCTGAAGTCTGTTGAAATTAACTTTTATTAAGCTTTATGTGTCCCATCATGTATATATGTAAGTTTGGATAATACACTGTGTAGAAAATGACAGAAATGAGAGAACCGCGTGGACCGTCAATGGCGTACACAATGGCAGTCGGTATTGGCCGAGGAAGACCAGCTGCTGCCTCTAGTGTGGCATCATCATCTGCTTTTCCAGCATATGCAGGAAGAGGTGCTGCCTTGCAGGCTAGAGCAACAGTTGGTGATATGGCAAATGCGCAAAAACCATTCGAGCAGTATCTGGTAATTGTTCATTTCCATTGTAGTTGGCACTCAAGATTCAAATTAATTTAACTGCTTACAAATATCTGTTAACATTAACTTTAGTTTATTTGCTACTGCAAAAAAATCATAGCAGAATTATTATGTCGTCTTAAGTGTATGAATTGGTCAGTATTGGTCATTTATTGCACTTCTGTAAGAAATTTGACCAAATATGATACCATTAAAAAGTTTGCTCTGTTTTATTTGGATGTTGAAACTTGGACAGTATTATGTCATCATTTAGGAAGTTTTCTTGTACCACATTAGTATAGTATATTATCACTGTAATAATCGGTACATTTATAATAATAATAATAATAACTGAACTCTTGTTCTCCATTCAGCTGGCTGAGTTTTAGCTCAGCTAACTGAGCTAGTTATATAACTGGGCAAAAGCTGTCCGTGTGTGTTAACCAATCTCTAACATAGAGACTTCTGATCTTGCTTGCACAGACCTCCTGGTGAACTTTGATCACAAACCAAAAACTAGGTCAGTCTGATCTAGTTTTCTACTGCCAGCCGAGCATCACTGTCTGTGGGCCGGCTGGTAGTTATATATTATGTCCGACATTTGATATACTGTTGTTAATATTTGTAACAGTGCAATGTACAGTGTAATATGGCCTGGTCTGATCCGGTGGAATACACTGGTACCAAATGAGCGTTACCAATCGTTGACACTGACTCAGTTTTGTGACATGTTGAAGACTGTGCTATTCCACGTAGCTTATGAAACACTACCATGAAACATTACCATAATGCCTCTGTGAGGCTGTAATTAAGGACTGCTGTATGTGTGTGTGTGTGTGTGTGTGTGTGTGTGTGTACTTCTAGCGGTTAGCTGCATAGTAATGTTAATATAGAAAATTATGTATATTATTTTGTGTTACTATATTGTAGTGAACCAACGTTGATGTTTCATTGTTCAGTTTAATGTACTGTTTTAGGTAAACAGTCAGATACTGCAGAACTATAAGCCAGGTTTGCACCGACCTGGCGAAAATTATCCTGAGTTGCCAGCTCCTTGTCCCAGTGGAGCTCGACCAAAAATGGTTCCTGAGCAGTTGATAAAGGACTATAGAAGTGGTGCAAAAAATGAGGTAATTTTTGTTGCTGAAAGCAGTTAAGAAAACAAATTGTATGTGCATACTAAGTTAGCTGATTAGTTTTCATTAGTTCACTTAGTTTTGTCGTTATAATTAGTTTGTTAATATTTTCACTGAAATCAAAATTTATTATATACTGGTAAGGCTTTCATGTAAATATTCACCTTAGTTAATGCGCTGTCTGTGCTAGATTGCTTGCATTGTATTGTCTGGGAGTCTGTGTTACTCAGTGTTGGCTGAGAACAAATTTCTAGATTAGCAACAGCATTATTGCTCATATGCCATTTTGTTAACTGCAGTTGTTTTGTGTTTATGACAGATTAGTGCTGTATTTGAATATGGCTCAATACTCAAAGTGAAAGTGGAATTCAAAGAAGTTGCCGTGGCAGATCGGCAGGCTGGTCAATTTGCTTTTGCATACGTGTGTGAGGTGGGAGGTACAAAATATCCTCAGGGACTGGGTAATACAAAAAAGAAGGCAAAAACTGTGGCTGCCAGTATTGCGATGGATATGATATTGGAACAGGGCCTTAATATCTCTGGTGAGCAAGTAGTCATATGTGCTGTCTGTTCTAGATTACATGCAGTTTTTTGTAATACAGTGAATATGAAGTACTTCTGTAACTAAGATTTTATTAGGAACAAGAAGCTGAGCTATCACTGAGATAGTGTGCATTGGCGGTCCTTAACGCCATTCAAGCTCACTGATGTTAGTGCCAGCCTATATGCAACTTTCTATTAGTGAATGATCGTAACTTACATCTTACCGTTTTCAACTTACCGCACAGTAGCGCTCAAATTATCACCTTTGACAAGGGATACCTCTCACTAATGCACTCGTTCTCAGTAGCCGTTGTGAATGTTGCCATAAATCATATACCGGGTATTGCTAAAAACTAGATTCTCTGGACTAAATTTCTGTCGCAGAAACATCTTTAGCCACTGTGACATACTTGGCCCCCAAAGCTACCAAATTTGGTAGTGTAATGTGAAATAAAAGCCATTACGCCGTACCAGGTCATTCAAAGTCGCGATTTTGGTACCAATTGATTGAAAGCATATTATCAAATAATACTAACTTGCATCCTATCTCGCACCATTCTGTATTTACTGCAGATTATTGGTCAAATTTGCACTTTTGACACGGTATACCTCTAACACACTTGTGAACCCCTAAACTCACAACTATGAAATTTGGCCTCAAAAAACGAGAACCACAGCTCTGTCACCTGGTGCAAAATCATTTCGATATCTTGAACCATTTAGGTGTGGCTCACAAGCGTGATGGACAATCAGGCAGAACCGCCATTAGCAGTAGTGACAGCTAACACATACTAAAAATAGACTTTGTATTTAAAATAATGTTATTGTGGATTAGGGATTTTATCCTCTTTAACTTCCTGCCAGTATACATCTCAGTTTGCTGCATCTGTTGTACTGTATCTCTTAAATGACGAGGCATGATTTATTACTTACTGTGTGAATAAAGTCATTAATTGTATTTGAAGGTTAACATAAAGTATGATGCTGAAAGTCATATGCAAAATAATCATGTTTGTAAATTTTTCACAGCAGTTTTATAGAAAGAACTGTTCCTGTGTTAGAATAATCTGCTGGTAACTAGTCTGCTTTTGCTGTTAAAAGTTGCATTAGTTTCTTGCAAAATGTTGTTTGTTAAAAAATTGAATACAAAGTACAGTTGAAAGCAGTCTACACAGCACAGGTGAATTGCAAGATATGTCGCATGTGTAATTTGTAGAAGACACAGGTAATGACTCCGCAGTCGGCACTGATAAATCTGCAGACAAGTACAGTCTGGGAAATAAGAATGAAGTCATGATGCTGCATGAACTATGTGCAAAGAAGGGCATTAAGTTGGAACCTGTGGCCGGCAACAAGCTGACAGTTGACGGGCAAGTCCAATCTGCTGGTGTATACATGTACATAGGGTGCTGTGATGTCACTAAATTTGACTCTTATCAGTGTCAGTCGTGTTGTAGAACAAGTTTATTTTTATTGCAGTTGGAAGATAATATTTTGCCGATTGCCAGATGCTAACTGACTGCAATATATTGACAAATTTAAGTCATTTGGGCATCGACAGGTGTCTTTACGAGGTTCCGAGAACTGAGTGGATGGACGATTCAGTTTCCCCACAGAATCTGACATGGAAAACATGGCCATAGAAAGTTATTAGCAGATGAAGTCACTGTCATCCTTTGTATATGATGTTTTGGGTAGGAAAAGATCCATTAAACATGCAGAACAGTGGCATCATGAATTTCCATTCATTCAGAAGTGTAATGAATTAAGTGGTTGTGATCGCAATTGTGTTGAACTTTGTTTATATCACAGTGGCAATTAGTTTTTGTCTAGACCAAAACTTATTTGAAAAGTAAATTACCCAGTACTGCAAATCTGCGTATCTTTGTTGTGCTTGCATGAAAAATTATGTGAATGCGAAAAATATCAGTGTTCTGAATCTCTGCAAAATAAATGCATTGCCGTATTAATACGTTGTAACATTCATAAATAAAATCGTTTTACTGTTTGTGCTGTATTGTACTGCTGTTGTGCACACTTGTATGAGCACAACTGACTAGGGCCTGTTGGTTTAGGTTTTTCTGTGTGTTAGCATGCTTTTGATAACTAGGATATGTTTGTCATAGGTGTAGTGTACGTTTTTTCTCTTGACAGGTAAACCGTGTGATCCCCTTGTTACACATGGGCCATATCTGAGCACTTTAGAGATAAAATCCTTATGATAAAGCGCTATATAAATTCATCTGTTTACCTCACTATTATACTTTTCACTCAGTTGTTTTTTATTTTTGTGGTCATTGCCAGTGCAATGAGCTATTCTGTGTTCGACTGGGACATTAAACTCCCCTGACTAACTAACTTGTTACTGCTGTGTTTTAGTGATAGTATGGTCCAGCAACAAATGGTCCAGGACCGGTTCAGGAACATCAGTAATTTGGTCCTGGTCGAACTGAACCAAATCAGGGACTCAATATATGCCTGCATTAGATTGCTATTTGCTAACTTTTTGACGTTAAAATTGTCGCATACATGCACTTAACGTTTTACGATGTAAGATTTTCGTCCAGTAACGTCTATTAATTTCTTATTTTGTGGCTGATGCAAAGTGTGATTTATATGAAATAACAAAAACGACAGAGCAAATGCTACACATGGACCGAGTCCCGTCCAAAAAATGTTCCGAGACCAAACCAAAGTGACGTTGGACCGAGTACTAACACTACTGTGTTTGCACCAATGGAACTGCCAGGTACATAGCATTTGGTGACTTCAGTCCATCATTTATATACGCCAGTGATACATGAGTCACCTGCTAGATTTGGTAACTGTGTAACAGCATGTAACATTTCGTTTACAGAGGTTGCATATGACACCACAGTTTCAAGGGCTACCTATTGAAAGGGTTGACAAGTTCGGAAATTTCAATTATTAGTTGTGATATGTGAGGGAGGTCTAATTAAGTATTTTAACGATAATGATAATAATAATAAATACGTGTAATAGTTATAATAATAATAATAATAACAATGTGCACATTTCTGTTAGCTACAGTGTATAACTCCACAGTCTACAGTGTGGTCAGTTAGGCATTCCCTCAGAGTTTTGCAGAATTACTGCATGATTTAATTACATTTTCTTCACAGAATTTTGATAAATTTGTGTAGTGAGTTACTAGATGTGATTTGCTGTGTAACTTTGGAGGGTTCCATTTCTTGTAGGTATTTCAACTGCGCATTTTATGCCGATGGTCAACTGGTGGGCACAGCCTATGCACTCAATAAGAAGGAGGCCAAGACAAAGGCCGCGGCTGAAGCATTGAAGCATATGCTCTTTAGAGAACTAGTATGTAATAGTAGTGTTTGTAGTGCTACATAATGGCTCAGTTGGCTCTTTAGTATAAAGAAGTTCAGTGTGAAATTGATTCATTGATGTTTTGTATCTCTGATGTATATTTATGAGTATTTATTTTTGCTGGTGTAGCACATACACGCAGCTAGAGAGAGGGGGAGAGAAAGAGAGTGAACTAGGAGTAGCTAGCTGGTACTCACTGCAACCAGGTGCAATGTGTACCAGCTAAAGGGCAGTGATGCCTTGCAGCTGGGGAGTAAAGGCAGGTATGGTTCATGTGTGGGTGACGGGTAAAACTGTATGATCCCCTTGTTACACAAGGGCCATATCTGAGTGCTCTAGAGATACATGTAAGGCATTACAAGCGCTATATAAATTCATCTTCTTTGCTTTGTTACTTTTGAACTGTTTGACGTCCACTTCTTAGGTCTTATGTGAGTTAGCCTGTCAAAGGGTTGTAGCAGTAATATGTGGCGTAGTCTCCCCCCTGATTTTGTCAAGTTATAACCAGTTTATCTGCCTTAGAAGGTCTGGGTCAATTTCTGAAGTGTAATGGCAGTTAATTACTTCGGCAGTTGTTAGTGCAGCTGTTGGCAGTCTAAGCTGCTGATGCTTTTCGCTTTTGTTGCCAATATTTGTATTACTGCTTTTTGAGGTAATAAATAATGATAATAATAATAATAATAATGTGTTGGATGCCTCTGCTGATGTCCAACCAGTAGTGTTCAGTGCACAGTACTAAGCTTGCTGGTTGTACATTATCACTGTGGTCATTTTTGTCTTATTTTGCTGCGATTATCTGTCTACTAAGACGAATAAATGCAGAATTTGTGCAGCTTGTGCTACGTAATATCAGATGTGATGTACTGTAAAACTAGAAATGGCTGCTCTCATCAGTATGTACCTTGAATTTGATGCTAAATAAGGAAAATTCTCCATTATTCAAGAATTATGTGGTGCAGCATGAAGGATTTGGTAGTGCAGTGACGAAGGAATTTCATCACCATTGTCTGAATGAATGCGTTTGCTGTGTGTATATTCAGCAAGTGGTCGATGTGGTGCATCACTGGGATGCTATGGTTGCATTAGTACGTCGGCGTGCTGACTGGGTGATGGCCAACGTTCCTTCGTCAGTCCGTGGCTGGAACGTACTGGCAGCATTCATTGTAAAGAGAAGTACGTATTGACAATAGGGATGTTAAACTAGATTTTCTAAATTCAGTGATTGTTTTGTGAAGTAACTGAAATAAGTAAGTAACTAGAACGATTAATGTGTCTGACAATGACGGTGTCACTTTTCAGGCACAGCAGTAATGATGGCGGTGAAAATCAAATATGAATAAAAAAATATATAAATTTCAGTGTCACAGCCAATATACTGAGCAGGCCGCTTTTGGAGTCGACCATCGTCTATTTAATCGAAGCTCTTTTAATATCTCTAATTAACGCTGTACCCATTAAGGCATTAATAGGTGTCTGTAGCATATTGCTTGAGGAAAATGCTGTGGACCATTGGACCTGCTGTATGAGATGTACCACATAATACTGCATCATTATCACAGATGAGTGTCGTAGATTTAACTCAAACAGGCTTCAGCTTTGTTTAAGGTTTTGGGGATATATAAAGGTATGAACTTTGTGCCATGCTATTTGGTTGGAACGAGGGAATGACTGAATGGCTTCTGAAATTTTCTGCATTACTTCATAGACATTGTTCACTAGTGTAACGTTCAATTGTGTTGTTGTGCACTAACGTAGCCTTTTAATGGTGTCGTCAAAGAACAATGCTATCTTTCATTTGTTAATAGTCAGTTCTTTGTCTAAAATGATGGCAGGTCAGGAGGATGAGGGGGAGGTAGTGTCTCTTGGCACTGGAGATGCATGCATTCTCAACAGCAATCTGACAGTTGACGGCCGCATTGTCATGGACTGCCATGCTGAAGTGGTTGCCAGGAAAGCTCTCATCAAGTATGACATTGTTTGTTGGGAAAATTACACTGTGTCCGAGGGGAGCACAAACCTCAGTGCTGTAAAGTATAGCTCTCAGTGTCAAATATGCCCACTTCTATTTGACATACACTGTGGATTTAACGATAATTATAAATTATCTACAAATAAATTATCTCTAATAAATAAATTAATAAATAATAAATTATAATAAATTATCTGCAAATTATTTTAATATTTTTTGCCATTTCTTGAAACGTCATACCATGTGAAACAAAAATTTAGTTGCAGTTGCTCTACCAGTTCTTGGTGACAAAGCTGTGCCGAACTTTTACGATAACTTTGTGAACTTTTAACCATTTTATCCTAGCATACAACAGTCAGCCGAATGTTCGGTCAAACTTTTGGTACTCGTTTGCATATGTTACGTTCCAAAAATATCTCTGAATGAGAAAGGCTTCTACACCAAAAACAGTGTCAGATCTGTTTCGGTGAATCTGCGTGCTCCATTTGTAAACTAACTACGAATTTGTTGTGTACAACATGTAAGTTGTGTACAACATGTAAGTTGTAGACCAACTGATAAGTTGATACCTAACTAATAACTAGTAGTAAGTACAGTGACTTCAAAGTTTAGTTAACATCAGTGGCAAGCGCAAAACACCATAAGTGCAAATCTACAAATGACGCCAAATTTTGCCAGGCCAAATAGTCACTTGTTGCCGAGCCGAACATTCTTCGGCAGAACTTCGGCGTTTGCCAAACTTCGGTCCATTTCTAATGTAGACAGAAGGAAAACAATGCCTGCTTCACCCAGCCTAGTTGGTGCACAAGTAAAAATCAACTCTGCTCTATGTCGCTGGTGCTGTTTTTTGCTGTATTTTATCATTTTTGTGAACAACCCCTGATGCTGGTAATTTTGTGTGACTCAAATACTTGATGTTAATATTAATATGTTTTTGCACATTTTAGTGAATATTAGTCAGTAAATAGCATCATCGAGTCAAATGTGTTGAGGCTTGTACTGTCCAGTTTGTTATACAATGATGTGTTGACTGGTAATACCATTTTTCAGAAGTCCTTTCCTTAAGATATTAATAGTTTTATTTATAGGGTTATCCAACTTTAAATTTATAGAAAACTTATTTTGCCTGTGTGCTTGTTTTCTAAATTTTTGGCCGAAAAGGTGTATGCTTATTTTGGTTTCCTTTATTTTTGGCCAAAAAATAAAATGGTATTTTCATTTTAGCCAAAGGTAGAATCTAATTATGACTGATCTTACAGTCTGCTTGCACTCAGTTTTGTCTTTTTTTTACAGTAATTTGCAATATGTCATAAGGCTGCTCACCATCTGAGACTGTGCTGCTCTGTTTGGCATTCATAGATGGTTCTACAAACAGATTCATGTGCTGTATTCCAATGAACCTGTGCCGTCTCCGTCGGTGTTCGAGTACAATCCAGAGAGCAGTAAATTGTGTCTCAGAGAAACTGTGTCCATTCACATGTACATTTCAACTGCTCCATGCGGAGATGCGGCTGCTTTTCCCATCGAGTCAGTGCTGCTGTTTGGTTTGCTGTTGAATTGCATTTGAGCAGGTAGACACTTGAAAGCTGTTGGTGACATATTTTGTTGAAATAGTTTGCATAGATTTTAGTGATGTGGGCTTTGCAAAAAAATTGTGCGAACTTTCGTGAAAGCCAATCATGTGTTTGTTTGGTACCTTCCCAGTCTGAAAATAGTAGTAACAGTTATAATTGAATAAGTCATTAATTGTATGTGAATTGTAGTATTTGTACTTAGTAACCACTGGTGTCTGCACATTGTGTGGCATACTGTGGTACATTTTGAACTGGTCATAGTAGTCATCAGTTAGCAGTTGACGACTGTTTGCAGCAATGCACCAATACTGCGTGAAGATGAAGCCGACACAATGAACAAGGGAATGCATATACCATTGGTTGAAAATCAGGCACACGGAAAGCTGAGAGTGAAAAGTGAAATCGGTTAGTTGTTGCAGTTGTGTGTGTTTATTATCTGTGTCAATGTTGTGTAACTTGATTGTCTACTTTAAAAAATTTTTAGTTCTAGTCATTCATATTGCAAAACAGTTTATCAAGTACAATATTTGGCAGTACAAGTGCATGAAAATTTGTCATTGTACAACTGTATGTGCATTATATGACTGGTGCTTTCATGCGACAAAATTAATCTGAGTCAAGTTCTGCTTACAGATGAGTGATATTTAGTTAAATAGCAATTTCTGGTGATGTTTGTGCAACCAGGCCTAAGTACATTGTATTATCTTTTGATTCACTTTTCAGTTTTTTATGCCTTTGCCAACAAAATAGGCAGAGAGCATCATATTTTTGGATTGTGCAGCCGGTCATCTGTCTGTTGTCCCTGCGTCCATCCACTGTCCGTTAACACCTATTCTGCATGACACAATATCTCTTCACTTTGTGCAGGGATTTGAATGAAACTTGGCAGAAATATTCACCATGACCATCTGAGTGGGCATAAGTAATGGCGTGAATGGTACTTATGCGGCGGAGGCATACATTTAGATGGTGTGGTGTCGAGGCTTACTTGTTTATAGATGACATAACGTAAAACTTTAGGCTGGAATGTGTTGTTGATAATACTTGGTGTTTACTTTAGGAATAGGAATAGGAATAGGAATGTAAAATGTATCGGCTAGGTGTTACAGAATAAAAACTGAGATAAAAATTGGTTAAGCAAAATGGTAAAAAAGATGTGTCTTTAAGTTGCACGTGAAATTGTCAAAGTGTTTGCACTCCTGACAGACTCGAGCACACACTTCCAAACCTCTGGAACGGCAACAGAAGCTCAATCACCAAACTTGGTGCTGGTCCCTGGAACAATTTAGTCATAACCGGTGGTGGAACCAAAATACTGACAAGCTGGATTACTGCTGACGGACTAGATTCTCGCCGATACAAAGGGCAGTGGTTGCTATGAACCATGAACATTAGCAGTGCCACTTCGTACTTGATCCTGTGGGTGAATGGTAACCAGTGCAGCTCGCTTTTTTTATGCATGCTTGTTTGCAATGCGTACTTCGTTGATGCTCGGTGAATGTGTGGATGTGTCAGTGGCTTGTCAAGTTGCCAGTCCATTAGACTTCAGTTCTGTATGTGTTCCTTTGCATTATACGTCTGTTCATTTTTCACTGTGCATCACTGTCAGATTGCACAAGGGAATGCAAGGGAATGCAAGGGGTGCTGTGGTATCCATGTGTCCCATTTGTATATTTCCAAAATGGCATATGCTGTCGTTAAATGGTTTTGCTGTCATCCTATTTTCTGCGTAAATGCTGCTTAAATTCTAGCAGGGTTGCTATCGTCTAAGATGTACGAATTTGTACCAGTATGTAATGATATACTGGAAGTGTTCAAGCCTGGTACACACTACCTGTGTTCAGCGCCTTTGTTGGGCCGTGAACACGGGTGTCATTTTAGACACCCGTGAAATATGGCCCATGAACATGGGTAGTGTGTACCGGGCTTAATGGGATGTCACGTGTGTGTATCTGACAATGCCGTTTCTGCCAAAAGTGAATAACATGTAAGGTTAATCGCTAAAAGTTGTGAGAATGTAAGGACAGTGCAATCCTTGATCATACCAGTAAGGATTGATGTGGAATTTTGTAGACTCGAAACTTGTACATTTTTGTGAACACTCTGTGGATAAGTCGTTGCTATTGAATGTGGCTGTGTAGGGTGCACGAGCATGCCGGTGGATCGGTTGACGAGTCAGGTTACATGGTATGATCTACAGAGTGGTGCACAGAATGTAAGAACGATGTCGTGCAGTGACAAGATCATGCGTTGGAACGTGCTTGGCCTGCAGGGCAGCTTGCTCAGCCAGTACCTCGAGCCGATCTATTTGAGTAGCGTCACCATCGGTGTGTTCACTTCAGCATCATAATTTCTGCACACGGTGATTTTATCATAATGACGAGTAAGTGGTGATGGAGAATTTGTTAGATGTTATTTAATAGTTGAAGTTAATGGGGGTTATTGACTGCTAGTGCTGTCATGGTCTTACAGTGTTTTAATTCACTGACACAGATAAACCACTAGACCAACAACTCTATGAAAGTAGTGCACAACTTTTGAATGTTGAGCGATAATAGGGAAACGACAGAACGTATTAATATAATGTATTGGACATCCGTTACCAAGGACTCCACTGTTGCTGCTAAGGACGGCATAAGCTCGAAA
>Ga0209255_1000201_pt1 | contig 12786 bp, 13 predicted proteins | sample WorMetvaBAHAMAS2_FD_187394 | JGI IMG/M metagenome (GOLD analysis project Ga0209255, IMG submission 187394) | Marine gutless worms symbiont microbial communities from Max Planck institute for Marine Microbiology, Germany - Olavius vacuus... | ecosystem: Host-associated > Annelida > Digestive...
TGCGGACCGGCCAGAAAGAACCTCCCCGTCTATATCGCATGGTTCATCGCACGGCTCGCCGGCCAAGCCACCGCCCAAAACAACGCATGGCAGAGAATGCTCGCAGCTTGACCAACACGGAAGAAAAACATGACCCAAATTCATACGCCACATCAACAGTTTAATCCATGCCCGCCAACCAAGTCAGGCACCCTGATGAATAATCCGGGCTAGAGCGAGTCGCCTTCAACCTGATTCACCCGCCTCCACCCGTCATCCCCCGCGAAGGCGGGGGATCCCGGCCGAGTCTCGGTTGCGCGGGTCTGGCGGCGCAAGAAAAAAGCGGGGCCCGAAGGCCCCGCAGATGGCTCTAGCTTTGAAAAGCTACTGAGGTACAGGTTGTGACTAGCAACGAAACATGGCGCCATACGGGTCGGAACCAAGGCATTTCGACCTAGTGTGGGGCGAGAATGTGATCGAGTTCGTCCCAACGCTCGGGCTCGAGATGCACCTGAACCACCACAACCTCGCGGCGGAAGCCGGCCGGCAGGCGGGCGGCGTCCTTCTCGGTCGTGACCAGCATCGCGCCGGCGGCGCGCGCCTGGCGCTGCAGGCGGCGCAGCACCGCTTGCGGGTAGGCCGCGTGATCGGCGAAGGGGACCGCCTCGACGATCTCGGCGCCCATCGCCTTCAAGGTCGAGAAGAACCTGCCCGGCCGGCCGATGCCGGCGAAGGCGAGCACCCGCTCGCCGGCCAGCGACAACCCGGTCTCGCGAGGCGCGAGCCGGGCGGGCAGCGCCCCCGCCAGCGCCGGCCAGCGCGCCAGCGCCGCCTTGCGCTCGGCCGCAGCGCCGACCAGCATCACCAGGTCGGCCCGCGCCATCCCCTCGGCAATCGGCTCGAGCAGCGGCCCGGCCGGAACCAGTCGGCCGTTGCCGAAGCCGGCGCCGGCATCGACCATCACGATCGACCGATCCTTGACCACGCCGGGGTTCTGGAAGCCGTCGTCCATCAGGATCAGCTCCGCTCCGGCGGTGGCCGCTGCGCGCACCCCTGCGGCCCGGTCGCGCGCCACCCAGACCGGCGCCAGGGCCGCCAGCAGCAGCGGCTCGTCGCCTACATCGGCAGCGGTGTCACGGTCCGGGTCGACCTGGACCGGATTGACCCCATGCGGCCCGTCGATATGCCCACCATGGCCGAGGCTGACCACATGCGGGCGGCGCCCGTGGGCCACCAGCCGGCCGATCAGCGCCGCCGCCATTGGCGTCTTGCCGGCGCCGCCGGCGGTGAGGCTGCCGATGCAGACCACCGGCACCGGGGCACGGTAGGGCACCACGGCGCGGCAGCGCCACCGGCCGCCGAGCCGCCACAGCCAAGCGAGGGAGATCAGCGCCCGCGCCTGCCAGCCGGGACGCTCGGGCGGGGTAGACCAGAACAGCGGCGCCCTCATGCGCCCGGCTCCATCGGCGCCAGCGCCTCCGCCGCGATGAGATGCGCCGGGCCGGCAGCCACGCCTGCGGTCAGCTTTCCTGTGCCTTCGCCTCGGCGCTGGATTCTATTTCTTCGTCGCGCAGGCGGTGCAGGTGGGCGATGAAATAGCGGGTGTGGGCGTTGTCCACGGTCGCCTGCGCCTTGGCCTTCCAGGCCCTGTGGGCACTCGCATAGTCCGGGAACATGCCGACGATGTCGATCTCCTCGACATTCTTGAACTCGTTGCGCCGGGGGTCGACGAGCTCGCCGCCGAAGACGAGATGCAGCAGTTTGGCCATCCGAAGCCCTTTCGTCACGGAGGGATCGCGTTGCAGCGCACAATACAGCGCGCGCAGGGCCAGTCAATCGGGGTGGAGCCGCGTCATGAGCGCCCTGTTCAGCGGCTCCGGCGCAGCGATCACGCCCCGGGCCTTCGCCGGATGGCAGTTGAAGGTCAGCGCGGCGCCGTCGCGATCGGTCACCACCGCGCCGGCCTCCTCGGCGATCAGGCAACCGGCGGCGACGTCCCACTCGTAGGCGTCGCGCAGGGTCACCAGCAGGTCGAACCGCCCCTCGGCCACCAGGCACAGCCGCCAGGCCAACGAGGAGCGGAAATGGCGCTGCATCGGCGGCACCCCGCCGGGCCAGAGCTCGTCCTTCAGCATTGCCGACGAGGCCAGCGCCCGCGCCCCCTCCAGCGCCGCCCGCCCCGAGGCCCGGATCGGCGCCCCGTTCAGCGTCGCCCCCCGCCCCAGCGCCGCGGCAAAGGTCTCGCCCCGCACCGGCAGATGCATCGCCGCGGCGACCACCCGGCCGCGCTCGGCCACCGCCAGCGCCGTGCCCCAGCCCTGGTCGCCAGCAATGAAGGCCCGGGTGCCATCGATCGGGTCGACGATGAAGACCCGCTCACACAGGTCGCGGTCATGGCCGCGCTCACTCTCCTCCGACAGCCAGCCATAGTCGGGCCGCGCCGGGCCGAGTTCGGCATGCAGCATGTGGTCGATGGCAAGGTCGGCCTCGGTCACCGGGCCGGCGCCCGGCTTCTCCCAGGTCGCGACCTTGCCGCGGAAGTGCGCCAGCCCGATGCGGCCCGCCGCCTCGGCCGTGCCGACCAGCAGCGCCAGATCCTCCGACCGGTCAGGCGCCAACAGTCAGACCCTCAACCAACAGCGACGGCACCGAGTGGGCCTTGTTCGGATCGGCGTCATTGGCCGGAATCAGCGTCCGAACCATCTCCGGCAGGCTGCCCGCCACGGTCACCTCGTTGACCGGGAAGGCGATCTCGCCGGCCTCGACCCAGAACCCCGTGGCACCGCGGCTGTAGGCGCCGGTGGTGGGATTGACCGAGGCGCCGATCATCGAGGTCACCAACAGCCCGGTCCCCATCTGCCGGATCAGATCATCCCGGCAGGACGCTCCTTCCGTCACCCGTATGTTCGAGACACTGGGACTCGGTGGTGCCGCCACGGAGCGGCGGGCATTGCCGGTCGTGTTCAGCCCGAGCTGGCGCGCCGTCGCCAGGTCCAACAACCAGGAGCGCAGCACCCCGTCGGCGACCAGCGGCTTGCGGGTGGCGGCGAAGCCTTCGGCGTCGAATGGGTGGCTGGCGCGGCCGCGCGGGATCAGCGGGTCTTCGACCACGTCGAAGCCCTCGGGCAGGATGCGGGTGTCCATTGCCGCGCGCAGCCAGCTCGCGCCACGGGCGATGGCGATGCCGTTGATCGCGGCCAGCAGATGGCCGATCAGGCTGGCCGCCACCCGCTCGTCATAGAGCACCGGATAGCGTCCCGAGGGCGGCTTGCGCGGTGCCAGACGCTCTGCCGCCCGGCGTCCGGCCTTGGACCCGACCTCGGCCGGGTCGGGCAGGTCGGCGCGGTAGACGCGCGCCTCATGGGCGTAGTCGCGCTCGCGGCCCAGCCCCTCGCCGGCGACCGCCGAGACGCCGATGCCGGCGCCGGTCCGTACATAACTGCCGGCGAAGCCGTTGGTCGCTGCCATGGTGACCCGGCTGAGACTCCAGCTCGCGCTCGCCTGCTCGACCTGGGTCACCCCCGCGACCGCCAGCGCCGCCGCCTCCGCCGCCAGGGCCGACTGCTCCAGCGCCGCGGGCGCCGGCGGCTCGGCCGGGTCGGCGATGTCGAGCGCCGCCGCCTCCGGCAGCGGGCCGAGCTCGCCCGGCGCCGCCAGGCCGCACCACGGATCCTCGGGCGCCTCGCGGGCCATGGCGACGGCCCGCGCCGCCATCTCCGCCAGGGTCTCGGGCCGGGCGTCGGACCACGAGACGCAGGCCTGGCGCTGGCCGATCAGCACCCTGAGCCCGAGGTCGCGCCCCTCCGAGCGCTCCGCCTCCTCGAGCGCGCCGCCACGGACCCCGACCCCGTTGCTGGTGGCCGAGACCACCAGTGCGTCCGTGGCCTCGGCCCCCGCCTTGCGCGCCTCCGCCAGCAGCGCCGCGGCCAAGTCCTGATCGCTGTGCATCAACCCCTCGTCATCCGATTTTTTGCCACGGCGCCGCACTCTGCGCCGGCAGTTGCCGACATAGCGCCGTCGATCCATATTTGAAAGAGAGGTTGCCCCATGCTGCGTCTGATCTGGACATATTACGCCCCGGGCGAGGTCGCCCGCGCGGTCGAGCATATCGACCTGCTAGTCGAACACGGCGCGACGCCGGAGGTGGCGGCCGAGGACGCGGCGCGCATCTACCGAAGGCGCACCGGCGACCACCGCACTCCCTATCTGAGAGCACATCTGCTGACCCAGTGGCGGGTCAGGCGCCGCGGCGGCCCGGGCACCGGATCCGGCCCAATGGCGCTGCAAGCGGCCCGCGGCTGGACCCCGCGGCCCAGCAAGTACCCCACCGAGGTCAGCCTGCGCGCCTTCTTCCACCGGCTGCTCCACGAATGAGGGTGCGGACGGGCGCTCGCGCCTATTTTATTCAACCAGGGGGTTGAAACCCGACCCCACCGTGACCGGGCTATGGCAAAACCGCTTGCCGCCCGGCGCCTCGATGGCGCAGAATCGCCCCGATGCAAGGGAGGGGAACCATGACCGGCAAGCAACTCAAGATCATCGGCTGGGGCTACGAGGGCGAAGAGATCTCGGCCGACGAGCACAGGACGATCGCCGCCCGCTTCAGCGACCGCTTCGATGGCGATTTCGAGATCCGCGAAGCGCCTGCGGACGAGGAGGCGATCCGGCTCCACCCGCCGTGCCTCGACATGTCCCCGGCGCTGGCCCCCTTCTCCAGCATCGCCAAGCGCGACCGGCTGGTCCACACATACGGCAAGTCGTTCACGGACTATGTGCGCCAGTTCGACGGCGATTTCTCGCCCGCCCCCGACATCGTCGCCTTCGCCAGCTCAGAGGCCGACATCATGGCGGTCTACGAGCACGCCGTCCGGGTCAACGCCGCGGTGATCCCGTTCGGCGGCGGCACGTCCGTTTGCGGCGGGGTCGAGCCGGCCGTCGGCGGCAGCTACAACGGCACCATAAGCCTCAACCTCACCCGCCTCGACCGGATCCTGAAGATCGACAAGACCAGCCGGGCGCCCGCATCCAGGGCGGCATCCGCGTCCCAGCGATGGAGGCCGAGCTCAAGGGCCACGGCCTGACCATGCGCAACTTCCCGCAAAGCATGGAACTCGCCACCCTCGGCGGCATGATCGCCACCCTCTACACCCATATCGACGATTTCGTCGAAAGCGTCCGCATGGTCATCCCGGCCGGTACGATGGAGAGCCGCCGCCTGCCCGGCTCCGGCGCCGGTCCCAGCCCCGACCGGCTGATGATCGGCTCCGAGGGCGCGCTCGGTATCATCACCGAGGCCTGAATGCGGCTGCAGGACCGCCCCGACTTCCGTGGCGGCACCTCGGTGTTGTTCGACGACGTGTTCAAGGCCGCCGAGGCGGTGCGCACGATCTCCCAAGCCGGGCTCTATCCGGCCAATGTTCGCCTGCTCGATCCGGCCGAGGCCTTGAACAACGGCTTCGGCGACGGCCGCCAGTCGGTGGTGGTGCTGGCCTTCGAGAACAACGACCATCCCATCGACCCCTGGCTCGACCGGGCACTGGAGATCTGCCGCGACTTCGGCGGCAGCTACGACGCCGACGCGGCGAAGAGCGGCGAGGGCCATCTCGCCGGCGCCGACGGGGCCTGGCGGAACGCCTTCATCCGCATGCCCTACTACACCAAGACCGTGGTCGGCATGGGCGTCATCACCGACACCTTCGAAACCGCGATCACCTGGGACCGCTTCCCCGCCTTCTACGAGGCGGTGATGAGCGCCACCTCGGAGGCCTGCCGCGACGTCACCGGCCAGCCGGGGATGGTCTCGTGCCGCTTCACCCATATCTACCCGGACGGGCCGGCACCTTATTTCTCGTTCCACGCCAAGGGCCGTCACGGGGCGCTGATCGAGCAGTGGCGGGCGATCAAGGAGAAGGCGCTCGACGCCGTGGTCGACAATGGCGGCACCATCACCCACCACCACGCGGTCGGCCGCGATCACATGCCCTGGTACGGCCGCCAGCGCCCGGCCCTGTTCGCCGAGGCGCTGACCGCCGCCAAGGAACGGCTCGACCCCAAGAGCATCCTGAATCCGGGCGTGCTGGTCCCCGCCCCGGCGTAGCGGCATCTCATCGTTGATCGGAATCGACCCGCGATGCCCCGGACGTGATCCGGGGCCTCGCACCGCTGCCCTCCGGCCAACGGCGTCCCGGCGCAAGGCCGGGACATGGGTCAGTCAGACGCCGGTCGCGCCTATTCGTGCTCGAGCTGCATCGTCTCCGTCGGCAGGTCGCAGACCTCCGGCGGCCCGTAATACTGGATCGGCCCCGGATAGACGAAATCGTCGTCCATCGCCCAGGACTTGCGATGGGTCGCGAGCTCCTGGAACGGCCGCTGGTCGAGCTCGACCAGTGCCTTGCGGATCACCGGCTTGCTCTTGCCGTGCCGCCGCTCCAGGTTCATCATCATGGTCAGCGGGATGCCGCCCGGCACCCATTGCTCGGCCGGCTTGGTCAGATTGCGGACCGACGAGATGTAGCCAGTCTTGCCGGAGGCGACCAGCGCCGCCGCGGTGAAGCCGAGGCTGTAGCAGTAATCGGCGTCGAAATTCGACGGCGCGGCGCAGCGCCCCTCATAGCCGAAGAAGTGGTTCATGGCGTCGAACTTGCCCTTGTACTCACCCTTGGCCGCCCATGCCCAGAGCTTCGCCTGCACCATCTCGATCAGCAGCTTCTCGGTCTGGATGCGCGACACCTGGACGTTGCCGTGCGGGTCGCGGTCCATCAGGAACTGCTCCTTGATGTCGTAGGGCAGGCTGTCGAAGGCATGGGCCGAGGCCCCGGTCAGCTTCGCCTTGACGAAGTCGACCTTGTCGTCGCTGTCGAGCTTGTCGAACTCCGCCGCCTCGTGCGACAGCAGATCGTTCAGCTCACTGATCATCACCTTGACCTCGGGCACGAACTCGATCAGGCCCTCGGGGATCAGCACGACGCCGAAGTTCTTGCTGGCCTCGGCGCGGTCGCGGACGATCGTGGTGATCTCGGTGACGATCTCGTCCAGGGTCAGCTTCTTCTCGGCCACCTCCTCCGAGATGATCGCGTGGTTCGGATGCGTCTTCAGCGCGCATTCCAGCGCGATGTGCGACGCCGAGCGGCCCATCAGCTTGATGAAGTGGTAGTACTTCTTGGCCGAGTTGGAATCGCGCTGGATGTTGCCGATCAGGCCCGAATAGACCTTGGTTGCGGTGTCGAAGCCGAACGAGGTCTCGATCCACTCGTTCTTCAGGTCACCGTCGATGGTCTTGGGGCAGCCGATGACCTGGATCCCGGTGCCCTGCTGCAGCATGTATTCGGCCAGGACGCAGGCATTGGTGTTGGAGTCGTCGCCACCGACGACGATCACCGCGGTGATCCCCAGCGCCTTGCAGTTCTCGACCACCTTGGCGAACTGGTCCTCCTCCTCCAGCTTGGTCCGGCCCGAGCCGATGATGTCGAAGCCGCCGGTGTTGCGGTAGTCGTCGATGAAGTCGTCGTCGAAGCAGATGTACTCGTTGTCGATCAGCCCACTCGGACCGCCGCGGAAGCCGTAGAGCCTGTTCTCGGGGTTGAGCTTCTTCAGCCCGTCATAGAGCCCGGTGATCACGTTGTGGCCGCCGGGGGCCTGGCCGCCCGACAGGATGACCGCCACGTTGATGGTGCCCGAGGGCGCCGTCCCGGCGCCGGTGAAGGTCACGATCGGCAGCCCGTAGGTGTTTGGAAACAGCTCCTTGATCTCAGCCTGGTCGGCAACCGACTCGGTCGGCTCGCCTTTCAACATGGTCACTGCGGTCCCGTGGTCGGCAAACACTTTGGGCAGTTTCGGCGCATATCCGAGGCGGGATTGTTCCAGCGGCGAAATTCGATCTGACATGGTCAAACGCTCCAGGTGAGTCGGGGGATGCGGCCCCATTCCAGTCATATTTGCCGTCGGATGTCTATAGGACCGGTGGTCCCGAGTCGCCACGGTCCAAACCCTCGCAGCAGCGTGGCCACAGCGCCTTAGAACGAGTCGCCTGCGACCTGATTCACGCGCGCCCCACCCGTCATCCCCCGCGAAGGCGGGGGATCTCGCGCCAACCCGTGAGATCCCCCGCCTGCGCGGGAATGACGGTGATTGGAGCGCGGGTGCTGATGGAACCCGATACGCTCTAGGACCGGGCGTAGACGTCGTCGTAGCGGGTGATGTCGTCCTCGCTGAGATAACTGCCGCTCTGCACTTCGATCAGGTGCAGCTCCTCCTCACCGGGGTTCTCCAACCGGTGGCGTGGCCGAGCGGCACGTAGCAGGATTCGTCGGGTCCGAGATCCACCACCCGCTCGCCGATCGTCACCCGGGCAGTGCCGTCGACCACCACCCAGTTCTCGGCCCGGTGCTGGTGCGACTGCAGCGACAGCCTGCCGCCGGGCTTGACCATGATCCGCTTGACATGGAACCGGGGCCCGGCCGTCAGGGTCTCGTACCAGCTCCATGGCCGGTGGACGCGCGGGTATTCCTCGGCCACCGGCGCCCCCTCTGCCTTCAGCGCCTCGACCGCCAGTCGCACGTCCTGGGCCCGGTCCATCGACGCCACCAGCACCGCGTCGGGCATCGCCACCGCGATGACGTTGTCGAGCCCCAATCCCACCATTCGCTGCTCCGTCCCGGCCGGGCACAGCAGCGAGTCGCGGCAGTCGATCGCCAGCGCGCCGGCCAGCGCCGCGGTGCCGTCCTCGCCCCGCCGGGTCTTCTCCCAGAACGTCTTCCACGAGCCGAGGTCGTTCCAGCCGCAGTCCAGCGGCACCACCATGCCCTGGCCGGCCCGTTCCATCACCGCATAGTCGAAGGAGATGTTCGGGCTCGACCGATAGACGCTCTCGCCGGGGCGGAAGAAGCACAGGTCCTCGCGGCCCTCGGTCAGCGCCTGCCGGCAGGCGGCGACGATCTCCGGCGCATGGGTCTCGAACGCGGCCAGGATCTCGCGGGCGCGGAACAGGAACATGCCCGAGTTCCAGAGATACCGCCCGGCCGCCAGCATCGCCTCGGCCTGCTCGCGGTCCGGCTTCTCGACGAAGCGTAGGAATGGCTGCGGCCCCTCGCCCGGCGGCCGGGCAGCTCGAGATAGCCATAGCCGGTCTCGGGCCGCGACGGATGGATGCCGAAGGTCACCAAGCGCCCTGCCCGCGCCACCTCGGCCCCGGCCCGAACCGCCTGGTGAAACGGCTCGGGATCACGGATCATGTGGTCCGAGGGCAGCACCAGCATCAGCGCCTCGGTATCGACCCAGGCGAGGGTCAGGGCGGCCAGGCAGACCGCCGGGCCGGTGTTGCGCATCTCCGGCTCGATCACGATCCGGGTGGCATCGACGCCGACATCGGACATCTGCTCGGCGACGATGAAGCGGAAATCGCTCGCGGTCAGCAGCAGCGGCGGGGCGTAGCCCTGCCCGGCTATCCGGGCGCAGGTGCGCTGAAACAGGGTATCGCCGGTGAACAGCGGGCTGAACTGCTTCGGATACGAGCGCCGCGACACCGGCCACAGCCGGGTGCCGGAGCCACCGCAGAGGATGACGGGGTAGATGTAGGCGTTGTCGGCCAAGCGGCGCCCTTTCCGGACCGTCGGGCGGGATGCCTCAGTGGGTCCAGGCGCCCCGGCGGTTGTGGGCGAAATTGCCGCCGTATCCCAGCGGCCGGATGTTGGCCCGGCGCTTGTGCTGGGTCTCCACCGCATAGGCCAGCCCGTGGCGTTCGGCGTAGTCCACAGCGGCCTCCTGGCTGTCGAAACGCAGCCGCACCTGCCGGTTGGTGTCACCTGAGCCGGTCCAGCCCATCAGCGGATCGATCTGCCGTGCCTCGGTTGGAACGTACTCCAGGATCCATGCGCGGGTATTGCCCATGCCCGAGGTCATGGCGCTCTTCGACGGATGGTAGATTCTTGCCTGCATCGGTTCTCTTCCCGTCCGGGCGGTCGCGGCCGCAATTCGCGCCCCCATATCGCGCAAAATGACGGCCGCTGGCAAGCCGCAAAGCTGTGCCATCTCCCGCGGTCCGGCAGATGCAGGTCTCTGCCGGCGGCCTACAGAACCATCGCGAGGATCCCGACCCAGACGACCGCGCCCAGCACCGGCGCCAGCACCATCACCGCCGCCGGGCGGTCGGGCGGGCGCAGCCGGGGGCGCTCTGCCGGTTCGGCGCAAAGCGGTGGCGCCGGCAGCCGCGTTATCGGAATTTCGGATGAATCACGCCGCCAACCCGGTGCAGGGAGCGAGGGTGGGGTGGATGTTGCACCAGGTTGACGGCGATCTGCTGCTTGCACCATTATGTTACATCCATAAGGAGAGTTCGGTCAACATCGCACTACTTCCGGGGCGAAGTTTGGCCGGCAAATCGTCAATGTTCCCTTAATGTGCCGCGGCAATTGCTTCCGCCCGTGCTTCGCGCCATATCTGGGTCAGCCTGTCCCGGAGCCCGAGATGTCAGATCACCTTGCCAGCGCGAATCGCCCCAGCGGCGGCAAGCCCGCCGACAAGCTCGGCGGGGCCAAGCTCGAAGGCGGACGGCGGCTGGCGATGCAGACCGAGTTTCAGCCCGCCGGCGACCAGCCCACCGCATTCGCCGAACTCGCCGCCGGCATCGAGGGCGAGGAGCGCGACCAGGTGCTGCTCGGCGCCACCGGCACCGGCAAGACCTTCACCATGGCCAAGGTGATCGAGGCGACCCAGCGCCCGGCCATCATCCTCGCCCACAACAAGACCCTGGCGGCCCAGCTCTACGGCGAGTTCAAGAGCTTCTTCCCGGACAACGCCGTCGAGTATTTTGTCAGCTATTACGACTACTACCAGCCGGAAGCTTATGTGCCGCGCTCGGACACCTACATCGAGAAGGAAGCCCAGATCAACGAGCAGATAGACCGCATGCGCCACTCGGCGACCCGGGTGCTCCTGGAGCGCGACGACGTGATCATCGTCGCCTCGGTCAGCTGCATCTACGGCATCGGCGCCGCCGAGACCTACTCGGCGATGACCCAGAAGCTGATCGTCGGTGGGACTTACGACCAGCAGGCGGTGATGCGCGAGCTGGTCACCCAGCAGTACCGGCGCAACGATGCGGCCTTCATGCGCGGCTGCTTCCGGGTCCGCGGCGACTCCCTGGAGATCTGGCCGGCGCATCTGGAAGACCGCGCCTGGCGCTTCAGCTTCTTCGGCGAGGAGCTTGAGAGCATTCACGAATTCGATCCGCTGACCGGCCAGCGAACCGACACCATCGACCGGGTGCGGATTTACGCCAACTCGCACTACGTCACCCCGCGCCCGACGCTGAACCAGGCGGTCAAGGCGATCAAGGAGGAGCTCAGGGAGCGCCTCGACCAGTTAACCCGCGAGGGCAAGCTCCTGGAGGCGCAGCGGCTGGAGCAGCGGACCATATTCGATCTCGAGATGATCGAGGCCACCGGCTCGTGCAACGGCATCGAGAACTATTCGCGCTACCTCACCGGGCGGAAGGCAGGCGAGCCGCCGCCGACCCTGTTCGAATACATCCCCGACAACGCCATCGTCTTCGCCGACGAGAGCCACGTCACCGTGCCCCAGCTCGGCGCCATGTACCGCGGCGACTACCGGCGCAAGTTCACCCTCTCGGAGCACGGCTTCCGCCTGCCCTCCTGCATGGACAACCGGCCCTTGAAGTTCGAGGAATGGGACGCGATGCGGCCGCAGTCGGTGTTCCTCTCCGCCACCCCCGGCCCGTGGGAGCTGGAGCGCACCGGCGGGGTCTTCACCGAGCAGGTGATCCGGCCCACCGGCCTCCTCGACCCGCCGGTCGAGATCCGCCCGGTGGAGAGCCAGGTCGACGATCTGATCGACGAGTGCCGGCGAGTGGCTCAGGCCGGCGAGCGGGCTCTGGTCACAACCCTGACCAAGCGCATGGCCGAGGACCTGACCGAATACATGCACGAGCAGGGCATCCGGGTGCGCTACATGCACTCGGACATCGACACCCTGGAGCGGATCGAGATCCTGCGCGACCTGCGCCTCGGCGCCTTCGACGTGCTGGTCGGGATCAACCTCCTGCGCGAGGGGCTGGACATCCCCGAATGTGCCCTGGTGGCGATCCTCGACGCCGACAAGGAGGGCTTCCTGCGCTCCGAGACATCGCTGATCCAGACCATCGGCCGGGCGGCGCGCAATGTCGACGGGCACGTGATCATGTATGCCGACCGGGTCACCGGCTCGATGGACCGCGCCATCGGCGAGACCGAGCGCCGCCGGGCCAAGCAGCGGTCCTATAACGAAGCCCACGGCATCACCCCGGAGACGGTCCGCAAGAACGTCGCCGATATCCTCGAGGGCACCTACGAGGGTGATGTCGACATGGGCCGGGTCACCGCCAAGGTCGACCGGGCCATGGTCGGCGCCAATCTGCAGGCGCATCTGGAGGGGCTGAGGAAGGAGATGCTGACCGCCGCCGAGAACCTCGAGTTCGAGGAGGCGGCCCGCATCCGCGACGAGATCCACCGCCTGGAGGCGGTCGACCTCGCCGTCGCCGACGACCCCCTGGCGCGGCAGACCGAAATCGATTTTGCGGTGGCCGAACGGGCGGACCCGCGCTCCGCCTCGGGCCGGCCGGGGACGCGGACCTTCAAGAAAAAGGGGCGGCGGCGGACGGGGCCGTAAGGCCGGCCGCAGGGAGTGTCCGCACGGCAGCATGGGTGGTTGAGGGCGGCGAGGTGTGGTTTTGTGATCGACTCCGTCTCGCAAACAGGGTCATCCACATGCCTCAGCAAGCCATCGCCACCCTCCAGGGATTGCTATCGCCGCATG
>Ga0209255_1000202_pt1 | contig 12758 bp, 9 predicted proteins | sample WorMetvaBAHAMAS2_FD_187394 | JGI IMG/M metagenome (GOLD analysis project Ga0209255, IMG submission 187394) | Marine gutless worms symbiont microbial communities from Max Planck institute for Marine Microbiology, Germany - Olavius vacuus... | ecosystem: Host-associated > Annelida > Digestive...
GTCGTGTTGCTGGTGTTGATTGGAATTGTTTTCATTTGTTGTCTCATTTTCGCCATTTCCATCGACTTCAGCTCTTTATGAAAGCTGCTGCCTTGTGGTGCTTTTCATGCCTATTAAAGTTCTATTCTCGGCATTTGTGAGTCTTGTCCTTTTTACAGACTTCTACTTGGTCTTACTGTGGTACGTTTCTGTATAGCAACTACATATGTCAAAGGAGTCTAGTGCCAGACGGTTTGAATACTCGGCTCGTGATCGGTACTCGCCACCGGACAGAGATAGGAAGAAGCACGTATTCCAATGCAGAGTGCTATAACGGGCCACTATCATGTCTTCATACCGTGGCTTGTGGAACCGCAATTCAGGGACCAGAAGAAAATGATTTTGTACTACTCGGTTGTCAACAACGAGTAGGCCTACTGTCCTTCTATATTCATGGTATTTTATGACACTCAGCCTGGCGCAAAGCGTCTATTGGCATAAGTTCATAACTTACATTTTGAACTCAAACTGTATATCTTGTGCTAAGGCTTACGGCCTGAGTAGGCGGAGTCTGGAGGCCCGCCTAAATGATCAGCAGCCAGCCAGACAGTTGTCTGTCTAGCATCATCATCATCGTTTATTCTTTAACATAGAATAATCAGTCCACCGAACCACGTACAAGTTCAGGGGTATTTAGAGGGGCCGAGCGGGCGCCCTCTAAACTCAGCTTACATAGGCCTACAGACACGGGCACCTATGTGTGAAACATCTCGAGAGGCATTCTCTGTGACGCGTAGAAAGCAGTACACTTAAATAGTTTGCGGCCGGGGATCCGCCCCGGACCCAACTGGGGAGCTCACGACGCTCTCTATAGTCGTTTGGGGGGAAACCGCCTCATTTCCCCTATTCCCTCGACGTAACAGTTCTAATTTTAAAATTTAAAAAAAATCTGGACAGGATATCTGGATATGACCTGGATATGTTTATGGGGACGTTAAACCTTGCTCAATCTCAATCCCAAACAAGGGACATAGCCCCCTTTTCAGACCCATGCCCAATGGAGAGGGGATACACCTCCTATGCGTCTCCCCTCGTGGCCTTCAGCCACTCAATTCACGCCCCGTAAGTTGAAATACTGAATACGCCCCTGAAGTTAAGGTTTAATCTTTGTACAGTTCTCTGTAACTGGAAAGAGTCGTTGCTCGTTGAGTTCAGTGGTTTTGGGAATGAAACATTTAGGCTTCATTGAGTTCGCTTGCTAAGGGGCCCTATATGGGATCAGGTCGGTCGAGTAAACACTGCTGCGAGAGATTTTATATCACCGTGCCCAGCAAGATCGTGAACATTCATACAGTAAGCATATCATTCATCGAGTTCATAGGTAGGTAGGTGGGAAAGACGATTTATAAACGACGCACTAAAACAAAAGTGACTAGGTGCCTGAGTCTCAGATGAACAAATACACCTTCGGCGACCGGTAGAACTGCCCTGATGTTAAATCACGCCGAAGGATGTGTACGGGCAGATTGTTCCACGACTGTGGAACAGTTTAGCTGCCGTCGTCCAGTCTGTCCCATCACTCGCAACATTTCGTCAGAAACTAAACGCATTATTTCGCCAATCATACCCGGACATTGTTCTGTAGCTGCGTAGCCATATGTGGTTCTTGAAGTTAATTTTACTTAGCGTTAGGCCACTATAAATAGTAGTTTCTAATGTAATGTACTGTGATGTTCCATAGCCGTGGTCCGGCGTCGGCGAATGGACGATCGCCGGGACGGTAGCGTGTTCTGAGAACAGAACATACTTGAAACTCTCAGACGACCGCCGGAGTTGACACTGGCTAGCGGCTATAGGTGTGCGAGAGAGCAGTACTATGAAATAGGACTTCATTCTAGTGTTCCACTGATGGCGGAACGAGATTAGCACGCCGCGTGCCGGAGTAGACTGCTGATACGGCGGCGACGTTGGCCGACAGGAAGCTGGCGACGACTGCCGCGAAGCCTCGCCCGTAGTGGTAGCTGGACGTCGTGAAGTAGGGACCAAGCTGGTCATTGGTCGACGCTACGAAGATGAACATCGCCACTAATACGGCCAGACCTATGACGCACATACATACAGTTAAAATTTTATAAAGCCTCACTTACAGAATGAAGTCCAGCAATGCATTACAATAAAAAACAACTGAAATGGTAGGTAATGGAAATACATGTACTAGAAAGGCTAAAAACGAGAGTTAGACAACACAGAATGCATGATTATGAACACGAGAACCACATTGTCTTTATTTCTGTCTAAGGTTGCCAGCTTTGTTGGGCTATTGCCTGTTCTGGCAGCCTGTTACACTTTTTCTTTTTTGGTGTCTGCTTGTAATTGTATTGGCGAATAAAGATTGATTGACTGATTGACTGCATTCCGACGAGATTCAGATCCTCGTCATCAGCCATCTTTTGTGTTCATGGTCAAGTTAGAGGTTATACGAAGGTCATAGTACTGTAACATTCGGTGCAGATATTTATTTTCTACAGTATAATAATTAGCACAGCAAGCCCAACGGTTAAAAGTGCATGGGAAGAATTCAGCAAAGCCTCAACACTGTAGCTACTATAATGATGCCCATGGCACACTTGCCGGAAACTCGCGCTGGAATCCAGCGCCGGATGCGGCGCGACGCTTTCTGGCGCGAGTTGCAACAAAATTTGCGCTAGTTTCCAGCGCTAGTTTCCAACAAGAAAACATGGCAGACGACGAAGATGCTGTTGCTGCTGCTTGTGCAATAGTTGCTATTTTAGCAGATTCTCATAACCGTAAAAGAAAAAAATCGAGAAATATGGATACAACCTTGGCTATATATACATATATTTACAGAGGAGCAGATCAACAAAACTGACCAATCACAGCGCTCCGTTTACGCCGGATTCCAGCGTAGAATAGAGCATTGCGCTATATCGCGCTAGATTCCCGCACGAGCTGAAAACCATCGCTGGAAAGCATGTCACATTTGCGAGTTTTCAGCGCCGGATTACTCGCGCGAGTTTCCGGCGCGAGTTTCCGGCAGGTGTGTCATGGGCATAAGCCCGATTACTGTCTCTCCTGGGATGAAAGTAAAGGAGAGAAAGCCCAACATAGCCTAATATGTTAAACTTTGATCGGCCAGGTTCAGAAACCTTGGTGGCTGACAATATACCATGGAACGGTCACCCATCTCAGTAGGCCTATCAATCAAGCTCGACTTGACCCAACTTTGTTGATGTGAGCAACGTCGTTACTACTACTCCATATAGCTCCGCCTGTTGTCACTTTAATAATAATATGCTGACATATTATGGATTAACATTGTACGGAGTTCGAAGTGGCCTAATGAATTCAGCCTTTTTGCTTTTAATATTGTGAATTAACGTAGGAACGAAGAGACTCGGTTGAAAGTTGTACCTATCTCATCCAAGACAGCTGAGCTAATGAGCGTGTGAGGTTAGCGTTAAGTGCGTATTCAATTGGCTAGTCTCGCTACTCGCAATTTGTGGCAAATCGCTGTTTACAGTCGGTCAACACATCACGGTTTACCCCGACAGTTGACTGCACAATATACGAAAAGTCGGAAACGTGCAATTACTACTTGCATTAGCAAGGCGCGTGTACGCTACGTAAGTAAGCTCACAGCTACGACGTGTAACAAGTAAGTTAGTAAGTGAGTAAGTAAGTTTATTAGAGTATACGTGATAAACGCGCATCCTTGCGATAAAAATATATTAAGAGCAGTTAAATGGTTCAGCAGAACACATCAACAACAATCACCTTGACAGCAACGATTAAACTGTATTCTACAAGAAGGACCACAACCACAACCTTGCGAGCTGCCACCAGTTTTAGCTCTGAAGGTCATAACGCCGAAGTCAAATATGCTCCGTTGTATTCGTCTTACAGAGCTAACTGAGACAGAATACTGTGCAAAACTGCAACGAAATTTGACCACTAGTTTTCCAACGCAGTTTTTTATCCAAAAAGTACGAGAATAGCTGTCAAGGTCAAGAAGTCAAGGTCACCAAGATCTAATATCTCATCTATCATCTGCGACCGCACGACCACATCTCTGATGTGTTGGCGACACTGCACTGGCTGCGCGTCCCAGAACGCGTGCAGTACAAAATCGCGGGGCTAACTTTAACTTCACGACAGCGCGCCGCGATATCTGGGGCCTATTGTCGCCGTCGCTGACCTGCCTGGTCGGCGAGCTCTGCCGTCAGCAACTACCAGCCTCCTAGTCGCGCCGCCCATCAAGCTGTCTACTGTTGGTAGCCGTGCCTTTCCGCTTGCCGCAGCTCAAGTCTGGAACGGTCTGCCAAAGGCCGTCGTCTCATCGTCATCATTGCAGACTTTCCACCATCAATTAGAAACTCATCTTTTTTTCAACTTTCATACCTTCACCTGATTTTTGGCCATTTGACTGACACCGTTACAGTGGTCCTTGTAGTAATGTTCGTTAGTTAGGCCACTCTTAAATTTATGTTCACTTACTTACTAATCCAGTCTTAGTTTTACCACAACACAATATTCTGATCAAGTTACAACGATTTCTGATCAGTAGCTCAGAAATTGTTTATTATCATATAGCAGCCAGTGGCTAACAGGCAATAGAATACAGTATATGATACATGAAATACAGTGGCACACCGCATTAAGAGAATATGTAAGGTAATAACATTAATATTAATAATGTTAGAAGTTTGTCATTAGTTAATAACGTTAGTATATACTACTAAATACAGTTGAGCGTAGAATAATGTTAGTATATACACACTATACACGTGGGAAGTTAAACAAAATGACATAAGGAATATGGATGAAAGATTTGCAGTATTTAACAGTCCTAGCCGTCAGCCGTTCGAAAGTCCTGCCTTGGCGTAGTCGGCCTGTCACTTCTCAATGTTTTCAATATTTGCGCGGACAGACACGCAGACAGACACACGAAGAGACGCCGCTAAAAACAAAACCTGCTACGCCAGCATCTGGCGCGCATGCATACACAACGATATCAATAGGCCTGTTGCGTCGTGTGTGGTCACATACATACTACACCCACCAATACGACAATGGGCACGTTAATACCTGCAGATGCGTGGAAGCAGCCGGCGCCAAAACCGATGGCGAGTTGTCGATGACGTAAGAGATGTAGTGATGTAAAGCTGAGCAGCAGCTGCAGCTGCAAGGCAGTGCCCGACATCGCCGTCGCAAACCACAACAGCGCGTCCACCCACTTCGCCACGTTTTCTGCAGTTACATGACCGACAGATAAACCGGTCGAATAGGAACGAAGACCAAAGGTAAAAGCAGATATTGTTCAGACTACATTTGACGAAAGTTGACCTTTTTGTACAAAAAAACTTTTGCATTCTGTCGTTGCGTTAAGAACTTGTGTCTTTTGCATGAACTTTAGCGCAATTTATCGCAAATCTAACTACAGCATAGAAAAATATTTTAAAATATATTTGCAGAACGTTGCATCTGGCAACAATTTGTCCTTGAGCCCCAACTTCACTTTTAAAGTGAACAGAGCTACAGAACAACGGTCTGGTGCAGTAATATAAAGTCACTGCGAATCAGAAAACATATGACAGACATTCGTGAAGTTCGTGGTTGATCACGTTGCATCTAATAAAATCGATGGTCAAGTTGAGCAATTTTTACTGTTCGAAAGTTGGGTATAAAACGTAAAACAGATAACATAGGCATTTACGAGCCACAAGTGGCTAGCATTTAGTTTGCATTTTTATTGAAACATTCCGCTAGTTTTACTGCGACCGCTGAGCTACTTCGACGCGCATCCAGCCATTTTGTGCACGTCAGATTTTAACCCATTATGTCTCAACTGCTGTTACGTGGCGATGAGCTGCGAATACTGATTGTATCATTGGCCGAAGCCGCAACAGCCGTAATAAGGCAGCTTTGACGATGAGTGATGATCGTGACAGACCGGTCTAATATGAGATCACACAGACAAGAAGGAGACCTTCGCTAGTGGTTAGTCTTTGTGCCGTCAGTTATCGTGCACTTCAGACGGCTTTTGACGTGCTTCAGACATCGACAGCACGCACACGCTGAACGCATATCCCCATAACGCCTTAGCGTGATGAATACCAAAGCAAACTCCTCCCATTTCTTCCCAAATTCGACTAAATCTGAATATCCGATGTTATAACTTTGGCTTTCAATAAAATAACGAAATTTTTGGTAATTAGGCAAATCAGGCACAGAGAGAGCAATGTGTCTACTATGGTCCAAGGAGGAATAGTTCTGCGCGTCTCTTTTAGCTTAGTATTTCTGAACGTGTGTGTAAAAAGGCCGAATCCCAGACGTCATATCAGAGATAGTCCCAAAGGGCACGCACGTTGTGGTCGAGACCCCCCTCCCCAGTGAAATGGATAGTAGCAAATGGCAGCGAGGAGGAGTCATAAGCAGTCGTGTGCAGTGTGACGTCACGCCAGTAGACGATCGACGCCGACACGCAATCCATCACGTCATTGACTTGAGCTAATGTGATCGTCATCGTCATTCATCGTTATTGTCCTATTGTATACTTTGTTCGGATCATTCTTTTCACTGTGACGTATTAGCTATCTTATACAGTAGCAGAACATTGCCGGAAGCCACGACAAACGCCCTGAGGTCCTGCAGCCAGAGTAGATCGGGCCCAAACGAACGACTAGCATTAACACAGGACATGCAGCTGAAATTGAAAACAAGCCAGCTCACGTATACCATTTGTAACATCAACAGAAAATACAGCATAAATTACCTACACTGATATTACATGGAAAATCATACGCGGGTCATCATTTTGATTGTCGTAACTAAACTGAAGGACTATTCAAGGTCAAAGGCAGTTACGAATGCTAAACAATACACTGTGTCTCAAAAAAGTTCCTACCTTTAAACTGTCTATAACTTTGTCAAATCTTAACCGATTTTCAAAATTTTTGAACTACTGAAAGCGTACGAAGATTGCTACAAAATCATGCAAGATTATCGACCTTGCCTTAGGCATGTTGCTACACTACCTTGGGAAATTAAAAAATTCAAAATGTAGCAACATGCCTAAGGTGAGGTAAGTAATGTCGCATGAGTTTTGTGGCAAATTTCATACGCTTTCCAGCAGTGCAAAATTTTGAAAATTGGTTCAGATCTGACAAAGTTACAGAGACTTTAACGGTGGGAACTTTTTGAGACACAGTGTAGATATATGTTAGTAAGTAAGTAAGAGTAAGTACATTTGTGAGCACTCTGAAACAACGGTCACTAAGAATATCTCCGAAACGGTGGAGATAAAAAGATGGTCAACAAAAAGCCTAACACTTATTCTGTACTTTGAAAAAATGACAGTTTGGAAAATTATTGTTGCTTTATATGCATAGCAACATTACAAAATTAGTAAGCAATCTTTATTCAACGAACCACAAACGGCTGCGTTATCAAAATATAATGTACAAACATGCAATGTTATTTTTGCTAAATGATGTGCAGCATCGCGCGGTTTCTCTGTGACAGCTGAGCTTCTTGTAACAGTAGATGATAAAAATTAATTTTCGATCGAAGAAACCGGCTCGATCTATGTATTTTTGCAATACCTGATAGATTTGTCGTTTGTTGGTGAAAATGTGCGATTACTGACTGGCTTAGCAAGTCGTTCTGGCATATACCTGCAGCAGAGATGCAGATCATTATTATCATCAACATCAGCAGCAGCAGCAGCAGCCCTGTAGGCACATCACACGGCGTGCGCATGCCGTAATTAGCAGGTACAGCTCCAGTACTAGACACGGCTAATGGCAGTCGTCATCGCCGCCAGTCCGTCACTGATCTTCTCCGAGTCACTCGGCGCCCGCCTGCGTCAGTCATTCTCTCTCGCAGAGTCCGGCGTGTGATAAGTGGGGCGAACAACTCTCGTGATATATAATGTAACGAGTCTTTGATGCTTATCAGTTAACTGTTAACGTAACCTAAATTGTCACTCAACCCCATCACGCCTACTTTCACATCGCGCGTTAACTCTGCGTGATGTTTCCCATTTACGGTCAAACGGCGCAACTGTCTGAAATCGCTACCAACCGAGCTGAAACTCGCGCGGTCAACCGTTTCCTTCAAACGACAGTTCAGAGGAGTTTTCTTTCGCGATGTATATAACAGTAGTACTGACGTAATGACCGGAATGCCCTACGTTCTTAGTGTAGCGCGTACGCGACCAGTTTACATTCACTGTCACCAGGAGGCTTCTAATTCCCTCGCCGTTGCGGTCCATGCTGAACAGATACCGGACGAGACAGATCATCTTGCACAAATGTCGAATTGTGTCGTTTGGCAAGTGATCACGTGATCATGTGATCAGCCACTGACAATGCAGCGCATTGTGGAGTCATACCTAATGTTTAAGCTTGTCGATGATCATGATGGTCTTTTACAGCTACATTCTGCCGTGTATAACGCGGTCACGTAACGATAACCATAACAATAAGTTTATTGAGTGATATACAAATGCCAATATAAACAAGAGACGAGACATGGTAGGAGACGTGGAGATGAAAGCACTCGCAAAATAAACAACTGTTGCCTTTCATCATTGACACCTAGTAAGATCACCTTACCTTACCATGCTTTCATATACGCACTGGTGCGTCATGATCCAAAGACGCAGACCCCACATCGTCACACTAGCCCGCCGGCGCGCCGATCGCATTCGTCTCGTCTCTAATAACAGACGATCGAGCGAGTCGGTCGCTAGCGTTGCTACGTGCTAATAGACCGCGTGACTCGGTCATTAGCTTCGTTAGTCGCCGTCGCTAACTACATGACGACGAACGAACGATAATTCCAGTGTTCAGCCACTCCAGACGTCAGCGCGCCTAACCACGTTTCAAACGATCATCTTGCTCACGCTTGCTCGGCCTCGACGACTGACTGACGTCGATAGCAGTTAGTCCGTAAGCGAATTTGTCGATCACTGCCGATGCGCCCAACTGTTCTACCGCCTTCAACTGCTCGCTGATATCAGAGAAAATCTGCACACAGCTGCTAATTTGGCAAGACTTCCGCTTCAGCATTTTTGTGCCAATACCAATCAGTCAAAGCAGTCATATATAGCGCCATAAGTCGCAAGCGAATCGGAGCGCCATAGAGGTTCACTTCGAACTGACAAACGTACAACAACTGCAGTTCATCATATGAATGTGAAGTAAAAGCGCGCGCGATAATAAAGTAAAACTTCTTTCATTGTTTTTGCAGCTGATACGCAGTTACAGTTATTACAGTATCTATAGAGCAGTCTTTGGGTTCAAACCGTGGGAGTCAGTTAAAGAAATACAGACGCTATGTGGTCGACTGGATTTGAAACACGTGTTAGAGTTGAATAAAAGTTGCATTTTTTGTATTGGATGTCTAGTTCTATAAATTCCGTGTGCTATGTTTCTAAGGCTGAAAGAACTTTTCAAGTTGTGAAGTTGTTTCATAGTTATGATTTGCCTGTTGGCAGCTATGTTAATAACAATTGTGTTTTATTGCTAAATTCGTTGATGTCATAGAAACAAAAAGCAAACAAAAACAGAGACAGACAGATAGCCCACTAATTAACTAACTACTTATACTATTATCCAAAAGCTAACGGTTGTAAATTTACAACCGTTAGCTTTTGGATAATAGTATAAGTAGTTAGTTTAGTGAGCTATCTGTCTGTCTCTGTTTTTGTTTGCTTTTTCTTGTTTTTTTCGCTGCCTGATTGGCGAATAAACACACATATAATGAAGACGACGCTATGTGAGTCTGTTACAAACGCATTTCAACGTGTACTAAGAATGTACAACTGCAATGTCGAATCGAAGGATGACCAAGGAAGGAGATGTAACAGATTTTATGCGCCGGTTGCCGCCTATTTTCAGAGTTCGATATTTTGGGAATTATTTAATGGATGTATAGTTCCCAAGGGTTAGAAGCGAAAAGTTAAAAACAAAGCTGGTGTGACTATTGGCCCGGAACGTCATCGACCACGAAGGTGTCGTGTACTAGAAGGAGTTAAAACGTTGCAGCGACACCGAAAGACGTTGAAATTACATAATTAAATTTTTAGATTTTATTTGTTACCTAAACGGACGGAGAATACTAGAGTTGCTAGCAATCTGCTGTAGTTCTACTGTTTACAGCATGGTTATACTCAATGCTGAATTTAATCTATATCACTAGAAATAAACCAGCACAGAAAAAACTTATTTTTGGACTTTGTCAGTTTTTTTTCGCATCAGACTAACTAATGTGAGTCACGTCTTTCATCCGAGGTGTATTTATAGTGCATCAGATGCAGTCTAGTCACTTCTTCTCACCACACAACGATGCTATCCGCTGCGCTGGGCGCGACCATAATAAGTCGTGAAATTGTGCGCGTATCGACAGCAGGACACAGTCGCATGCAACAAGTGCAATTTAAGCCGCTATTTCATCAATGACCAGAAATAATCTCGTGGTTTCACGCACTGTCTCAGAAGCATCAGGGCATTCCGCTCGACAGAACACAGTTGGCGTCATTGCGTCATAATGATACCATCATCATCATCATCATCATCGTCGTCGTCGTGGTCGTGGTCGTCGACGTCATCGCTATGTAGGCATATTATCGAATTAGACCAGTAATCACTGTCAATTTTGTGCCATTTCGTGCAACACATTGCTTTTAGCTTACACGCGAGACGGTATTGCGCCACAGTTCGACAATCTGTATAATATGCATATAATAATAATAATAATAATAATAATAATAATAATATTCACAAATTACAGGTAGTAGTAGTAGCGTCGAAAATGCAAAACAAACAAACAAGCGAGCCTCGACGCCATGCACACCGTCGGTCGGTACGCCTCTACACTACTCTAGATTGAGTTGATGGCTATCCCTCTGCCGGAAATGTGAATTTTAGCCTCGCTATGACCTTGACCTTTGACATCTGACCTTGAAAACCTTTTCAGCAATTCCCACTCACATGGCGAATATTTGTGATAAGTTTCATTGAAATCACTCCACTCAGTACAGACACATCGCCTCACGCGAAACAGATGTTAACTGACGGATGACGGACAACGGACGGACAACTGCCGGCCGAAAACATAATGCTTTTTACCTACTATCGTTAGCGGAGACATAAAAATAAATGCAAATACAGCGAAAACAACTAATTGCAACCGCTAAACTGCTGCGTACATGTAGCAGTCTTCTTGCAGAAAGATTGTCACACTGACAAAGTTTCATTACAAAATTATCAGAACGGTGGGTTCAAAAGTGACATTTGGCAAATTGAAATATTATTTTGCATTGTTTATTTTTAAATTAAAATGTTTATTAAGTTGATCAGTTTGTTGTCGTTGTTCGTGCAAAACCTCGTATGTGACCAGATTGGCAAACAAAATCATTTTTCCAGAAATCGATAGAAGACACATTCTGACAAAACGGGAACTTTTTGTACCCGGCGAAAGTCGTATATTTTGAGCTGTTTCAAAACCTCGTATGTCGCGGCTGCTAAAACCTGTCCGTGCAAAACCTCGTACTGCTTTCGTCATTACTGTCTTTGTACGGTTATATTGATTATCAGCGTATTATCATCACATTCAGTTTATTTTCTGACAACTTCAATACACGTTTTTGCGAAATTAAGTACCTAAAAGTGTATCCCGTACTGCAAAATTCGTAATCTCAAAACTAAAGGCAGTATAGGACGCCGTAGTTTAACTGTGTACTACAACCAAAGCTGTTCAGTAAAGCGAGGAAGATCCGTTTGTATTTTTGTCACAGAACGGCTATTTCATTAGACGTTGATGCAGTGCCAGTGCCACCTCTTTCCTGAACCTTGCTATCTCACTTTTTATCGGTGTAGTTTAGCGGACAGCTACTACGCCTCGTCTACGTACTTCAGCTATTTTAGGGACTTATCCGAAAGTACATTAAATGAGATACTTAAACGGACCTGTACTAACTAATAGGCAAATGTATGCGTGTCGTTGTCTTCTTTCGATACAGGCGACCCAGCTGCAAAGTTTAGTCATTGTTTTAAAAAAATAAAACAACTTTTATGTTATGTTTACTAAGGTTATAATAAGAATGAATAATTTATGACAGAAAACACAGCAATTCGTCGGGCTGACATAATTATTGCCAACTTTATAAACTCCGACAGAATCAAGAACATGGAAGAAACGGCGAGAAGAGTAGACAAAAGAAAAATAACAGCAGTCCAAGACACACTAAGTGATCACTCAAGAAGCTTAAGAACCGGTCATCAGAAACAGACATATACAAATATATATTACACTGAGTTCCACAAGACCCGTGTTGGATGTTGTTTGTGGCAACATGCAGTACAACATGAATCAGCTGGTTTAGCTAAAGCATCAGCCTTCCCTGGTTGCGGGTTCGAGAGCGGATCCAGTAGGCTACAAGCTCGCTGTCATGGCGTACAAAGTGCTACATGGATGTGCACCAAGTTACCTCGGGCCACTTGTCCGCGTCGCCGATGTGTCTGGTCGTCGAGCACTCCGCTCCGCCGGCACGAATCGCATCCTGGTGCCGCCAGTCACGTCCACCACCGTCGGCAGTCGAGCCTTCCCGGTCGCTGCCTCACTAATCTGGAACTCTCTAGCCGACGACGTTATCTCCGCTGAGTCGCTGCCGACTTTCCACAGAAAGCTGAAAAGACATCTATTCTGTCAATCGTTTCCTGGCTTTTGTTACTGACATTTACACCTGCAGTGGA
>Ga0209255_1000203_pt1 | contig 12746 bp, 4 predicted proteins | sample WorMetvaBAHAMAS2_FD_187394 | JGI IMG/M metagenome (GOLD analysis project Ga0209255, IMG submission 187394) | Marine gutless worms symbiont microbial communities from Max Planck institute for Marine Microbiology, Germany - Olavius vacuus... | ecosystem: Host-associated > Annelida > Digestive...
TGTCACAGTGGTTGAAGCTAGACTTACAATATCAGTAAAATATTGTCTCTGAGTTCCAGTCTTCCACTTTCGGCCAAAACTAATGTACCCTGCAGCGTGGTCTCTGCGATAGCTGAGCATCTTGTCAATCTATTTTTGCTCGAAGCGTCTCAGCCGTAGCACCTAGCAAATAAGTTCAGTTAACACTAATGGGAAATCCACTACGCGCTTTACAGTGAGCCTAAGAAGAAATACGTTGACCCTAAGCCCCCAAATGGGGGGCTGTAAAACGCAAGTGTCCAACATTTAAACAACAACCTGTCTGCGATAACTTCAAAACGGTACGAGCGAGATAGGATGTCAGTTACTATTAATCTCTAATAGGAAGTCTCATACGGTCTTTCAATTGGTACAGACATCGGTGACCTTGAATGATTTTGAACGGTTTAATAGCCCTTATTTTGCCTTATTTCACCGAATTCTATAGCTTTGCAGGCTTATTACGTCACAGTGTTTGAAGATAGATTTATATTGTCTGCAGAATATCGTCTTTCACTTTTGGCCACAACTGGCCCACCATTCAGCGCGGTCTCTCTGCTATAGCTGAGCTACTTGTCTCATATCTGTAAATGTTGTCTATACGCCGTATACGGTGTAACGGAGCACGGAGGGGCGGACAGTGTATTGATCTGAAGGCATCGCTCAGCTTTGCTCTTCGCCCTTTAACCTGGACAACTCTAACGCAATTGGCTGCGGACGGAGAATTATGTCGGTCGTCGTTGCTTGGCGCCATTTCTCCGCGGCGACGGCGGTCGATGTGATCGATGGGGCAATATATTGGTACCCCGTGAAGCGAGCGCGTGCGATCTTATCATTATCGTAGTGGACCACACACACACGCAGTTTGTCTAGCAAGGTTCCCGCGTTGTGCGTGCGTGCGTGTGTGTGTGCGGAGGTCGTCGTTAATTAGTGTTCATTTATCATGCATCTCTTAGGCACAGGTTTCCTCGATCGTGCTGTCGTCAGTAGTTCGCTGTTGTGGCTTCTACTGTCAGAGGCAAACCCAGAGTAGGGCATTCGAGGTTTGGGAGAGGCAGTATTATTAGGGTTCGTGGGAGGGGATCGCTTCCAGAATTTTTTTAAATATAACGTTGTAATCTGTGCATTTGGCAGCCGGAAGATAGCCGTTTCAGTTGTACATCATGGCAAATAATGCATGGTACAATTCAGTGCAGTAACTACTGCATGTGAGTCAAAAAAATTGCACCATTTTATTTTTGCAGTAACTTCGTCAAACCAAGCTTTATTTTGGTAATTTTTAGCACACGTGTACTCCAATAAATTTGTAACAAAATGATATCAAAATCGCCAGTCTCCCTTAAACAGTATCTTTATAATGCCGTGTGAAACGTAGCATGCGTTCACGTGTCATCACCAAGTCAGTTCCGTCACGTAAGTTTAAACATCATCGTTATCGTCTCCAACATTTAAATGAAACATCACATAAAGTATGAAAATATATGGACCAACAATGCAATGCAATAGTAAAACATTGGACTATGTCAAATGTTCAGAATGTCTACGTCTGGGCATAACTCTTGCCTTCAGCCTACATCACCGCCGATCAATCGCTTGACCGTCGTCTGTCTGTCCATCAGACGTTGCCTCAGCTTATCAACATCTCACACAGGATGTTGACAGACCCACTCCTGTAACATTGCCAAGATTGTGTAATCAACAGGACTGAAGTCGGATAGGTTAATAAGACACAGATTGGGTGCTATGAAGTCCGGCGTGTCACGACGAAGCAGCTTGATGGTTGCTCGCACACGCACGTGTAGTGGTGCCGTGGCGCATTGTAGTTTTTAAACTTAAGCTGGTTCTCTGCTTTCCACTATATATAAATATGAAATATGCTTCTGATAGGAAATTTACTGAGGTATATGTGTGCCAAAAATATCAAAATAGAGCTTGGACGGACAAAGTTATTACAAAAGTAACATGGTGCAGTTTTATTGACTCACATGGTATAAACATTACTGCACTACGTACAGTAAGAATGAGGGCATATTCTACAGTCATTAATTAATTGTGCGGGAGGGTTACCCAAATTATCGTACTGGTTTTGTGAAAATTCCACGCTTGGCCCTTGTGAACAGTGGGAGTTCAAACCCTTCCCGTCTCTTGGCCACTGTCTGTGGTTGTAATTGCCGCGTTACGTGGACCTGATTTGATTTGGGCTGTATACTGACTAGTCAGTCCTTTCGTATAATTATATGAGCTAATTAATGCTACAAGCCAAACAACCTGAGTTTAATTCACAGTAACATTTGTTCTCACCTAACGTACACGTGAGCGCAGAACAGTATTCATGGAGACAGTTTCATTACATGTAGAAACCGAAGAGACAAACACTGACAGAAGTCCCTTCAGACTGACATTTTATGTCACTGTCGAGTGAGAAAATTAATCAGTTCTTTACATAATACGATATGATGCATTGCAATATGCAGATACTGAGGTACGTGTATTTAAGGTGTGTTCAGGTCGGGTTAGATCAAGATTTTTTTTTTGGAAATTACGACTGGTCGGGTCGAAAATTCTAGAAATTCATTTTTCAAAGATAAAACACGTTTTATTTTGTTCATTGTGCATACTTCTTGTGCATGTCATGTTTACAAGACTTTACATTTTTAAGTATAAGTTTAACAACAAGACGGATGTTAATACTGTATTTTGAAAATTCATCTTTTGGCGTCATCATGAGTTGGTCCAGTCGGGTCAGTATTATGCATGCGATCGGCGGGTCGTGTCACAGAAACTGGACCCGTGGACACCTCTGGTTCAGAAGCTGTCGCGAGTAGCCAGCTTAGTCAAGCGTACGATGTCAAAATAAAAAGCAGAGAAGAAGTGAACTAAAATAAATTACCATAGATACGGGTAGCCGTCGATCGGTATGCCTCCTCTGGAAGACCTTTCTATGTCTTTGACCTTTGAACCATGACCTTGAAAATGTCGATGTCATGTCGATCTGGTATTGAGTAATTGTGATGCTTTTTGGTTAAACACGTCCATGCATTCGGGAGGTTGAAGAACGGACTCAGAGAATCATACACGCTAATAGCGTTATTTTCTTGTGTCATTTCAGCATTGTATGCGAATGATAGACGAGCATCTGTATTATCCCGGTTGATTAGTCAGTGCGCGAGCCGAGTGAGTGGTAATATCCGTCCAGAAAGTGCTGCGCGTATAAGCACTGCACTACAGTACTCTCGTTGGCTGCATTACGCTAATGTCTGTGTTTGCGGCGTGCAGGAATGCAATTATTTGCCATCACGACACACAGTTGCCTTCGTCAGTCGTACAAAGCCGACGGCTGTCGCCCGCATCAACGCCACTGCCGCCGCCTCGTATGCCACTAGCGACACGGCCTCATCCTCTGCAACCACTCAGCATGGTATGTTTAAGCCGCCACCCGCATTGTACTTTGACGAGCAGTGATATATTCGTGAACGAAAACGAGAATAACAACAAGATTATTGCAGAACGAAAATCATATAGTCATTTATAAACACGTGTTGTTGAACGTCGTGCAGACTTCTCTTTCTTTCTGTCCAGAGTACAGAAATAAGAATGAAATCAATTGCTCAGCTATCGCAGAGAGACCGCGCTGCAGGGTGTGATAGTTTTGGCCAAAAGTGGAAGACTGGAACTGAGAGACAATGGACGAGGTCAGGTTTCGCTAAGACAAAAGTCTAAGCAGAAGGTCTTAGCTGAACTCAAAAGTTTTGGTCTAAGCACGAGTTCAGCTTAGTCAAAAGTCTAAGACCTTTTGCTAAGAATCTTTGCTTAGGCCGAAGCTGAACCACAAAATTCAGAGTCGGTCACCAGGGACGTGTATGCTGAGTTTGGTGGGGACAGTAAAGCAGTTTGGCAGTTTATATTGCAGTGCAGACATAAACCCAGAAACAGACTTGACAAGTCTTGAAAATACAGCCTATATATTGGACAAAGAAACTTAGAAAACAATGTTAAAAATTCTGTATTATACATTTTTAGTAGTTTATTTTAATTACATCTAAATCAGATATTAAGTACCGGTGCAGAACTACTATGTTATAGCAGTTTTATGTAGAATGTACTTTCTTTTTTTTACTCCAAATAGTCTAAATAGATCACAAAACGAAGAAGAAACTTGACCTCTGTTTGGTCTTAGCGGAAATTTAGCTCTAGTGCTTAAGTACAAAAGATAGGAGTGTAGCATTGGGAATTCCCAGCAGACGAGTGTCGAGTTCGGATAAACTTTGGTCTTAGACCCAAGTTGGGTCTTAGCATTGCGCTTAGCAAAATGCTAAGACGTAAATTGGGTCTTAGCATTTTGCTTAGACCCAAATTTTTGCTAAGTGATTTGCTAAGAATTTTGTCTTAGCGAAACTTGACCTCACCTAATATGCGATTTTACACCGATAACGGCCGTGAAGTCACGTTCAGAATGAAAATATCGCTAATGGCGAGTGGTTACTGCTTGCTGTAGTGTACTTATTAAGCTGTGGCTATACACTTGGTATGACTCGGAGGATCTGACGAGCCTGGGTACAGTGTAGTGCCAGGCCTATTGCAGCCTTTTGCAGGTAGCAGTAGTCTAGCAGTAATAATGTCTGACTGCTGTGCGTGAGATCCATACAGGATGGAATTCCACAGAGGGCAGCTCCGTGTTTACCCTGAAAGCAACTGCCTTGCACGCCCATACGCTGATACTCGTTTTACCATCCCTTAGAGGGTAGAAGGCTACTCAGCCTTCTACCCTCTAAGGGACGGTAAAACGAGTATCAGCTTTCAGGCTGAGTAATAATAATACTGTACTAGAAAACGTGGCAAACTTGGCGGAGGCATTGTGCGATAATTTCTACACAAGAAGTTTGTTTCAGCGTTCGGATAGTTTCCTGCAGTTTCAAACGCGGACGGCTCAACGTTGAGTGATGTTGAAAACGACGCCAAATGTCGCACTTTTTGACCCCTGTGAAAATTAGGGGAGAGGTAGGCGAGATCTCTGGACCAATGTTGAAGCTTTACCTACGACCGAACCTCGGGAATACATTTGTTGGCCATCCATTGTACCTGTGGGGAAATCGTTGTCTCCGAACCCGAAAGAGGCTGCGGGGGAAATGTTGAATTGGTAGCGTGAAGTATTATGGACCTCGTAGTTAAAAGCCCGCATTCCTAGAACGACCGGCGCGACGTCGGTCGGCCTTCAAGTTGCAATGCACCACAGTTGCCACATTTTTTAGTTATTATTCTTATTATTACAGGGTACAGCACCGTAAATTGTTGCAAGATTTTATTCGTCAGCAGGTTATGTGCTTTCCTACCAATACCATACTTATGAATTGTGATTGCAACTTTTATTTTTCATACCCATTCACTATTCCACAATTTCAGACACTATTTAAGAACATTAGCAACTAGGCAACTTTCTCGTGCACCTCAGATTCTGTCTTTCTGCTGCTTGCTATAATATTGTTTACTGCATGTACCAAGGTAACATTTTGTGTAGATTTTTCAGCCGCCTGCATTTTGGTGAAGTATCATATTAGAAAGAATCGTGTTTGCATAGATTTTGTTGAAATACGAAATCTATGCAAACGATATTCTTTCTAATATAATACTTCACCAAAATACGAAACAAAACGTAAACAGTGGAACGTCACGAGCTACTTAATACCATGTTACTGAGATGGCGTCCGGAACTTAGAGGTGTTCAAGGAAGAGATTTACAGCGTTGTGCTGTCATCTGCTGGCATTACTCACTGCCGCCCAGTAAGTGAGCGACTTGACTATCTGCTGCAATCTGGACAGTGCAGTTTGTCGTTTGCGTTGATCGCTAATGGTCAGTCAATACGACGTCGTGCCGTGCGAGCTGTCGCATTCTGCTCGCTGAAATTCGATTAGACTCGCGCCGGCCGCGGCGTTCGCTACGTGATCGACTGCTGGCCGTCCTGCCGGTCCGTCGGCCCGAGAACCGTTCCATTCCATTTGGCTGGCGCGGCGGCGGCTCCGATGGGCATTATTGCGAAGTGCTGGCGAGTAAATGCATGCCGACTTCCATGGCTGCCGCGCCTCGGCCGGCTTCGCGTCGACAGCTGCTTGCTTACTGCTGTGTTATGTCCGCGCGCACTGTGCGGGTCTTTATTAGCAGAGTAAACTGCAAGGTCGCTGATGGTCGGCAGGCCTATGCCGCGGCCTAAAAACTGCAGACTGTGGCGCTGATGACCGATATATCACCACGATGGTGGCCGTTCACGCCAGCAACAAACTGTGCTTGAGCAAGCGCGCAATGACTGACGAGAAGATATCTGGATCAAAGCCCGCACTTCCATCATGTTCCTTCCATGTAATTGCAAGACAGTATGGTGCCTGTACCCATGGCTTGCAGTCGGACGTTTCGGTTCTCCTTAGCGAGCGTCTGAAATCAGGCGGAAAGTAATGGCAGAGCGTCGTCGCGTTGTGATTAATATCACGTGCCGGCTGTCTGCCTACAACTCCGAGCCCTTCGCTCGAATGCGAGTTTGGATCTACTTTTACCTAGGCTTATTTTATCGTACCTTATGAAATGGATGACGACTGCCATAGGATGGGGATTATGGCCTTTATCGGCTTCGAGCTAGGTGTGTCGCTGGCCAGCCATCATGCTGTTACTGAGGTTAACGCTTTACCGTGCCGTGTTCGCTTTCGACCGACCAATGAGAAAATTTCTACTATTTTCCGCGGCTCGCGTGCTAACACTGCAGACGACGAGTGACGTCCTTGTAGCAATAATAATAAAATAATAATAATAATAACTTGCGTTTATTTGCTGTTTCATATTTTGTTTTCATAGTCAAACTGTCAGTTTGAAACATACCACGATATTCCGCTCCATCTTTGAACGTCAGTTTCTGAACAAGTGTACTACTCATACTTGCACAGTATCCATTGTTCTTCTCCATGTGCCTCAACTTTGCCATAATTGACATTGCTGTAGCCAGCACTATCAAGTTTTCTTCTTAACACTCTCATTTGCTTTTTAGCAATTAAAATGACGTCATAACTGACCTTTCTTCGTTGTATCCGTACCTGAATTAGCAGGTGTGACACAGTGCACGCGTAGTCGTGTTCATGTGTATACCGGGCTTTAGAGTGCCTTATAAATGTATTGTACTGCTTGCCTAATGGCTGTCTGTCCGTTGCCTTGAGACAGTTGTGCTCCCATGTCGTGTCAGTCCGGTTCAGTGTCTTTCCAGATGGTATCCTTGCTGATGATGCGTTACATGGTCGACCTCCAAATGACACAGATGCAGCTGAAGGCCACGCAGTAGCAGAAAGAGCAGGAAACAGACAATATTGGTGATCCATCATGTTGCCGACCCATCTTCAACGGTTGACGGGTGATATCACCGTTGACATATACATGTCGGACACTGTTTTGAGTGATACAGTCTGCATTCTTTAATTGACGGATGCGGTACTTAGGCTGTGCTACACGCCCCGACATTGTCGGCCAACAACCCGTGTGTTTTCGTTTATTGTCATAGAATTGGTACGTGCTGTAATAACGACTACTGTATTCTTCTACTTGTTTACTTTTTTTGCTGATGTCGGCTGTCGGTCCTTGTCGGCCGACAATATCCACTCGTGTGGCGCGGTCCTTACGTTCCTCCTCTGTATCAAGCATCGCCTACTGGCGACGCCCGCCGCCGCCGTTAGCATTCTTTATGGTACGACTGTGTCCCAGTCCAGGAATCAAACGTTTGTACCGCAACATCCCGAATTTCGACAGCTCCTATGATAAATTTGCTTGTAACATTGTATAGGCACTGGAGTTGTCCTTGGCCTTTATAGCCTATGTAGAGACAGGTGCAGCTCCAGCCTTCCTTGTGGCTGCAAAGTGCTAGCCCGTCAGCGTGTGCCGAGCCCGTGCAGTTGTTGATTAAGCGTATGTGTTGACTTATTTGATCTGCTGACAATCTTCCGTTCACTTTCGTTGTTTCGAATTTGTGGCATAATCTTTGCACTCTTTTTTATTGCACGGAGTACAGTACAAGTGTATTGTTGCTGTTACTGTTACTAGTTAGGTTAGCGTTCTTGAAAACCGATGAATTTTGTTCCCTTTTACGCTGAAAATGTTAACTTTGAGTCTGTCACGACCGAAAATTGTGACTTCCGGTTGACTTCATATACTGGGTACCAACTACGTGCTTAGCCGGGGAAACCTGCTGACATAATCTCAAGAGTGGGACTAGATTCTACTTGCCATCACAGCAGTTGCTGCGAGGCGGCCCGAAGTCTCTCACAAACGGGGGCGTCGGGCGGAAATCTGAAGGAGCTGTAATTTGTTTGACTGTAGGCGAGATTTCCAAAAAAACGTTGGAACGCGGATGAGACCATTCTGTACGTTGTGTAAAAGTTTAAAGTCGATCATGCGTGTTTTCACAGAGGAGAAGCGGGTACAAATCTCGGTGGGAAAGCGGAATAAGAAGAAGGAAAGAACGGAGCATCCGCAGTAACAATGGGGTGTCTGCATACTGGAAGAGCAGGATGTCGGTCGACACGACTCAAGACAGACGGTACAGAAAGAGCAGTCACTGCACCGGGCGCAAGGCGTTGTATACACAGCTCGCTGGAAACTACAGCGCTCGCGAAATGAACGAATTGTCACATAACAACTTGCCCGGAAGGCCTGCTATCCGATGTGACCGGTCGTCTGCTTGTATTGATTATCCATTAGACAGGTCAATGTCGTTTGCCCGGCGCAGTGATAAAATATCGTTGTCGCCCGATGGTCGTCACTGACAAGCGCCATGCCGGTAATGCTGGCCGCTCAATCAGTCGGGTGTAGGACATTTCCCCCAACAATTTTCCCTTTCCTTTTCTCCAATCCCCCTTCCCACAACCGAAATGTAAAAAACTTGCTAACCCTGACCCTAAGTTGCTGTCATTATTCCCTCAGAATCCCTATACCCAGTACCCACAGAACGTACCCACAGAACCTGCAGAGAACCCTGTATCTTTTCCTTTAATGCGTATTTGTCTGTTTTTTTAATTGTATACTGTCCGTTTGTATTTACAGTATTGCATGATGTGTCAGAATTGTAATTTTTATATTTACGAATTAAATGGTGATAATGATGAATTATACTATAGTTTACTAACTAACATGGCTAAAACAGTAATAAAGAAACAGTTACCTTTAAAGTAAATTATATACTGGACTGGACGAAATACAAACATAAACTAATATATTTAACCCCATGTTTAAAGCGTTTCAACTGAATCTCACATCTATGCAAAAATCCCCATAAGCCGTTGGGATTGATCACTGTCCCCATAATAGCCATCTCATACCCATACCCAAGGCAGCCCTGAAGTTTGTTAACGTAGTCAAGAGCGGGAAAATGTACGGATCTGCTGGGCTAGTGGATGCACCCGTACCGCTGAGAACTGGTTTGATGGCGCTGATTGGCGCCTGGAGACACACGATGCGATGTCGGATAAGCGCCGCCGTCTCACTCACTGTGCTCTGTTGGACAATAGCGTTCTGTCCTCACAGCATGAATTATGCAGCTAACCGCATCGTTATCAAGCACCTCAGTCGCCTGCCGCTGTTGCGTCAGCGTCCGTAGCCTGTTACTAGCACCGTCGCAGCGTTTTCTGGGGATTCAGAGACAGAAAAAAAACAACAATAGGTCTATACTCCACCGGCACTCGCATCACGGACAACATACAGGACACTAACGCAGCGCTAATGCATCTCAGGTGTTTACGGTGCTTCGTAGTGTATCTGAAAGAACATTCAGTGCGCTGTGTTGGTCGACAGTCAGTCTAGTTCTGTTGGTTAACATACTCATAAGCCGGTGGATATTGACCTTTTTGGTTCCTGCATCCCTTCAACTAGTCCACTTAACCCCAACAGTCGCTGGACATGTAATTTTTAGTAGACGTGTAATTTAGATAGAGGGTTTCATGGATCAACGTTGATCTAAATTACGTGTCTATTGACAGTTACTGTCAAGCGACTGTTGGCCAGGCTGAGTGTCGTTAACTGCTAATTATGTTCAAAATCAAACAATTCTCATTTGTCTGTATTGTTTAATTTAGTTGGACAAAGCGTTTCGCAGCAATTATTCACTTTTAAAAATTTGAATGAGTTGTCTTGTGCTGAGTCCTTGCTTGTACCCGATTAACCTCTTCTTGCACCCTTAGGGGTATGGTGCAGGTATATCCTGGTTAAAAACGACTGTTGTAAGCTCTCAGTTGACAGCGTGGGTCGAAAGTTAGAAGTTTTATATCAGAATAATTTATATCGGTCTTTTTGCTACGAGAAGTGAATCATTAGTAGCGCCTGTCGCTGAGATGCCGTTTCCTTTGCCATGTTTGTAGTGCTGTGATCATAACATGTAAAACATCGTGACATTTGTGAGAGAATTGTCGTAAACATGTGTGCAAACAATATCGGTTTGGTGTTTGGCCCTGCAACGTAGTTAAGCGCGACATTTGCTTCGAGAATGGCGTCCGTCCGTTCATCTGTTTGTCACACTCTTGAGTGACGCTTAAACTGTTCAAGATATCCAAATATGCACTGCACCGTACCATAGAATGATGTATCTGGTTTCTCGAGGCCGAATTTTGCAATCCTGAATTTAAGGGTTCACCCCAAATCAGTGCAGTTAAGGAGAGGCACCCCCTGTCGACACCAAAAATTTGACCAATAATCCGCGATATCTTTGGAAACAGTGTGAGATAGGATGTAAGTTACTATATTCACTAAAAGGAAGCCGTATACAGGCTTTCGATTGGTATTGAAATTGGTGACCTTGAATGACCTTGAACGTCGTAATGGCCGTTATTTTGCGTTATTTTACCGAATTTAGTAGCTTTGGGGTCAAGTGGTTGAATTAAACACATCCATCCTGTCTGCGACAGAAATGTAACTCAAAGAAATAATATAGTTTTGTCTGCATATGATTTATGATGACATTCTCAGAGATTACTGAGAAAGAGTATGTTAAAGACAGGTACCCCCCTCCCTCGAAATCGAAAATTTGAGCAACTGGTACTGCGCGATGTGCGAGATAGGATGCATGTTCACTGATAGGAAGTGGCATACGCGATTTCGATTAGTACCGAAAGTGATGACCTTGAACTGATCCGGTACTATTTGAGTTATGCAACATTGCGCGGCCATCTCATTAACAGCTGAGCTCTTGTTATAGAATTGATGAGATTTGCACTTTGAAGATGTCTAACACTGCAGCGCTGAAGTGGTCAGTATACGAACATGAGCGACTTTTTTCTCCGGTTGATTGAAGACGTGGGCGTGATGTCATATGGCAGTCGGAGAGGATGAAGCTGATAGATGAAATGGCATTTGTGTCGGCCAGTCTTCCTTCGTCCGTACTCATTCCGTCATTCTCAGTAGAGTTTATGGGCACCCACGAATATCAAGGAAGAGCATTAAATGAGACGGGCGTGCGGGCGGACGTGTGGTCGAGTTGGGTACGACATATTGCATAACGAGCAAACCTCTCTGGCGTCTTGTCGACGGTGGTTAGGCTATGCGATTTTGCCGGCCTGCCTGCGTGGTCGTCCTGGCTGGATAAACTGGCATTACTCGGGATTGCCAGCCAGCCGGCTACGATGCATTGCTCCAGCAGGACGACAGTCGTCGCTAGCGGGCCGCAATAAACGAGCCAAATTCGGTTGTTCGCTGGGCGTTTTCTATCGACCAGTCTGCTGTCTCGGTGTCGTGTGGCGGTATATTCATTCTGTGCGTTGTGGGAATACGTCGAGAGATTTGTGTTCTGTCGCGCGGGCTTATATACGTGCCTTGACTGTTGGTAATCCAGTTTGCACGTATACGAGATTTCTGCTCTGCATTCCGTGCTGCTTGCGAATTCAAAGACCTTATCTTATCAGAGTGACAGAATGTCAGAATTTGCCGGAAATGCATTAGTTGATTAGCGTCACAGACAAGAGATGTTTGTTAATAACAAGATAAGTGCAGTGGCCCCGAGCTAACACTTCCTCTGCACGTGAGCAACTATAAGTAAGTAAGCAAGAAAGAAAATTTATATACGGTGGCAAAAACAAAAAGTCAGTATAAGCCTCACTGATGTTACCTCTGTAGGACAAAATTTCAGGATCGTTACTGTCCTGTATAGCGACAATTAGCAGTTGAAATGCAGGTTGCAGTTTTGTTATTCACAATTTCCGACAGTAGCACGTGACAATCTTGATGCATAAACAGAAAAACGATGAAATTTTAAACAAAGGCAAGTGAAGCCATGCTGTGTGGAAACTGCAAAAAATTCTCACCATGTAAAGACAGACTCATACTGCCGAGTTTAACGTAGCTTGTTAACAATTCCATTCAGTCACACGTGATGTCACGTATATGGGCGTCAGTCCATCAGGGACAGGGGACATGTCCTCCCACGTCACCCAAAGTTTGAACTGGTGGGACAATAACTTTGTCCCCTCCAAAAATGGAGTGATGGAATTTGGAATTTACTTCTCCAACAGGCTTCTACTGCCAAACAAGCTGTGAGTAACCTCACCAAATGCGGACATTTTGAACTAAAATGTACCAAATGCGTTTGGCGACCAGGCTCTGCCCGGACCCTCTGGGGAAGCTTTCATGGGGGAGGCAGCGGCAGGGGAGGCGGGAGCTGCTTTGCGGCTAGGGAATAGGGGACAGAAAGAAGGGAAGGGAGGGAGGGAAAAGAGGGGAG
>Ga0209255_1000204_pt1 | contig 12737 bp, 12 predicted proteins | sample WorMetvaBAHAMAS2_FD_187394 | JGI IMG/M metagenome (GOLD analysis project Ga0209255, IMG submission 187394) | Marine gutless worms symbiont microbial communities from Max Planck institute for Marine Microbiology, Germany - Olavius vacuus... | ecosystem: Host-associated > Annelida > Digestive...
CGCTCCAGCGCCTGCCCGCGCGCGTCGATCCGGACAAGAACCTCCCTGCGTGCATCAAGCGCCCGAAGCTTGCGCCGCAGCTCCCGGAGCTGCACCACCGACAACCGATCCACATTGGCGCACAGGATCCTGAACCGCATCCCGTCCATCTCGATCCTCCCCGAAAGACCATGTTCACCAAATGTTCCCGCAAACTTGCGCGACGATCAGCACGCAAGGAAGACACGACCTGCGGTATCCAAGGAAACCAACGCCTTGTAAAGCGCACGGATGCGCTGGGTCATCGGGCCGGGACCGTCGGAGATCGGCCGCCCGTCGATCTCGACCACCGGGGTCTGGGCGCCAAAGGTGCCGGTGATGAAGGCCTCCTCGGCACCGTAGGTCTCGACCAGCGAGAAGTTCTTCTCGTAGACCGGTATGCCGTTGTCGCTGCAGAGCCGGATGACGTTGGCCCGGGTGATGCCGAGCATGCAGTAGTCGCCGGTCGAGGTCCAGACCTCGCCGCGGCGGACGATGAAGAAGTTGCAGGAGTTGGTGGTGTTGACGAAGCCGTGCACGTCCAGCATCAGCGCCTCGTCGGCACCGGCCTTCTGGGCGGCGATGCCGGCGAAGATGCAGTTGAGCTTGGAGTGCGAGTTCAGCTTCGGGTCCTGGGTCATCGGCAGACCGCGCAGATGCGGCACGGTCGCCAGCCTGATGCCGCGGCGGAAGGTCTCCTCGGAGGGCGTCGAGTGCTCCATGATGATGACCATGGTGGGTCCGGATTGCGACAGCCGCGGGTCCTGGAACGGCTTGGCCTTGACCCCGCGGGTGACCATCAGCCGGGCGTGGACGTTCTCGGTCATGCCGTTGGCCGCGGCGGTGGCGTCGAGCGCGGCCTTGACCCCGGCCCGGTCGAGCCGGATGTCGAGATCGATCGCCTTGGCGGCCTCGAACAGCCGGTCGAGATGGGCCGCCAGGAAAGCCCATCTGCCGTTGTAGAGCCGAATGCCCTCCCACACCCCGTCACCGAGCAGGAACCCGGAATCGTAGACCGAGACAACCGCCTGGTCGCGTGGAACGATGTCGCCGTTGACGTAGATTTTCAGATCGGCGTTGCGGGGATCGGCCTCGGCGTCGTGGGTTGAGATCTCCGGCATCGACCTTCACTCCCTGGCGTCGATCAGGCCGAGCCCGGCAAGCGCGGCGTGCACCGCCCGCTTTTGCGCCGCGGTCGCGGGCGAGGTCGGGCGACGGGCGACGCCGGCCGGGACCCCTTGCAGGCTCTGGGCATACTTGCAGAGCGACGGCATGTTGTCCTGCCCGATCGCGTCCCAGACCGGCATCAGATTCTCATGCAGCGCCAGCGCGGTGGCGTGGTCGCCGGCCTGCACCGCGTCCCAGAGCCGACGCGACGGCCCCGGCGCCGCAGTGAGGATGGCGGCAATCGAGCCCCGGGCGCCGAGCTGGTAGGAGAGATAGAGGAGCGCATCGACGGCGCTGAAGATCAGGTTCTCAGGTCTCGCCCGCCGCTGCAGATCGGCGAACAGCTTCATGTCTCCGGCGCTCTGCTTGACGCCGGCGACGCCCGGCACCTCGTCCATGATCTTGAGCATCAGGTCGGGCGAGAGATAGCACCAAGGCACGACATTGTAGATCAGGATCGGCAGACCGCCTTCTCCGTGGATGCGGCGAAAATGATCGACGATGGCGTCATCGTCGGGGCGGAACAGGTAGTGCGGCGGGGTGACCTGAAGCGCCGCCACGCCTCGGCCGGCCACCTGCTTGCCACGGGTTGCGGTCTCGGCGGTGGAGTTGGAAATGATCCCGGCCACCACCGGCACCCGGCCCGCCACCGCCCGGACGGTCTCGGCGAGGATGTCGCGATGCTCTTCGCGGGTCAGCGCATGGCCCTCGCCGGTCGAGCCCCCGGCAGCGAGCCCGTGCACGCCCTCGGCGATCAGCCAGTCGACCTGGGCGGCGATAGCGGCGAGATCGACGCTGTCGTCGTCGCGGAACGGGGTGGTGAACGGGGCGATCACGCCCTTGAGCTGTTCCAACATGGCTTCCTCCCGGCCTTTCCTGCGATCATGCGCCGGTTCGGGGCGCCGGGCAACGGGGACCTACCCGCCGGGTGGCGCCAGGCGCGGGGCGCGGCCGATGGAGATCTGGCCAATCCAGATCTCTCCGTCGCCGAACTTCAGGGTCGCGTCGAGCTCGTCGCGATCGCCGCCCAGCAGCGCCACCAGCTCCAGCGCCTGGGTCAGCGCCTCGGCCATCTCGCCGCCGATGGCGCCGGAGCGCCTCGCCATCGCGATCAGCTCGCGCCAGTGCCGGGCGGTGACGTCGATCTTGCCCTTGGGGTAGCCGCGCTTGTCGACCCTGATCTTGCCCTTCGCCTCCAGCCGGGTCTGGCCCCACTGGAACCCGGCGCGGCGGATCGACGCCAGCCGGAGCGCCAACCGGCCCTCCTCGATCACGTAGCGATCGAGCGGCTCGGCGAAGACGGCGCTGCCGTCGAAACTGACGCGCTCGATCTCGCGTCCGGCGAGGCCCAAGGGGTCGATCCGGGCCATCAGCGGGTCCGGCATCAGCACCCTCTCGGCGCGCAGGTCGATGCTGTAACCGTCGTCGTTGATCCGCTCGGCGACGGCTGCCCGGAACCGCCCCGCACCGGCAGTCCAGCCCGAGCGGCCGCGGATGTCTAGCCCGTCGGTCTCGGCGGAGAGCTGTATCAGGCCGAGCGCCACCCCCGGCCTGAGCTCGACCAAGGCGGACATCGCATCGGCGGTGATGTCGCTGTGCTCGCCGGGGACGGCTAGGGTCTGCTCGCCCGACAAGGTGACGACGAAACGGCTGGGGTTCAACGGGGCGCTGTCGATCTTCAGCCACGGTGCGGTCCAAGCCCAGCCGGTCTCCGGATCGGCGAGGCGGATGGCGGTGATCTCGCGTCTGAGTTCGAGCGGGAAGCCGGTGAGCCCGATCTCGCGGTGTTCGGCCTGCCAGCCGGCGCGGGCGCGGTCGTCGAACCAGGCGCCGAGCGCCACTTCCTGACCACGGGCCAGCAGCAACCACCAGCCCGTCCAGGCCAGCGCGCTAAGAACGGTGGCACCGACGAGGAACCGGAGGATGCGCATGGTTGGTCGCGTTCCCTTTCCGAGGCGCATTCACGGCGTTATACGGCGAAGCGAAAGGAGACGATAGAGGTGAATCGGAACGGGCAGGACGGCGGCTTCTGGGTGTTCGGCTACGGCTCACTGATGTGGAAGCCGGAGTTCGACGTGGCCGAGGCGCGGCTGGCGCGGCTCGACGGCTACCACCGCAGCTTCGCGCTGAGCTCGGTGCATTATCGCGGCACGACGGCGTTTCCCGGTCTGGTGCTGGGGCTGGACTGGTGTCCGGGCGCCAGCTGCACTGGCATGGCGCTGCGCATCGGCCCCGAGGGCGCCGATGCAGTGCGCCATTATCTTGCCGAGCGCGAGCTGGTGTCGCGGGCCTATTTCGAGGTGCTGCACGCGGTGACGCTGCTTTGCCCGGGCGGCGCGAACAGCCCCGCCGTCGGCGACTCGGTCGACGCGATCTGCTACATCGTCGACCGCACCCATCCGCAATACGCCGGCGGCATGGAGCTGGAGGAGAAGGCGGCGATCATCGGCAAGGCGCACGGGCCGTCAGGTTCGAACCGCGACTACCTGTTCAACACTGCGGCGCATCTGCGCGAGCTCGGGATCGAGGACGACGAGCTGTCGGTGCTGGAGCAGATGGTGCGGGCCGGGATGCAGAGCGGCCCGCTTCGCTAGAGCGACACTCCGAAGGCGCCGAGATGGCGCGAGACAACCTCGAACCACCGGACCGACGCCTTCAACTCGCCGACTCCGGCGTTGACCAAGTCGAGATAGGCGCGTCCCTGGCCGTCGCCCTTTTTCGCCACCACGTGCAGGGTTTGGGAGGATCGAAGTGCTGGATTCTCGGCGACACGTCCCACCAGCCCGAGCCGGGTGATCTCCGACCGCGCGATGGCTTCGTTGAGGGTCACGACGTCGATCTCGCCCCACATCAGCCAGGCGAAGCAGTCCCCGGCCGTCGGCGCGATCACCCGCGAGACATTGAGCTCGCGCAGATCTTCCTGATCGAGGTCAAAGGTGAAATAGCCCGCCGGGCGGCAGATCCGGCGATCGAAAAGCTGGCGGTATTGCGCCGCGTCCGCCAGCGGTTCGCCGGCCCGGGCGTAGTAGCCGATGGCAACCTCGAACAGGGGTTGCGAGAAGTCGAGCTGGGCGCAGCGTGCCCGCATGGAAGCGGTCAGCCGATCGGCCCTGGCGCAGTCGGGGCGGTACCAGGGGAAGCCGAGATCGTAGACCCCCTGATCGAGCAACCCGAGATGCGAGGGCCAATCGTTGACGAAGCTGATGTCGACCGTGCGCTCCGGCGCCGCGCTGGCGACGGCAAGGCGCACCAGCTCGGCAATCATGCCGCCTTCGGGCAGCGCCTCGTGGGCGAAGGGCGCGAAATCCGAGCAGGTGAGGAAGCCGATGCCGCCATCGTCGGGCCGCACCGCGGCGACCGTGGCCGTCGCACCTTCAACAAGCGCCTGCTCGGACGGCTTGATGCCCATCGCTAAGGCCTCGCGGCGGGTCTTCGGGCCGGCGCCATCGGGGCAGGGAATGAACAAGTCGGTACCGGCCTCGATTTGCCACACGTCCGGCAGAACACTCCGATTGGCGTCGGAAATTTCCCAGTAGACGCGGGTCCCGTAGGCCCGCGTTGCGATCTGTTCAAGGGTATCGCCAGACACGACGCGGTAGACGGTCCCGCAGGCGATCCGGCTCTGCGCCCTGGCCTCCGGTGCGATCGCAACGATGCTCTCCAGAAGGACAGCCGCGCCCCCCGCGCGCAACGGCGCGAGAGAAGCGTTGCAGTATCGCATTCAGCCCCATGCAGGCCCTTTTCGCATCGAAGGCGTTACAGCACGTTAACACAATCCGCCGTCACGCCCAAATCAGCCGACCGGCGTGACGACCAGGGTCATCCCTTCGGCCGAGGCGATCCGCATCGTCGCGCCCGGCTCCGGCGGCTTGGCGTCGGGAGCGAGACGCGCCCGCCAGCGGACGCCGTCCACTTCCACCCAGCCTACCCCGGCCGCGAACGCCCCGGTCACCACCGCCTGGCGCCCAACCACCGCCGCGGAACGGCGGTTGAGGCCGGGGTGCAGGTCCTCCGCCTGGCGCCGCCGGACATAAGCCCAGCCGGCAGCGGTGTAGAGGATCGACAGCAGCGCGAATGAGAGCAGCTGCGTAGTGCCCGCCATCTCCGGGTAGACGGCGAGCCCGATGCCGACCGTGAAGGCGGCCAGCCCGAGCCACAACATGAAGTAGGTGAAGGTGATGATCTCGATGGCGCCGAGGCCCAGCGCCAACGCAATCCACCACCATGGCGACGCGCCGTAGAGAAAGGCGAACAGGTCGAATTCCAGCACCGGTGCCTCCGTCGCTAGCCCGACTTGCTGCCGATTGCCTTGGTCAGCTCGGCCACTCCGGCCACTGCCCCAGCGATGCCGGCGGCGTCGATCGGGATCAGAACGGTCTTGGAGTTAGGCGCCGCGGCGACGTCGCGCAAGCTGTCGACGTATTTCTGCGCCACGAAGTAGTTGATCGCCTGGACGTCGCCGGCAGCGATTGCCTCCGAGACCATCGAGGTCGCCTTAGCCTCGGCCTCGGCCGCCCGCTCGCGCGCCTCGGCGTCGAGGAAGGCGGCCTGACGCCGGCCCTCGGCCTCGCGGATCTGGCTCTCGCGCACGCCCTCGGCCTTGAGGATCGCGGCCTGCTTCTCGCCCTCGGCCTGGAGGATCTCGGCCCGCTTCTCCCGCTCGGCCTTCATCTGCTTGCCCATCGCGTCGACGATGTCCGCCGGCGGGCGCAGGTCCTTGATCTCGACCCGGGTCACCTTGACGCCCCAGGGATGCGCCGCGTCGTCGATCACGTGCAGCAGCTTGGAGTTGATCGCATCGCGGTTCGACAGCACGTCGTCGAGATCCATGGCGCCGATCACAGTGCGGATGTTGGTCTGCGACAGGTTCTGCAGCGCCCGCTCGAGCTGGCGCACCTCGTAGGCCGACTGGGCGGCGTCGATCACCTGATAGAAGGACACCGCGTCGGCATGGACCATGGCGTTATCGCGGGTGATCACCTCCTGTCCCTCGATGTCGAGGACGGTCTCCATCATGTTGATCCGAGCGCCGACCGCTTCGAACACCGGGATCATGAATCTGAGGCCGGGAGGAAGGGTCCGGGTGTAGCGGCCGAACCTCTCGACGGTCCAGTTCTCGCCCTGCGGCACGGTCCGCACCGCCCGGCTGACGATAATCACCGCGAAGATGATCAATACAATTATGGCAATGCCATAGACGCTGATGTCTTCCATTTCGAGGAGTCCTCTTGCCTGCTTCGGTGGTCTTCTGCCTCGGTGACATATTGCGCTCAATCAGGTCTCAAGACAACCGGTTCCGGATCGGCCGGCGACGATCATAGCCCCGGTCTGACGCCCCCCGGGGTGCCTCGGAAGATGCGCGGTCGGGGCCGCCTTGGCGGGCGCCTCTCAGTTGCCGCCGTTGCCCGTTCCGGCGGTGGAACTGCCAGTGGAACTCGGACCGCCCGGAGGGTCACCTCCGATCAGACAGGCGATGGCCGCGCCGGCGTGCGGGTCTTCGTCGCAGTCGTGCTCAACCCCGAGTAGTCGATTGAACTGCGCTTGCTGGGGTGGCCGACCCGGGCCGCGCCAAACGCCGCAAGTCGCTGCTGGCGGTGGCCCGCGACGGAAGCCAGCGTTTCATCGCGGTGGAACTGGCGCAGGCCTGAGCCGAGGCACGGACGAGCCCCCCTCGCGTCACTCCGGTTTGCGGCGACGCCCTATTCCGGCGGCGTGTAACGGGCTTCGGCGACCTCCAGGCGCTGCTCCGGCCCGGTCAGGCGCAGGCGGAACCAGAGCCCGCCGCCGGAGGGGCAGCAATTTGCGTCGGCGTCGCGCCAGACAGCGGTGTTGCCGGTCAACGTGGCGTAGTCGACAACCACGCCCTTCCAGACCCCATGCCCTAGCGGCAGGTAGCGCGCCAGGCCCGCCCACCAGTTCGCGCCGCCCTCGCCGTCGAAGCTGGTGCCTTGGACCTGAGCCCAGCCGCCGGCCCGATCCGGCAGGAAGACAAAATCCTCGGTAAACCGGCCGGTGCCGAAGAAACGGCCTAGGACGACCAAGAACTCGCCGTATTCGGGGTGCTGCGCCAGGTAGGGTTGATCGATCCAGGCGCTGTCCGGCCAGTAGTGCGCCGTCCAGAACGGCGCGGCCCCCGGCGCCGCCAGCGACAGGGTGACGGCGTTGATGTTGTAGGGCGGGCTGTCATGGAGCGGCGGCTCGGGCCAATCCAGCGGCGTCCAACGATACAGCCGGCAGTCGACCGCACCGTTTCCCAGAGCGGAGTCGAGCCTGCCCTCGGACAACAGCTCGCAGACCGGGGCCTCGGCCGCCAGCTCCGTCGCGATCGCGGTCGGGCAGCCCGCCTGCCCCGCCGCTTGGCAGGCGCCGACGAGGATCGCGGCGAGGCCGAGCAGGAGACGGCGAAGGGCGACGCTCACCCGCACTTCGAATAACCGCAGTCCAGGCACACCTCGCAACCCTCGCGCAACGTGGTGTTGAAGCTGCCGCAGGCCGGGCAGGTGGAGGGCGCCATGCGGGTCTCGCCGACCACTATCGCCTCCGCCGCGGGATCGGTCGCCAGCCCTCTGCCCTCGCCCTCGATGAAGCCGATCTCGACCATGTGGCGTTCGATCACCCCGCCGATGGCGGCCAGGATCGACGGCACGTAGCGCCCCTTCATCCACGCCCCGCCGCGCGGGTCGAACACCGCCTTGAGCTCCTCGACCACGAAGCTGACGTCGCCGCCGCGGCGGAACACCGCCGAGATCATCCGGGTCAACGCCAAGGTCCAGGCATAGTGCTCCATGTTCTTCGAGTTGATGAAGATCTCGAACGGCCGCTGCCGCCCGCCGACGATCACGTCGTTCATGGTCACGTAGATCGCGTGCGGGCTGTCGGGCCAGCGCAGCTTGTAGGTCTGGCCCATCAGGGTCTCGGGCCGCTCCAGCGGCTCGGAGGTGTAGACCACCTCGCCGGGGTGGCTGGGGGTTTTGGAGGCCGGCAGGGTCTCGACCTTCTCGCCCGGCTCCTCGTTCGCCTCCAGAACCGCGCCGGTGACAAGGTTCGGGCGGTATGTGGTGCAGCCCTTGCAGCCTTGGGCGTAGGCCTCAGCGTAGACGTCCTTGAAGTCCTCGAACGAGATCTCGGCAGGGCAGTTGATGGTCTTGGAGATCGAGCTGTCGACGTATTTCTGCGCCTCAGCCTGCATCCGCACATGATCCAGCGGGGTCAGCGTCTGGGCGGTGACGAACTGCTCCGGCAGCGGCACTTCGGCGCCGAACTTCTGGCGGAACCGGGCGACGGCGTAGTCGACCACCTCCTCCTCGCTGCGCGAGCCGTCGGGCAGCAGCACCTTGCGGGTGTAGCCGAGCGCGAACACCGGCTCGATGCCGGAGGAAACGTTGCCGGCCAGCAGCGAGATCGTGCCGGTGGGGGCAATCGAGGTCACCAGCGCGTTGCGGATTCCGTACCGGGCGATGCCTTCCCGGATGTCCTCGGGCAGGCCCCCGATCACCGCGCCCTTGAGGTATTCGTCGCGGCAGAACCGCGCGAAGGCGCCCTTCTCGCGGGCAAGCTGGACCGAGGCGCGGTAGGCGGCGTGCTCGATCGCCTCCATCCAGCGGCCGGTCTGCGCCACGGCGGCATCGGAGCCGTAGGTCAGCCCGGTCATTATCAGCGCATCCGCGAGCCCGGTGACGCCGAGGCCGATGCGCCGCTTGGCCTCGGCCTCGGCCCGCTGGGCGGCAAGCGGGAAGCGCGAGACGCCGATGACGTTGTCCATCATGCGGACGGCGGTGGCGACAAGCTCCGCCAGCTCCGCCTCGTCGATGCCGGCGCCGGCCTCGAAGGGATCGCGGACCAGCGCGGCAAGGTTGATCGAACCGAGCAGGCAGGCGCCATAGGGTGGCAAGGGTTGCTCGCCGCAAGGATTTGTGGACGCTATCTCTTCTGCGTACCACATATTGTTGTTCTTGTTGATCAGGTCGATGAAGATCACCCCCGGCTCGGCGTAGTCGTAGGTTGCCCGCATGATCCGGTTCCAGAGGTCGCGGGCCTTGACGGTCTGGTACACCCGGCCCTCGAACTGCAGATCCCACGAGGCGTCGTCCTCGACCGCCTGCATGAAGTCGTCGGTGGCTAGGACGGAGAGGTTGAACATGCGCAGCCGGGCGGCGTCCTGTTTGGCGGCGATGAAGTCCTCGATGTCGGGGTGGTCGCAGCGCATGCAGGCCATCATCGCCCCACGGCGCGAGCCGGCGGACATGATGGTGCGGCACATCGCGTCCCAGACGTCCATGAACGAGAGCGGCCCCGAGGCATCCGCCCCCACCCCGGCAACCGGCGCCCCCTTGGGCCGGATGGTGGAGAAGTCGAAGCCGATGCCGCCGCCCTGCTGCATGGTCAGCGCGCCATCCTTCAGCATCTCGAAGATGCCTTCGAGGCTGTCCGGGATGGTGCCCATGACGAAGCAGTTGAACAGGGTCACCGCCCGCCCGGTGCCGGCACCGGAAAGGATCCGCCCGGCGGGCAGGAACCGGAAATCGCGCAGAACGGCGCAGAACCGCTCCTCCCAGTCATAGCGGGTCGCCTCGGGCTCGACGGCGGCAATGGCGCGGGCGACGCGGCGCCAGCTGTCCTCGACCGTCTGGTCGAGCGGCACGCCTTCGGGCGTCTTCAGCCGGTACTTCATGTCCCAGATCTGTTCTGAGATCGGGGCGGAGAAGCTGGACATGCGCGACCTCGGGAGCAGGATTCTGAAGGTGCGAACAATACCGGAACGGGGGCGGCCCGGTCAATCGCCGCGCGCGGTCCGGCCACAGCGGCGCCGGGAGTGGCGTTGGGAGTGGAACCGGGCCGACCGGCGACGGCGCCCCTCAGAGCACCGCGTCGAGGTCGCGGATCAGGTCGTCGGCATCCTCGAGCCCAACCGAGAGGCGGAAGATACCCGGCCCGGCCCAGTCGCGGTAGGCCGCCGCCTGCACGCCCTCCAAGCGGAACGAGTTCGCGATCATCGCCTCGGTCGGCATCCAGCAAATGAGACTCCGGTGGTGCCCCAGCGACACCGCGTAGTGGATGATGCCGAGATCCCTGCCCATCCGCTCGGCCGCCGCCTGCCCGTCCCCCTCGGCGCCCTTGAGCTGGAACGACATCATGCCCGAGAAGTTGCTCATCTGGCGGCGCGCCAGCTCGTGCTGCGGGTGGCTTTGCAGGCCAGGATAGTTGACCCGGGCCACCCGCGGGTCGGAATCGAGCCAGCGCGCCACCGCCAGCGCGGTGGCCTCATGCGCCTTCATGCGCAGCGGCAGGGTGGCGGCGCCGCGGGCGATCAGCCAGGCGTTGAACGGGCTCAAGACCCCGCCGTAATGGACGATCGCCTCCGAGACCAGCGGCCGGATCAGCGCCGCCGAGCCGCAGACCAAGCCGCCGATGGCGTCGCCATGGCCGCCGATATACTTGGTCGCCGAGTGCACCACGTAGTCGGCCCCCAAGCTCAGCGGCTGGGTGCCGATGGGGCTGGCGAAGGTGCTGTCGACCGCCAGCCGGGCGCCGGCCTCATGGGCGATCTCCGCCGCCGCGGCGATGTCGGTGAGGCGCAGCAGCGGATTGCAGGGGGTGTCGATGAACACCAGCTTCGTCTCGGGCCGCATCGCCACCGCCAGCGCAGCCAGATCCGAGATGTCGACCTTGCTCACCGCCACGCCCATCCGCGGCAGGGTGTCGCGGGCCAGCTCGGCGATGCCGGCATAGGCGACGTCGGAGAGTACCAGATGGTCGCTGGCCGAGAGCTCGGACATCAGGATCGCGCTCGCCGCCGCCATGCCCGAGGCGAAGGCGCAGGCCGCCTCGGCCCCCTCCATCGCCGCCACCTTCCGCTCCAGTTGCCGCACCGTCGGATTGGCCCAGCGGGTGTAGATGAACGGGCTTTCCTCGTTCAGCTCGTACGCCGAGAACCCCTCCGGCCTCTCGGTGACGAAGGTCGAGGACATGACGATGTTCGGGCTCGACGCGCCGGTTGCCGGGTCGGGCGCCTCGCCGGCATGGATCGCCAGCGTCTGCGGGCCGGCCCGAGAGATGTCGAGTTTGCGCGCCATGCCGGCCTCCCTGTCACCGAATCGGGAGTCGAGCGTGACCGGATCGGCGCCGGCGTCAAGGGATGGCGCTAGCCGCCCGCCAGTCGGGGGCGCCTCACCCGGTCCAGCGCCCATCTGTCTTTGTGGCGGAAGGCGATCAGCAGGATACAGCCGGCAAAGGTGATGCTGGTCGGGTAGAACACATGCGAGTTGAACACGATGCGGTCGACGCCGCTGATGTACCAGCGGTAGGGATCGACGATCGCCCACCAGACGCTGGTGGCGGTGACACCGTTGATGACGGCCTGCAACAGCAGCACCAGCCGCCGCCAGAGACCGACGACGACGAGCAGGCCGATCAGCGCCTCGCCACCGCCGGCGACCAGACTGACCACGGTTTCGGCCATGCCGTCGAGATCGACCAACCGCTTCAGCGGGAACAGGACGCTGCCGTTGACGACCTTCCGCAGCCCGACCCAGACGAGCAGAAACCCGGTGGTCACCCGCAGCAGGAGAAGGCTGAACCGTTGCGACCAACCGGATGTGGTCAATTGATCGAGGGTCATCTGGAGATCTCCCGCTCGGACGAACCCGGGACCGAATGATCGGCGTGTGGCGCAAATCTACCTGTCCTGCGCCTGCCACGTCGCTGGGAGTCGCGTAAATGTGAATTCCGACGGGCGGCCCGGGCCGGCGGCGCGAAATCGGCCAGCATCCCACGCCCTGTAGCGCGGCGCTTCACTTCTCGCATCGTTGATCTTACGTTGAGGGGTGAATGTGAGTTCCGGTGAAGGACCGATGCGATGAATCGAAGCTTTGCCCTAGGCGCGCTGGTCGCCGTCGGCGCCGTCATGCTGGTCCCCGGCGTCGCCGCGGCGTTGTCGCGGGCCGGGCGCATGTCACCGACGGCCGGGCGCGGCTGCGAATCGACAAACCCGCCGGGCGCGACGAGATGGCGGCGCTGTCGAAACGGCTCTCGGCGCTGCCCCGGGTCAAGCGCGTTGTCACCCGGCCGAACACCGGCAGCGTGATCCTCTACACCGAGGGCTCGCCCGAGCCGGTGATCGAGGCGATCGGGGCGCAGGGGATCGCCCGTATCCTGCCGCCGCTCGCCCCGCCGCCAGTGCGGCAGGCGGCCCAACTCGGCATGATGCGGATCGATGCCGCGGTGAAGGAGCGCACCGAAGGCGCCCTGGACGCCCGGACCCTGCTCGCGATCCTGCTGCTGCTCGGCGCGGCGGTGCAGTTGGCGCGCGGCAAAGTCGCCGGGCCGGCGACCAACCTGGCGGCGCAGGCGCTGTCGCTGATCGATTCGGGCAAGTCCTGAGAGCGGTGCGGCTGAGGAAAGACCCCACCCAACCCTCCCCCTTTCAGGTAGGGGAATCGCATATGGCGGATTTTGGGTTGCGGTTGTTGGTGAAAGGGGTTCTTTGGTGGGGCAGTTCGAACCATTTGAGGGCTGCCGATGTCGTGTCTTGCGCCGCTTTTTTCCGATCTCAG
>Ga0209255_1000205_pt1 | contig 12727 bp, 12 predicted proteins | sample WorMetvaBAHAMAS2_FD_187394 | JGI IMG/M metagenome (GOLD analysis project Ga0209255, IMG submission 187394) | Marine gutless worms symbiont microbial communities from Max Planck institute for Marine Microbiology, Germany - Olavius vacuus... | ecosystem: Host-associated > Annelida > Digestive...
TTTGCAGAACAAAGAAGCCCCGTTATGTCCGTGTGCGTAACTCCATGATAATCAAGGCATTCGAAAAGCGCGATTTATGAGCACCACCATGAAAAGTATTGAGCATGGGATTTTTCAAGGTCCCCTTTAGTATACGGTGGAGAAGCCGTTGATTGCATGTATAGGCGTTGAACCAGACATCATAAACTCGAACTATTCAGAGAAAGAATATGCGCATCGAAAGATTTTCTTACACCGATAAGACGACGGGCTGGAATTTGAAGCCTGTGGTTTTTGATCGGCTCACACTCCTTGTCGGCGCCAGTTGGGTCCGGAGTCGGCAAGACCAGAATACTCAAATCGATATTGAATGTCAAGAGAATAGCAAGAGGAAGTGCATTGAATGGCGCCAAATGGAATGTGGAATTTACAACAACGAATAACAACAGATATTGCTGGGAAGGAGCGTTCGAAAACAAAGGGTTTTCACCCGCAAATAATATATTTGGTCCTGATGATGGCGGAGGAAAGGAAAAACTAAGGCTCTTTATGGATTCCGGACTGGTCGAAGAGGACGACAGTGCGGTAGCACCATGACCGATGACGGAACAGGTAGCCTTTTCTCAACGATAACAGCAAATTATACGACGCCCCTCTGGCTTGCTGAGAAGGCGAATTTGCGCAAAATATCCTCCAGTCTGGAATCCATAAAGGGCCTTTAGAAAAGTATAACATCGAGCCCATGAGGATTACAGAATGAGTACAACTCCAACGAGTTGCATATTGCAAAGCTTGATACTGATATCCGGGTCACATACACTATCCGCTTCCGTGCTGTCCTCAAAAACAACTTAGTTTGAGGGTCAGGCTTACCAATACCTTCAAAGAGTAACGTATCAATGACTCATAAAGCCAAGCTGAAATGGCATTGTCGACGGGGCATGCGTGAGTTGGATCTGCTCCTGGAGGGATTTCTGGCGGACAGGTACGAGGCACTCTCCGTGGCCGACCGCGCGAGCTTCGAGCGACTGCTGGACTGCCACAACGAGGATCTCATGGCCTGGCTCATCAACGGGGATTCTCCAAAAGACGAGCGGTTGGCAAAAATCGTGAACCAGATACGAACCCGACACTTATAATCCAAGATATTTCCTGCGGCTGATTGTCCAAGATGCCTTTGGAAACCTAATGGACTCTATAAAACCATGAAGAGGAATTTATGATGCCAATTTCTCATCAAGAAGGTTTGGAAGATTTCCAGGATGGCTTTTTATGGATTCCAGACTGGAGGATATTTTGCGCAAATTTGCCTTCTCAGCAAGCCAGAGGGGCGTCGTATAATTTGCTATTATCGTTAAGAAAAGGCTACCTGTTCCGTCATCGGTCATGGTGCTACCGACTGTCGTCCTCTTCGATCAGTCCGGAATCCATAAAGAGCCTCCAGGATTTCTTGGAAAGAAACCGTACTTCCAGATTGAGTCGAGGAAACTTGAGGCTTCAAAGAGGACTCTTCCTCTCCACTGTTGAGCAGCAGCGGAGAAAGCGGGAGCATCCCAAGAAGCTACAAGAGTTGAATCAATTCTTGTCCAAGTGGAGAAAATCGAGTGCTCGTGATCGGCTTATGGTGTCAATTGGTATCATTGGCGCTATAATTGGTATTGTCGGCCTTATCTTAAGGGGACCTTGAAAATCCCATGCTCAATACTTTTCGTGGTGATGCTCATAAATCGCGCTTTTCGGATGCCTTGATTATCATGGAGTTACGCGCACGGACATAACGGGGCTTCCTTGTTCTGCAAAGACACCTTGAATTTTTCAAGGTGCCCTTGAGTCCGTGTTCCGAATCGAATCGGCCGAGAATCGAAAAGGAATCTATACACACTTGCCCGGGGCCATGTGCGGTTCGTTAGTACCATGACACCTCTTGAAAGATACCAAGCCGATCTGGCCCAAGAGGGCTTCGAGCACGATCCGAAGCAGGCGGCGGTGGTGCATGCACTGCAACAGGTCTACGAGGAGCTGATCGCCAGGGAGCAGGACGACCGGGGCGGGCTCTTCAAGCACTTGAGATTTACCGCAAGTTCCCGCTTGGATCCGGTACGCGGACTCTATCTGTGGGGGGGGGTAGGGCGCGGCAAGACCCATTTGGTGAATGAGTTCTACAAAGCATTGCCCTTTCCCCGGAAGCTACGGGTCCACTTCCATCTGTTCATGCAAGACCTGCATGGAGAGCTGAAGAAGCTGCCGACCACTCCCGATCCTGTTCCCTTGGTGGCGGAAAGCCTGTCCATGCAGTTCAAGGTCCTGTGCCTTGACGAGTTTCATGTTACCGACATCACCGATGCCATGCTGCTGGGCCGTTTGTTGACGGCCCTGTTCGAGCGCGGCGTCACTCTGGTCACTACCTCCAATATCCACCCGGACGATCTCTATCGCGACGGATTACAACGCGAGCGTTTTGTGCCGGCCATCGAGCTGATTAAGGATCGCACCCGGGTCATCTGCCTCGATGGGGATGAGGACTATCGGCTTCGTTCTCTCGAACATGCGGAGATCTATCATTTCCCGCTGGATGCGGGGGCCGACAGCAGCCTGCTGGAGGGTTTTCACGGATTGCGACCGGAAGGCGTCGTGGAGGGTGGGGAAATTGAGATCGCAGGCCGACCCATCCCGACCGCTCGGTATGCGGATGGGGTTGCATGGTTCGATTTCAAGGCGCTGTGCGACGGGCCCAAGGGGACCATCGACTACATCGAGATTGCGCGCTGCTTCCATACGGTCTTCATCGCCAATATTCCCCAAATGGGGGATGAGGAAAAAGATCAGGCCGCGCGCTTTATCCGCCTGGTGGATGTCCTGTACGACCATAATGTGAATCTGGTCGCTTCCGCCGCCGCGGTTCCCACCGAGCTCTATACTTCGCGTTCTCCGCTTGCATTCGACTTCACGCGCACCACGAGCCGTTTGGAAGAAATGCGCAGTCACGATTACCTGGCCCGCAGCCATTTACCCTGATGCCCATCGACTCACCCGGCTGCAACCCAATGCCATTGGATTAAGACGCTGTCTAAAAAATCAAGGTGCCTTGGTCTTAACTGCCTGCCGAAGGATTCAGCCGCGAATGAACGCGGATGAACGTAAATGAAGATCACGGCTTAAATTTGCGTCTATTTGCGTCTATTTGCGTCTATTTGCGTCTATTTGCGTCTATTTGCGTCTATTTGCGTCTATTTGCGTCTATTTGCGTCTATTTGCGTCTATTTGCGTCTATTTGCGTCTATTTGCGCAAAACGACAAATCACGCGAATTTTCACGAATGGATTCGCGCCGATTCGCGCGATTCGTCGTTTTCTCTTCCACATCCTGATCGACCACGACAAACGGTCAGCAGCTGACTTGATGGTATTGGGTTGGACACGCCACTGCCTCGCACCTCCTCTTCCACCACTACCGATTTGCCGTGGGGTAGCCCTACCGGCGGGTTGCGCGGCCCCGATGCACCAGGGCGACTGCAGCCGCGCGAGGGGCCGCTTACCCGCCATATGTACTGCCGACGCACTCCAAAAGCGTCGGATCGATAGCCCGACGGCCCCGACTCACTTCCAGGACAACCGTTTATTGTTTCAGCACGCTAGTCCAAAACTATGCACTTTAGTGCAAGGTTTTAGCTGCTACACAGGAATTCTCTCAAGCAATCCGTGAGTGGTGGAAGAAGTGGTCATCATACCGTCTCTTCAAAGCGAATGTCCGGGGCTAAAAAAACGATCCGGGTGAAAACCTGTCCGGATGATTGGGTCGGGTGTTGGGACAACAGGAAATGTCAGCTCCCGAATGATTTCGGACTTTCAGTCCAAGAGCAACCTATGCACTTTACAGTGCATAGTGGTTGAGTCAGCAGAAATTATCGTTCGGGAGCCCTGGGGTACCGATCCGCGCGCGTTGATCCCATGCGGGAAAGCCGTTATGGTAGGATGTTGTTTTCCACACTATCGGGGGGGACTGTGTTGATGTTCGACGGTGTCCTACGAACACAACCGGCGTCGCCTCTTCCACCTCCAACGGCACCGGCGGCAGGAGAAGGTGACCTCTTCTCGTCCGGATTCTTCCTGCGGCTCGGCTTCTCCTTTATGGTGGGTCTGGCCGTCGGTTATGCCCTCAAGGTCGCCTTCAAGATCGCGCTGGTCGTGGGCGGTTTACTGCTGCTCCTCCTGTTCAGCCTCCAGTACAGCGGTATTATCGAGGTCAATTGGGCCGGGATGGAGTCGAACTACGACGGCTTCGTCGATTGGCTGACGGCATACAGCGGCGCCCTGAAGGATTTCATCGCCGATAATCTCTCCAGCGCCGCTTCTTTCACCGCCGGTTTGCTGCTGGGTTTGCGTTTCTAGTCAGGAGTGTCCGACGTGGTCGATGATGCCTCTTCGGCCTTCGGCTGATCGGCCTCGATTCCAATCAGGTAATCGATTACCCGGATCATCTTTTTCCTGCTGCCGGCCTGCGCAGGGCTGGTGCGGTATTTGCCGTTGACGATTACGGTGGGTACGCTGTCGATGCCGAAACGTCTACCGATCTCCTGGGCCCGCTGCACGCGCATGTTGACGAAGAAGGAGCTGTAGGCATCACGGAATTCCTTCCCATCGATGCCCTGTGCCTCGGCGAAGGCCACCAGGGCATCTTCGTCCCGGATCGCTTGTTTGTCTTCATGCAAGGCGCGAAACAGGGGCAAATGAAACTGTTCGATCTTCCCGGTCAGCTCCGCGGCGTAGTAGGCCCTGGCGTGGGGCTCGACCCTGGCGCTGAAAATCACCGGCATACGTTTGAACTCGATGTTTTCAGGCTGGGTCGCGAGCCATTTCTCAAGCGTCGGTTCCAGATAGAAGCAATGCGGGCAGCTGTACATGAAGACCTCCAGGACTTCGATCTTCTCCCCGCTCTCGGTCGGTTGGGGCTTGGCCAGTTCGGTATAGTCGATCCCCTCTACCACGGCGTCTTCTTCGACGGCGTCTTTTTCGATAGCCCAAGCCTGGACCGCGATCAGCGCGCCGAAGACCACTCCCAGCAGGGCGTTGATTTTCATCGCTCTTGGTTCTCCTCTGTTTGGGCGGAGACTGGCGATCCCCTTACCCTTGATTGGATGAGTTCCTGATCCGGATGCTCTCAATTGCCGATAACGTCGGCCGGCACGAAAAATTCCCCGCGCTGGATAATTGTCGACAGCCCCTGGTGCGCCGTTTCACTCCATTTTGCATTTGTAGGGGACGGCCTCCGTGCCGTTCCGCAGGGCGTTCCCTACCACAAAATCATGTGAAACGGGGTACTAGAGCCCAAGGCATAGTCCGCAACCAATCCGAGAAACACGGCCATCCCCAGGTAATTGTTATCAAGGAAGGCCCGGAAGCAGGCCGCGGGCTCGCGGTCCCGTATCAGGTACTGATGACGTATGGCCAGAACGGCGGCGACGGTGAAGCTGATGCCATACCAAAGGCCCCGCCCGGCCAGATATCCCACATAGGCCAGCAGGCCCAGCAGCAACACCTGCAACAGGCCGATGATCAGGCGATCATAACGACCAAAGAGGATGGCGGTGGATTTGATCCCGACCTTCAGGTCGTCCTCCCGATCCACCATGGCATATTGGGTATCGTAGACCAGGGCCCAGACAACCGTAGCGCCGAACAGTAGCCAAGCCGACGCGGGTACCGATCCGGTAACGGCGGTGAAGGCCATGGGCACGGCCCAGCCGAATGCCGCCCCCAGGAACAGCTGGGGTATGTGCGTATAACGCTTCATGAAGGGATAAACGACGGTAAGTCCCAAGGCGACTACCGATAGGGCGACCGTCCGCCAATCGAGGAACAGGACCAAGGCGAAGGCGGCCAGGCTCAGTACCAGGAACACCCCCAGGGCCTCCCTGGGGTCGATGAGGCCGGCTGCAATCGGACGCCCCCGGGTGCGGGCGACCTGGCCGTCGAAATCCCGATCCGCGAAGTCGTTGACGGCGCAGCCCGCGGAGCGCATCAGGACCACGCCGGCCACGAAGATGAACAGGATCCCCCAGGGCGGATTCCCCTCTCCCGCGATCCAGAGCGCCCACAGGGCGGGCCACATGAGCAGGAAAATACCGATGGGCCGGTCCAGACGTACCAGCTTGGCATAGAGGGCCAGGCGCTCCCGCCAAGCCGGGACGCCCGGACGCTCGCTCTCGACTTCAGGAAGATTCATAACGCAATACGACCTAAACTACGAATCACGCGAATCGGCGCGAATCGATTCGTGTGGATTCGCGCGATTCGTCGTTTCCTTCACGACCCGCAACATCACAGTCACCGCCCGCAGCCGCTACGACTGCTAGGGTAGGATCGGGTCTTCTCCGTTCATGCCGCGGATTCCGACTACCAGTAGGCGAGCAGCTGACTGTCCTCGATCTTGTGCTCGAACTCCCGCAAGGGTCGATTACCGATTTGTGTGCACTCGCCGGTCTCGGCGTCGAAGGCCCAGTTGTGCTTGGGACAGGTGAGCTTGTTGCCTTCCAGGGCGAGGTGGGGAATATCCGTTACCTGATGGGGACAGCGGGAGTCGAAGACCTTGATTCGGTCGCCCTTGCGGGAAACGAACAGGTGGCGGCCCGCGGCATCGAGAAAGCTGATCTTCCCTTCCGGCAACTCCTCCAGGGCCCCGAGTCGGTGCCAGGATGGTTCGGCGTCCAGGTTCTCCGGACGGAACTCGGGGATGTCCATGTCGAGCAGGATCTCGGTAGCCCAGACGATCTTGGCCAAACCCAGGACCGGGAAGGCCATCAGCAAGGCGTCGATCACCTCCTGGGGCGTGGCACCGTTGCGCAGGGCCCGCGTGAGGTACTGGCGAAAGCCGGGTTCGGTCTTGACGGCCACCTTGGTGATGACGGAGATCAGGTCGCGCGTGCGAGGATCCAGGTGGTCTCCGGCCTTCTTGAGAAATTTGAAATAGGCGCCCATGGCATCGGGGCGGACCTTGAGCAGATAATTCAGTACGTCGCTCATGAAAGTCTCCAGGGAAACGGATCGGGTTGGTCCCACTTGTCGATAACGGGGAGTATTCGCTGAAATTCCAACTGACGCGATCGGATTACAGGCTGGGTAAAGCCATACGTTGCTGCAAGAATGAGGGTTGACTCCGGGCCCCGATAGGCCATAAGGAATACTTCCGCCATCTCAGTGTGTGGAATTAAACGATCATTTTCCCCTATTTCGACCACCGACTCGACTGGCGTGGATCAGGAAAACGGCGTCTTTCCGTCCTTGACAGGGTCGGACTTCCAGCCCGATTTCCCGCGTACCCGCACAGGATGCCGGAAGATCAGAGCTTGTGCAGGCAAGGCGCTGCCTCTATGCTGTCTTGCTTGGTCAGCCGGGCCGCCGAAAGATCATCCGGCTTGATTTCCGCCGCCGGCGAGGTTTATGGAGAGAGGTTTATGGAGAATGGATGCCCGAAAGCCGCCGCCGTGCCGGCATCTCAGTACGAGGAGAAAACATGTCTACCGATCGAATCATCGCCTTCGTCATGGCCGGTGGCCAGGGTTCCCGCTTACAACCCTTGACCACGGCCCGGTCAAAGCCGTCCGTGCCCTTCGGCGCCCGCTATAGGATCGCGGACTTCGTGCTGAGTAATCTGGTGAACTCCCAGATTCGGACCATTTATCTGCTGGTGCAGTACAAATCCCAGTCCCTGATCGAGCACGTGCGCAAGGGGTGGACCATCTCCCCTTTGATGCACGAGCAATTCGTCACCGTGGTCCCACCCCAGATGCGGACCGGCGAACAGAACTGGTTCCAAGGCACCGCCGATGCGGTGCATCAGAACATCGATCTCATCGAAGAACACCGCCCCGACTTGGTCGCCGTCTTCGGTGCCGATCACATCTACCGGATGGACATCCGTCAGATGGTCGACTTCCATCAGGAGCGCAATGCCCATGTGACCATTGCCGCCCTCCCTGTCCCCCTGCAAGAGGCCACGGGCTTCGGCGTCATTGCCACCGATCCGAACGGCCACATCCGGCAATTCCAGGAAAAGCCGGACCACCCCGCCCCCATGCCGGGCAATCCTACCCAAGCCTTCGCCTCCATGGGGAACTACATCTTCAATGCGGACGTCCTGTTGCAGGCCTTGGAAGAGGCCCGTAAACGGGGGGAAACCGATTTCGGGGGCCATGTCCTGCCTCGCCTGCTCGATACCCACCGGCTATTCGCCTACGATTTCGCGACCAACGAGATCCCGAACATCAAGCCCTATGAGCAGCCCGTCTATTGGCGCGACGTAGGCACTATCGATGCCTACTTCGAGGCCCACAAGGACGTCCTGGGTGCCGAACCGACCTTCGATCTGTTCAATCCCCACTGGCCCGTATACTCGAGCGGCTACCAAGGCCCCGTGACCAGGATCCTGGGCGGCGAGCTGCGCAACTGCCTGCTCGGTGCGGCGACAGTGATCCACGACGGCGTGCGCATCAGCGATTCCATCATCCGCCGGGAGGCCGTGATCGAGGAGGATGTGGATCTCGACGAGTGCATCGTCATGGACTATGTGCGCATCGGCAAAGGGGCGCGCCTGCGGCGCGTCATCGTCGACCGTCACAACAGGATCGAGGCCGGAGAACGCTTAGGGTTCGATGCGGCGGCGGATCGTAAGCGATTCACCGTCTCCGAGTCCGGCATCACGGTCATTCCCGCAGGCAAGGTCAGCTACTTCGCTCGAGACTCTCGCGAGGGCGCCGGTTCGGGTTATGCCGAGTAAACCGAGAAATCCGGGTTACGAAAGGAACACGACCGCTACCAGCATCAGGGCCTCGCTCAGCTCTACCAGGGCACCGGCGGTATCGCCGCTGAATCCGCCCAGGTGGGTCATCATGGATCGCCGCAACACCAGGAACAGGATGCCCGTGGTCGTGACCAGGCCGAGCCACTCCGTGCCGAGGGACAACGCCGATGCGACCAGGGTAAGGGCCAGCCAGCTCCAGGCGGCGGTACGTGGCAGATAGGTCCTGACCGCGGCCCCCATGCCGTCCGGGCGGGCGGAGGGCGTGGTTAGAAACAGGACCAGCAGCTGCGTCCGCGCCAGGACTGGTATCCAGATAAGACTCGCCGTCGCGCCCGCGGTCATCAGCGCGGAGAGTGCCATCCACTTGCACAGCAGCACCAACACCAAGGCCATGACGCCGAAGGATCCCGATCCGGGATCCCGCATGATTTCCAAGGTCCGATTCCGGTCTCCCAACCCCCCGACCCAGGCGTCCGCGGTATCCGCCAGCCCATCCAGGTGCAGGCCGCCGGTGAGCCCTACCCAGGCGACAAGCACCAATGCGGCGGCCACGCCGTAGGGTGGGCTCTGCCCACCGCCGGTTGCAGGGTAGGGCGGGTTATGCCCACCGAAGGCCGCCCGGTCCGGAGCGGAGATACCAAATTCCGTCGGCAGTATGGACAGCCCCCAGACCATCAACCCGATCAGAAGCCCCACCAGCGGAAAGAGGACGGCAGAGCGACCGAGATCCGGGTCGGAAACGGGTCCCGGGTCCGGCATGGGCAGCCGGGTGAGAAATCGACCGGCGATCAGGAATCTGCGCCACATGGCTCTGCTTTGCCGTGGAACATCAGGCTCGGACGGCCTTCCCCCACCGGTACCCGCAGACAGGTTCGACAGGCAGGCGGGACCTCGATCCGCATCATAGCGGTCGCCGAGAGGTCCAGAATCTGCCCCAGAATAACACGGATGACGCCACCGTGGGTTACCACTAGCGGAAAATCCGTCCGGTGTTCGAGTATCCGGCCCCAGCCCCTCGATACCCGTTCGCGCAGGGCCTCGAAGGGCTCGGCGCCGGGCGGTGTGAATCTCGCGGCGGGATCGTCCCAGAACCGCCTCAGCTCAGCGTTCGGCAGCTCGCCGGCGAGCCGATTCTCCCAGGTCCCGAACCGCCACTCACTCAGCTCCGGCATCAACTCCAGAGGCAATCCGTACCGCGCCGCCAGCTCCCGAGCCGGTTCGACACACCGGCGGGCCGGCGAGCTGAACAGGGCGTCGTAGGGTGAGCTATGTCTACCACCCCCCTTCCCTGGTCCCGCCACGGCCGCCTGCATCTGGACGAACCCACGGGCGCTGAGTCGAGCGTCGGCGGCACCCCGAAACCGCTCGCCGCCGACCACCGCGCCGTGGCGCAGCAGATCGACAAAGCGGTCATCCCTCACCCGACTCGTGCTCCGCCCCTGCCGCGGGCGCCGGCTCTACCGGCGGCCCCTTCAAGAGCTGAGGCAATCCGGCGACCACAAGCACCACCCGGTCGCAACGGGCGGCGAGCGCCTGATGGAGCAGACCCGCCTCGTCACAGTAGCGGCGGCTGATCTCGCCGAGGGGAATGATACCCATGTTGGTCTCGTTGCCGACCAGCACGAGGTCGCCGGCAAGCCCCGGCAAGACCTCCAGCAGGGCGGCACGCTCAGACCCCAAGCGCGCCGGGTCCGCATGGGAGAGCAGATTCGTAAGCCACAGGGTGAGACAGTCCACCACCAGGCAACGCCCGGGTTCGGCCAACTCCCCGAGCACCCGCCCCAGCGCAAGCGGCTCCTCCACCACCAGCCAGTCTCGGGGACGATGCCGACGGTGGGCCTCGATACGGCGCGCCATCTCCGCATCTCCCGCCACCGCGGTAGCCACATAGACAACTTGCCGACCGCTCGCGACGGCGAGCCGCTCGGCCAACCGGCTCTTGCCAGAACGCACACCGCCGAGGATCAGGGTCTTCACCGCCGCTCCCGGTCGCTTGTGAAGCCGGCGACGGCCAGTGTCCTGGTACGGATGCTCTCGACGACCGATAACATTGAGCGAGCAAGTCTTCCCCGGAAGTGTCACAGCCGCAAATCGACGCAAATCAGTGCAACGGGATCAGGAACCGTGGTTGACGGCGAGCCGGTTGCGACCGCTTTGCGTCCATTGGCGGAAAAGAATGCTTCCCATTGTTATCGGCACTTCGGCGCTGCCGCGCTACCGGCAGGGTTCGAAGAAGACGTTGTCCATCGCCTTTTCACATTCGGCGCCTGTAGGCGTTAGGGTTTCCGGATCCGCGCTCTCAAGCCGCTCATCGGACTCCATCCGCAGGAGCTGACGCGCGGGATTACAGGCCTTGTGGGCCTCGCACTGGTCCGCGTCTCCGCACACCCGCTCCACGAGCTTCCTACAGGCCGTTTGCTCCGACCCCGGCGTGGAGGAACCACAGACCGGAAAGGCCGGGTTCGCCAGGGCATCCTGACACTCGGCGCTCGATGGGGTATGCGGCCAAGATCCGGCGGCGACGGGCGTTCGGTGTTGTTGCTCGCGCTCCATGTTCAGCAGCTGACGGGCCAGGACGCAGGGTTGGTCCTGGCGGCACTCGTCGTGGAAGCCGCAGACCTTACGCACGAGCTGATCGCAATAGCGCGTGCGCATACTTGGCTCGGAGCCGGGCTCTTCGGCCCAGCTGTTCATCATCGACTCGGTGGGTACCGCCTGGCCGTCGCGGACAATGACCACCGAGCCGTCCTTGAGCCTATGAGTACCGTCCCACAAGGGAGTCACGCCACCCTTGTAATAGCGCATGGCGCGATGAGAGTCCGGGTCCACCTTCAGCACGCTGCCGTCCTGGAGAGTGCCGGTCCATGAACCGGCCCCAACCGGCCCGATCGATGCGATCAGAAGGCAGGCGACAAAGAGCGGCACCCTACCGTGCACGAATGTATGCGTAGAAGAAATAGGGAGTAACGACATGGCTTGCGAATCGGAAACACCCACCGGCGTTATATGACCTTGGTGTAAGCATAGCAAATTCAGGGCTGGTTCGGCTTATGCGTGCGTAGCGGGGGTCATATGGATGTAGGTTGCGATAAGATGTCGGCACGGACACCGACCGGAGAGGGGCAGACCGTAGGGTGGGCTGTGCTCACCGAAACAGTGCTTCACAGCCCTGCTCCTAAGAATCTGTTTACGATCTTTAAGTCAAAGTGATTTTGACCCCGAGGAAAAGCGATGAGAGATTCCTACCCAAGTGATATAAGGGCACCTTGAAAAATTCAAGGTGTCTTTGTAGAACAAGGAAGCCCCGTTATGTCCGTGTACGTAACCCCATGATAATCAAGGCATTCGAAAAGCGCGATTTATGAGCATCACCATGAAAAGTATTGAGCGTGGGATTTTTCAAGGTGCCCATAAGCCGAGAGCAGTTTGAGCCCTTACAGGCTATATTCGAGCAGTCCAAGAAGAAGACCAAGCCGCGAGTGGTTGATTTATATGATGTTTTTTGCGCCATTTTGTATGTACTGATAAAGTGGCTGCCAATGGCGAATGCTCCCCCGTGATTTTCCAAACTGGCAGGTGGTGTATAAATACTTTCGTCACTGGAGTCAAAAACCCTCGTGATGATGAGTTCAGCCTGCTTGAGCAGGCGTTAAAAAAATATGGTTGGCGAGGTCCGTATCAACCGTGATCGGAACGAGAAGACAACCTTCGTGATCGTTGATGCCCAAAGCGTGAAGAATACAGATACCGTGGAACAGAAGGGTTATGACGCGGGCAAGAAGGTATCTGGAATCAAACGACATCTTGCCGTGGACACGCAAGGGCTAGCCGTTACGACCGCGGATGTCACCGATCGAGCAGGGGCATTGGTGGCGTTCTCTGAACATCAGGACAATTTGTCAGCGGTGAAAAATGTGTTGGTTGATGGCGGTTATACGGGACAGCCATTTGC
>Ga0209255_1000206_pt1 | contig 12726 bp, 8 predicted proteins | sample WorMetvaBAHAMAS2_FD_187394 | JGI IMG/M metagenome (GOLD analysis project Ga0209255, IMG submission 187394) | Marine gutless worms symbiont microbial communities from Max Planck institute for Marine Microbiology, Germany - Olavius vacuus... | ecosystem: Host-associated > Annelida > Digestive...
CAGTGGTTGAAGATAGACCTATACTGTCCGTAAAATATTGTCTCCCAGTTCCAGTCTTCTACTTTTGGCGAAAACTATAACGCACCCTGCAGCGCGGTCTCTCTGCGATAGCTGAGCATCTTGTTAACATCTGTTGTGACTTGTGAGTGTTATACAACCTTTGCTTATAATGCTGAGTTTTATTGTCACATAAATTGATGTCCTGCATTATAATATATCTTGTTTTGTGCTTGTTCACATGATAATTTCTAGTCCTTAGTTACGTTATAACGATATTAAACCTCTGTGCCAAATTTTAGCGACATCGAACAATACATGGTGGAGTTATAGCGATTTAAAGACACAAATTTGTGGCTGACCCGACGTCAAATTTCCGCGGACCCGTAACCCACTCGCATACCAAATGTGAGCAAAATCGAGCATTCATGGCAGAGTTATTGCGATTCCAATATTTGACTTAATGACTTTAAACATGTGTCACATGCTGCGCTCCGATCTGGGATAATTTTCACCAAGCTTGAACTCGGTCACGCTATGCGTTCATGAAACGTTTTACTGCTGATACGTTATGTCACGCTGTGACCTTGACGTTTTACCCCTTAACCTTGAACGATCAAGTGTTATGTGGTCAAACTCTGTACTAAATTTGAGCGAAATCGAACGATTCGAGGCTGAGTTTCATCGATTTAAAGATGGACACTTTGTGGGCCTTCCGCCATCTTAGATTTGACCGGAAGTAAATCTTAACATTTCAGCGACCTCGTTTGTCACATAAATGTCACAAAGCGCATCAGCATATTAAATTTCAGCACAATCGAAGCTTCGTTTCAAAACTATAGAACGCAGCAAACGCCAAAAGTAGGCCAACTTTCGCACTTATTGATCCCTTGCAAAATTGGGGAGAGGTGGGCGAAGTGTCTGATGTTCAATCATCGGCGGTAGAAGCGGAATTTTCACGAGACTGGCTACGAGCAAAACAGTAGACCTCTGGACTATAGTCGGGCGGCCTAATCATTATTGGTACAATTATAACATGCGCACAGAGACCAATGCGTATGTGCTGTCGTCTACAGAATGGGGGCCGCATAATTATTACTAAACAAGATTGCCTTTGGAGGCAGAGACCAAGGATACACGGACACGCTTTTTCACTTCTGTGACTTTGACCTTGACCCTGCATATACGAACCTGACTTGAAGAGGTAGAAGGTGAACCTGCATACCAACAATGAACTTTTTAGGTCAAGGCTTTCAAAAGTTACAGCATTACAAACAGATAGACAGAGAGAACTGGGTGCGACCGAACGCTTTTCCCACGCCACATTCGAGGGTGGTCGAAAAACTTTAAAGTCTGTGGGAGCAGGATGCAACTGATTTACTGCGCGAGGATGAGGTATTCGGTGCCACTCATCGTTAGAGTCACCTCTGTTTTGCTGCTACACATTTCCAGGTGCGCTAATGGAAGGCGAGAGCAACTGTCACGTGTGGTTACTAGAGACAACTCGACTTGTATTGACAACGGTAGCGGACGTCGACCCGTGACTGATACGATGTCGTCCGGCCTGCCAAGTGACGCACGGGCTAAATGGAGGGAGACGGAGTGGTAGAAAGGGCATGAGTGATGAGCCGTCGGTCTGGCAGTGGAGTCGTGTCGTCCAGGAAGCGTCAGTCATCGAGTCACCTCGTCGCGACACTCACTAGACTAACTGATTGACGGAATGACATGCGAGTGATAACGATCGTTTGTCGGCTTATGAACGCGTTGTTGGCAGAAAAAAAGAGAATACATAGACAAGACACACAAGACTGGAGGTGTCAACCTGCCATGAGTATAGACGTCGGTGGGCCAGTGCAGCTTCGCCTTCCACGGGCCCACAGTGTGAAACAGTCTGCCATCAGTATTGCGTGACACGTTACAAAAGCCTGTCACTGAACACGTTTCAGCAGCGGTTGAAGACGCATCTGTTTGGACAGTCATGAACGCCACCCGGCGTCGTTCTGGCGTTTCTCTGCGATTCTGACGCCGGATATAAATGTGACTTCCTTACTTTCTTACGCGTGAAAGTGAGGCACTCCCCTCTCGGTAGCGAAAATTTGACCATAACTGGCAAACGGTGCAAGATAGGAGGTAAGTTAGTGTTAATCACTAATAGGAAGTCGTATAGGAGCTTTCGATTGGTACTAAAATCGGTGACCTTGAATGACCTTGAACGGCGTAATGTGTTATTTCAACGAATTTGGTAAACGTGCGTTCCAACTCATAACCGCTTTTTCGAGCATTGCACTTATTGATCAAAAGTCAACTTCTATAACACATATAGAGCAGTGAAGTTAATATGCGTAACTAAATCCACGCATTTGCGGGTGGACAATACCTGTAAAATCGGTTGACGCGTTACTTACGTTTAATTTATTGTCTAAGTTTTACTTTACCGTTGCACTTGACGCTTGGCTTCCGGTTGATGTTTATGCGTTCGCATTGTAATAACTACGCCGTGTTGTGCAGTTTGGGGAGGGCGCAGTGCTTTGTATATGTACGATGTCGTCGTAAAGAAAGTTCACGTTCGCTGTCTCATCTCCTGATGAGTTTCTTGTACTTCATTGGCTGCCAGTGCAACAGCGTATTAAATTTAAGCTAATGACTGCCCTCTATTACCATATATAGGCTACTACGACTACAATCGCCGAAGGTCGCTATACGTGCGAGGTACGAAGAACTGCAGCTCTGCAGTCTGCATGGAACAACCAGTGACCAACAACCTACCTCTCCATCTACGTTTTTTTCTCAGCTGATTCTCGTGGAGTCCCACCGGTTGCTGAAGACGCACCTGTTTTGCTCATGAGCGCGGGGCCAATGACTGTTTCTTTAAGACCGCCTTAAAAATCGACATTTACATTACTGTTTTCACTCTGTCTCTCGCTTCTCTTACAACTGTAATGCTGCTGTATGGGATAAATTTTTTTAAAGAAAACCGGAATCCTGTGCCACGACTGGAATCATCATGACTGCACCGTGAATGTCAGCGGGCGCATGTGTGCGGCGCGCCGTAGGTGACATAAAACTGTCAATTTTCTTGGACGTATTGCGTTCTGATGAAACATCAAAGCAGATGCCGCATGCAGCAGCAGCCAATAAGCGACGACGTATCAAAGCCCAACAGAATCATGTAGGCTTGGGCGACAACGTCGAGGAAAGGACCTAAGGTGAACCCCGAAGCGAAAGCGACAGCGAGCGAGAAACGGGGCGAGCGGAAGCAAGCGAGATTTTCCTGTGAGCCAGCGATAGTGAGTCGAAGAGAGCGAAATACAGAACGGCGTGTTTACCCTCCTCTCTTGTCACGGTAGCGCCGATGTATGTTCCTAGCACTTCGTCAGTACCGGTGAAGGGCTGTTGTCAGCATCAGAGATAATCGAGAACGCGCATGGGCACCCGCAGGATTTTTTCCAGGGGTGGACAAATTAGGTGTCTGGGGACGAAAGTACCCCAGCGAGGTCTAGGGGTGGAGCCTCGTAGCGGTCTGGGAGAATTGACAATGGGGGCAACCCCCCCCCCCCCCCTCCGAGGCAGACGAAAGGTTGTGAAAAAATAATGCATAAATAATTCGTCTACCAGCGTTTTGCTGTAACTACTAGTGCACAGCACAATAAAAACACTTTACAACATTTCCAGGAGAGGGGGCAAGTGCCCCCTGCCCATGCCTGCGGGCGCCCATGAAAACGCGCGTAGGTCGTCAGTGATGTGTAGAAACTCAATAAAGTATGCTTTGTGCGCGACAATTATGGAGAGTTTTCCCATTATAGAATGTATAGCCCAATGCCACATTCAGGACTGATACGCATTTACGTAAGTGTAGCAGTCTATTACTTGGCGGAGACGTGACGTTGCTTAAAATTTGCTTTGAACACGTAATTTGCCGATTAGGTATCAATCAATCAATCAATCGTGGATTTATATAGCGCATAAACGCAAAGCCTCTAATGCGCTGGTACGCTAGCAAAAGGAGAAAAGAAGAGTCTTCAGATAACGTCTGAAAGAGCAGGTTGACAGAGCCGTGTCTCTGATGCTGTCAGGCAGTGCGTTCCAGGCTATCGGACCCGCAACAGAGAAGGCTCGACGGCCGAACTGCGTGCGACGGTGGCGTGGAACGACTAGCTTGTTGCTGCTAGCCGAACGTAGAAGCTGCCTACTGGCGATATCGGAGACCGGTGTGCAGAGATCCGCCAAGTATGGCGGAGCGTTGCACTGCAGACAACGGTGGACAGTCGCGCAGAGCTACTCGCTGCGGTATATCAACGGCCCTCTAAATAAGTACTTATCTGACTTATCTACAGGGCCGTGGTATATCCAACCAGTGCAGTTCGTCATGCAGTAACTCAGACAGTCCGTGGTCGTACTTTCGCGTGTTGCTGACGACACGAGCAGCGGCGTTCAGAACTTGCTGGAGCTTGTCGGTGAGGGACTTGGGTGCACCGGCGAGAACAGTGTTGCAGTAGTCACACGCGATGCTACAAAGGCGTGGACGAGCGTCGCTGCGGACTCGGCGTCGAGCGTATGTCGGACCCGTCGAAGCTGGCGCAGCCAGTAGAAAGCACGCCGTGCAAGCGTTCGAGACGTGCTTGCTAAGGCTCAGGTCCGAAGACAGTGTCACGCCTAGAACACGGACATGGTCAGTCGCTGGGATGACTTGATTTCCGAGCCGCAGAGACGGTCCCGCGCTGCCAAGCAGGGCTGAGACATAGCCCAGAGCACCTCCGTCTTGTCGGCGTTCAGTTTGAGACGGTTGGCAGACACCAGTGGCTGACTTCATCAAAACAGTTCTCAAGTCGTAGGACGGTGGATGCTGTATCGTTCTGACGACAGTGTACGTACAGCTGCTTGTCGTCAGCAAACGCGTGGTAGTTGACGGCATGTTCCGTGACGTGTTCCTCGAGGTCCGCGGTGTACAGCTAGAATAACCGCGGACCGAGTACTGAACGTTGAGGTACGGAACATGTGATGCTAACGACTGCAGATGCTCTACCTCCATGTACGACTCTGTAAGTTCTGTTTGAGAGGTAGGAACACAACCACTGGAGTACAGTGCATCGCAGACCGAACTGACGTTCCAGACGTAGCGTAAGCAGAGTGTGGTCGACAGTGTCAAAAGCCGCGGAGAGGTCAAGCAGGCAGAGAACTGACACCTGACCACCATCGGCCGCGACCAACATGTCGTTGTAATGTACACTCGAGTCACCACAGTCTCAATGCTGTGAAACTGTCTGTAGGCAGACTGTGATCTTGGCATCAAGCCGTTGCTGTCGAGAAAGTGCTGAAGTCGAGTCTGGGCGACTCTCTCTAGCAGCTTAGACAGAAACAGAAGATTTGAAAGAGGTCTGTAATTTTTCATCTCGCCAGCGTCCAGTCCGTGCTTCGATTCAGCAAGGGGCGCACCACAGCCTCCTTGAACAGTGACGGATAGCAGCCGGACGCGAGTGACTTGCTGAACAGCAGCGAGATAAATGGTGACAGTAGTGTACGCATCTCCTTCACGAGCCACGTCGGAGCTGGATCTAGCTGACAAGACTTGCATAGTGCTGAGCTAATGAGCATCTCAACCTCATCGCTGGTAACGGCTGTCCATTCCTCCAGTGTCGGTGTCGCCTTGTATGCAGTTTCCGTGTATAAGTAACGGCGAAACATAAAAACTACCAACACTGACTGTTATTATTTTTATTATTTTTATTTATTTATCATCACTAACAAGAAATCGCTCAATCGTATTGTGTGAAAATGATTTCGATACCTTAAACCGTTTAGTTGGTCACGAGCGTGACAGACAGACGGACGGACGGAGCCGAGGAACATGCCGTGCTTCAAGTACTGTGGCCAAAAATCACACAATACACTATTAATGAGAGAATTTCTGTCAGCAGGATCAATACATACGAGTCAGACTAAGCGAGAAAAGCGAGCGAGATTTGCCTATACGAGCGAGCGAGAAAACGATTTAGAGTCGCTTAGGGGTCTAACCTAAGGCAAACCCAAGTTCCAGTCTTTCGACAAAATATGCCTATTAAACTCAAGACCTACATGTCTTCGATAAATAACGATGCCCTCCAAATGTCATCAGGTCACTCTGGAAGTCGGTAGTAGCCTAGCTCCTTACACAGCTAAGATTACACGGTAGCGCGTTGTCTCGATTTACGTAGTTGACTTACGTCGGGTCCGGATAATTCCGGGATGAGTGACAGTTTGCGGGTCTAGTCGAGCTCGCATCATCTTGGTATTTAATCAGCCACCCAGACCAACCTATAACCTGGCAATCCCTGCATGGGTAGGCGAAATGAGTACCAATGAGTGACAATGGTCACGACCACTGCTGGAATAGGAACGGCGAGTTTGCTTAACAACAAACCATGTATCGGCTGTTACCGAGCCGGCCATCCCGTCGACGTGGTACGTACATGTACGTGCTAGCTTAACTCTCGCCGGCTTGAAGGCTGCTAAGGGGAGCCTCCCTTGCTTCGTTATCTGTCCTGAAATCTTCTTGTTCTTCATGTTGTTGTGCTTGTTATTCTTACACGGTGCATTGTCATAAAGGCCCAATGACAGTACAGCTATGACTATGCACACCGTGCACACGTGTACACTCCGCCAGTTTGTACAGATATCTTGGCCGTAGCCAGAAACTCTATCAGACGCCTCATAGATAACACTCGTACAAAAATCGAGCAAACGCAAACAGATACTGGACGAAGGCTTTGGAGCCTGTATAATTATCTAGATCACAAACATGACAACTAACGAAGGTTCATGATCAAACTGCGACTTATACCGGTAGTTGAAACGAAACTTCTTGTGTCGACCAGAACTTGTCTAGACGGTTTTTGAAGGCATCAACACTGTGTGCGTTCACAACGCCAGCTGGCAACGAATTCCATTTGGACACAACTGTGACAGTAAACCAGTGTTTTCGCAAATCCATCAAGACCGTAACTTGAAGAGCTTTTTGTTATGGCCTCTGGTACGTGTTACAATATGGACTTGGCTGTAGAAAAGAAACACCTTTCGGATCATAATAACACATGAACTATCTTGAATACTTCTATCACATCTCCTCTGGCTCTTCTATAAACCAACGTGGGTAGATCTAACTTCTGTAGTCGCTGAGTGTATGAAAGTTAACTAAGCCCAGGAGGAACGTGTAAAATAAACCAGTGATGTTAGGCCTTGGCATTGGCCTTGGGGTTGTGGCCTTGGCTTTGGCCTTGAGGCCTTGACCACATCGTAGTCATTGTAAAACTACTGCGTACTGTCGCTTACGTAATGGTAGTCAAATAATATAAAAGTAATGGGTACCCATTACTGTGTGACAATACCGATACTAAGTATATTGCGCAGCACTATTAGCACTGCCTGCCACTTAGCTCTAGTGTTGTGCGATACTTAAAATTGCAGCGACGATAACGATACCGTCTCGGGTATCGCGATACTCGATACTACCGCGATAACGGAAATGCGCATTGCGAACTTAGCTTCAGTGAAACGTGTAGCGGAATTATCATGCGGCCACATCGGGCACACATGTCCAATTCATTGATGGAACTCTTATGTTTCTGAAATGCAACTCTGATTTATAACAGTTTCCAGTAGTAATAAATTGGACCAGTGTCCCTTATGAGAGACACTAGACGATTAGATGCTGTACATGACACCAACGGTTTAGCTAGTTATTTAATTACATGTAAGTCTTATGAAGATACTGATTGAACACTGACTGATTTTGAGTGAAAACTGAAGACTGAAGATTACTTCTGAGTACATTAATTGTCCGGTATAAATGCTTTGGAAACGTGGTTGTGTTCTTGGCCTTCAGGTATGTGGCCTTGGCCTTGGTCTTGGGGGCTGTGGCTTTGTTAACATCACTGAAATAAACAGAAGCATCGCCATGATGTCTAATCGTCATAGTCATCCATAGTCATGGGGCATATACACTGTGGGCCATTAAAACGTGACAGTCTCCATTCAAGTTTAACAGTTGCCCAATCGGAGGCGTTGGAGTGACTGCGGAAGCGAGCCTTGCGGATCATTTACGATGACGGTAACGATGATCTTGATACTGGCTGAGACTGACTCGCTGGAAACTCGCAGTGAATTAATATCTGACTGCACATTTTCTTCAAGAGACAAGTCCTTGACACTAACTCTGTTCCAAACTGTTTGCTACCGCCGAAGCGTAACCTGGAAGCAATCGACAAACTGAGAAATGTTGAACCGTATGAACTCATTAAGATCCGTACTGACAGATTCAGGAAATCGTTTGTCTCAGAGTCTACTACGAACATTTGACACTGCATATGCATAAACTGTTTCTTTTGTGTTTGCACTCGTATGTAAAAAATGCAACATCTGAACTGGCACAACGAAATCTGACTCATCAGACAGATATACAGAAAAAATTACATAACGCACATCACACTGCCAAATTCATGAAGCACCAGAAGTAACAATAAGCCAGCTGTTGCAGAATTATCCACACATACAGCACAACTGTTCAGCACCACATCTCATCAGCGTGCACTCACGCACTGAACAGTGAACGACCTGCGGCGGCTACCGGAATTATGCTGTTAGATTAATATTGTACATTAACGAGAAATCGATACGATTTGTTACTGTATGCCCATATATGCACAAAACTCCCAGTTATTCACTACAAAGCACTTTACAGCAGAACAGCAGTTCACGTATACGGGGTCTGCTTGCTTACTTTACTTTTTATATTGAAAGTGGCTGGTTTGCATTTTAACAAAATTTTAACCAATAAACCGCTATCAAGCAGTAACAGAATTTTTGACACTGAAGAAAGTTCCGCCACAGCAGATACACAACTGAATGACCATTGCTTATTAATTATTAATTCGATTAAACATGACAGAAATCCGTACTTAAAACCAACACGGTAAACACATCTGTTGACTGGCGTCAGTTTCAGCCAAACTTGAAAGATGACAACACATCAAGACGACTTGAGCAGCTGTGAACACTTCAAAAAAGTTATACTTTTTTAATAAATCATACTGCAGTATGTTCATTTTTGCTGCTCCTAAATAAAAATACGAATTTAACTACAAAGTTTAAGGATATAAAGTTTAAAGAAATTCCACCCAGGAATGACATAAGGTGTACTGTGCAGTGTGCAAACAGCACCTGCATTTAAGTCTACTAAGAATTAAGGACTACTAAGAATCCCTATACAATATATTTAATTTCAGTTTTTGGGAACCTGATTCAATATGTTTAATTTTAGTTTTCATGATCATTTACAAAATTATATAACTGCACAGATGTAAGATGTAATGGCAGTTACGTCTCAATAAATCATAACCAGACAATAAAAGTCAACAATAATAACCTGCATTATCAAGTCACATGACAGCAACAAAATAATGGATCTGTGGCAAAAATCACAACGGAAAAGCAAACATGTAAAACTGGTCACAGATGTTTACTAGTAGCTCAGCTATTGCAGAGAGACCGCGCTGCAGGGTGGGTCAGTTTTGGCCAAAAGTGGAAGATGATATTCTGCAGACATTATAGGTCTATCTTCAATCACTGTGACGTAATAGACCTATAAAGCATCGAATTCGGTGAAATAAAGCAAAATAAGGGCTACTACGCCGTTCCAAGTCACTCAATGTCACCGATGTGGTACCAATTGAAAGACCGTATGCAACTTCCTATTAGTGATTAATAGTAACTGACATCCTGTCTCGTACCGTTTTGAAGTTATCACAGATTGTTGTTCAAATTTTGCAAATTTTCGACACTTTGCATTTTTGAGCACCCCTTGGGGGCGCAGGGTCAAGTCAACGTACGATGTTCATCTTAGGCTCATTGGAAAGCGTGTAGTGGTCTTTCTATTAGTGTCAACTAAATTTTTTTGCTAGCGCTGAGGCACTACGAGCGAATATCGACTGAAAATTGGTGATCTCGCTCCAATGCGGTGAGCTTGACCCAAAATTTCAGGTAGAAGGGGTCGCCCCCACCAACCATTCTTCTTCTCAGAAAACTAGGGTAAATGATCTTTCGTATGGTATAAAAATCTGGACAGATCTTTTTTCCGTTTTGTCACAATGCACGCTTTTGATAGACGGACGGACAGACAGACGGACGGACACCTTTATCATCGCTAGTCCGCGCTGGCATTCCATGCAGCGCAGAAAAAATTGTTTTGGTAGTGAATGGAACACATATTTGACAGTCACAAACACAGTTTTCAGTATGGTTCAACCCAGCAGCAGACGACCACAATAAATAAATGCAATAATTCATTTTCTATAAAGTTGTTTGCAAATGAATATATACATAAAATAGCATATCCATTAGCTACTTGCATAAATTATGCAAAAAATAAATAATTCTATGCTGTGCATGCGTGGTCACTTTTCCATCGGCTTTTTTTTGCTTTGACGTCCTGTTCTTGCAAGGTAAACACGGTGGTTTTCATCATATTGTTGGAAGTGTGTAAAGTGAATTTTTTGAATAGGTAGCAAAGTTTGATTGTACAAGTAAAAGCATAAAAAAATCACTTTACGCACTTGCAACATTATGACGAAAACCATTGTCTGACGACCTCCGCGCACAGCAGGACTATGTTCCTTTTAAACAGGGCCTGAAAACCTGGCTGTTCTCTAGGTACTAGCGTGCACAGCGCATTAGAGACTTTTGTGACGATGCGCTATATAAATCTACATTTACCATACCATACCATACCATTGTGTTCACCTTGCAGGAACAGGATGTCACTGCAAAAAAAGAGCCAGCGAAAACGTGATGACGCATGTGCAGCATAGAATTATTTAGATCTACATAATTTATGCAAGTAGCTAATTGTCATGGACAGCAATATTGGCACTTCTGCTACAGATGAAACTAACATAGTACAGTATTCTAAACTAATCATCTTAATTCGTTGGTTTGGAATGACTATAAGAAGAAATCACATGGGGTGTGTCAGTATTGGTCAGTGTCAGTATCGGTCAAATTTTCACCTAAAAGGGGACATCCCCACCATCATTTTCGCACAGATAGGTAGGCCAATGAATGCCCTATAACTTTCTCCCGACAGTTTTCACACAAAGAAACTTTGTAGCAGACTTTCTTCAAGCGAAGTGCGATTTTACACGGAAAACGGCCGTTTCTGGGCCCCCTTTGGGGGCGTAGAGGCAACATACGACGTTCATCTTAGGCTCATTGGAAAGCGCGTAGTGTTAACTTAACTTTTTTTGGCTAGGTGTTTGAAAATGTCATCAGTGTCGTGTGCACCTGACAATGAGTAACTGTGATGTTTCATTGAAATACATCTATCCATTCTAGAGACAGGTAAGAAAATCCATCCAAAGTGCTTATATGACCATATGTGCTGTCGTTGTAAACCTTGATCTTTGACCTTTTGACCTCAAAATCTATCCACTTCATGTTTATCCCACCTGAATCAAAGTTGCAAATTTGGCGAAATTACGACAAGCGGTTTATAAGATATCATGTTAACAAACTTTTAATACATGATCATGAACACATGCATGGACAGCCCAGAAACAGAATGTCTCCAGCATCGTTTTAACAGTGGCAAAGCCGTAAAAACTGTACTTAATTCTTCCAGAACTGTAACTAATACTCAGAAGTTTTAGTTTCAAATGGCTGCAACCATAACTGGAAACTAAAACTAGTGAAAAAATAAAAATAAGAACTCATAATAATTAAAACCATCAGGCAAAAACTAATATAATACCTATACTAAAACTGATCACAGAACTAAACCACAGCTAATGGAGTGACAACTGTTAGTACTAGAGATACACTGATAATCGACCAATAATCGGTATCGGCCAATTAGTACGTTGGTATCGGCCGATTGTCGTTTACACAACTGGTAAGTACAAGTTTTTATTTTTATTACCAAAAGTAAACAGACATGAGATTGGCTTCCGTTTCCAGTAAAAGTGTTTTGTAACTTTGCTTTTGGATGCATTTTTGTTTTGTCCACACTCCACAGTCCTTCAAGTAAGTAACAGTCCTCAGATAACAATCAGAGCCTAAATAAGTAACTTAAATAAGACAGCAAAATAAGTTTTTTTATATTAATCGGTATCAGCCGATAATCGGCCGATTGTTAGGCGCCGATTATCTGCTGACCAATCATCGGCCAGTGCCGTATCGGTGCATCTCTAGTTAGTACATGTGAAGTGTATGACTGCTTATCAACAACTGACGACCACTTTATATTGCCACAGCAGAACTTGTCAGAAAAATGAATGAACAAAATATGACACAAGTTCACGATTATTTCACTAAAAAACTACACTGGCTTGTGTCGAAATATCGAACCAAGCCTCCACTTTTTGTCAAAACAATGCAACTCAACACTGAGTCAATGTGAATTGTACATCAGCAGTAAAACACTTGCTTTTTTGAACGATTTACAACTGAAGCAGGAAAACAGCGGTCGATGTTTGTTGACTCACATCTTCACAATGAAACGGTACAAAACAACAAGAAAGGCACTGTAATCATGTGAAAGACCCGAACCATTTACACAGTATAGTTTTGCAGCTTGATTTACAGTACAATTACTAAAGGTTACTACCGTAAAATCTCGAATACAATACGCACACTTGTACAATACGCACCCCAAACTTTCACAAGAGAACTGTGGGAAAACGTTAGTTTAGCTGTACAATACGC
>Ga0209255_1000207_pt1 | contig 12720 bp, 8 predicted proteins | sample WorMetvaBAHAMAS2_FD_187394 | JGI IMG/M metagenome (GOLD analysis project Ga0209255, IMG submission 187394) | Marine gutless worms symbiont microbial communities from Max Planck institute for Marine Microbiology, Germany - Olavius vacuus... | ecosystem: Host-associated > Annelida > Digestive...
TGTCAAAGGCTCTCTTAAAGTCTTTAAGACTTATTGTCGTTGGTCTCTGCCGTCATGTAACTTTCTCTATTATTTGTCGCAGAACAGTTATCTGATCTCCCACATCCAGCATATTGTTTTCGTAGTTGGCTCTCAGCTGCATCCTGTAGTCTTCCAAACAATTGCTAGAGAAGACTTTGCCCGGTACTGACAGCAATGTAATTCCCCGCCAACTATTGCAGTCGATCAATCGATCTTTGGAACTGAAATACTGATCCCATTTCTTCAGTTAGATGGTATTTAGCTTCCCATAAGCTTGTATCATTGCACAGATTTGTTAGCTCTGGGATTTTTGTTGGTGAGTTAGACCCTATTTCAAGAATTCTGGCTAAATTTGATCGTTGCAGCTTTTCCATTCGTCAGTTTTTGGATTGTTTTCGTTACTTTTTCTGTTCCTATTGGATGCATAGAGACACGTCTAATTATGTGGCACACTCTTCCTCTTCAAAACTGTGCATTGTTTCAGGCTCACGGCAGTTGAAGACTGCTGTAAAGGGCTGCTGCCATCCCTTCGTTAACTGTTGTTCATGAGTAGACGCTTTCTCCCACCCGCAAGCTTGATTAATGGTCGGTGTTGGTTGCTACCCGACAGTTTACACTTTGTATATGATCCTGGTGTCTCCCACTTGTGCTGCCCCTTCTGCCACCGCAGCTTATCAAACCAGTTTTGTTTGTCTTGTTTACAACACGTCTTTTGTCTTTCATTTCATATTTTCTCACGAGCTATTTTAGTATTTTGGGATAAAAATTGCCTGAAAGCTGAAAATTGCTAGTTATGATTTCGATGTAGTTGTAAACGGTAATTTAATTTGTTGGTTCTGTAAATCGAATAAAAGGTATCTGACTTTGACCTTTGACCTTAACAGCTAAAACTGATGAAAGCGGACAGGGTTTGTGCTCCCTTTACACAGTTTCATCATCATCATCATCATCATCATCATCGTGATCATCATCATTACACCTTTTATCATTACTTTTTAGGCCGAACAGTACAAGTTTATTATCATCATTATTTCAGTTTGCCCTCAATTATAGCCCCAGAAGGTTGAAAACAAACATCAAAAACAAGAAACATGAACGTACTCTCAGTGAATATCTGGGCGAAAGTGGCTTGGATAGCGATAGCAGTGTATCATCATTGGATGACACGCTAAAACAGAAAGTCGATCTCGCGGTGGCCGTTGGGCACTTGGGAAATGCGCTTTCCAAGGTCGCATAGAAACTGAGTCCAACGTTATTAATCAATCCCAGTGTTTCCACGGCAACGGATATAAAAGTCTCAGTACATTTCTGGTCGGTGTTTTTGAGTTAACGTAGGAGAAAGTGGGATAAAGTCGGGGCATATATTTACCTCCGCCAAGGATGTTATGTAATACCGGGAGTTTGTATGTATGTATGTTGTATGTATGTCTGTCTAAATGTATGTTTGTCTGTCTGTCTGTCTGTAAGCAACTTTACGTAAAACTAGTGATTGGATCTTCATAATATTTTCACCAAAAATGTTTCTTTGGACAGAAAGAACTGTTGAGATTTTGAAAGCCATTGGCGTCTGGATCATGAAGTGTTGTACTATTGATATCGGTAGGTCAGGTCTGCTGCTGTTTACGACACATGGCGATGCTCCCTTGGTACAGAGTTTCTTGGTCATCCTGAGTACGTTTCAGACCTTGGAGTGACAACAGACAAGCGTTTGGGTTTCACAGAACATATTGCCAAAATTGCTCGCAAGGCACATCAGCGTGCCAACCTAATTCATAGTTGTTTCACGTCAAAAAATAGCGATCTACTCCTCAAAGCCTACATAACTTACATGTACGTTCGACCCATCTTGGAATACAACAGCCCACTGTGGTCATCCTCACTCAAGAAAAATATCATTTTGCTCGAATCTGTCCAGATGATTGACCAAAAGAATTTCTGGACTGGCTATCATGACATATTATTCTACTCTGAAAAAAAATAAATCTCGAGAGTTTAGAGCTGAGAAAGGGCCAACTGGCCCTTTTGCATTAATAAAATTTGATTTGATTTGAATTGATCTAAAAACAACAACTTTTCAACTTCGCGAAACTGTTTATTTATCACTGAAAACGGCCACACCCACTTGCCACTGTCGGAACTCTCCGCAAACAGTGTATCACTCAAGAAATAAGCGAACAAAAGCCATTTTTCCACACTTTGGCCTAAGCGGAAGTATACGCTCTCCCAGTGCTCTTGTTGTTCATAATTATGTAACAGTGTTTAAACTATGTATTTTTCACTGCCAAGGTAGTTGGTCATTATGCAGTCTTCAGCTGTTCATAATTTAATTTTAATAAAATGTATAATATACGTTATTTATGACAGATACAAATTTTTTAAATAGTTTTATCTTTTTCATTGGAAGTAAGCTATGCTGCTACCAACATCAAGGAACCAAGTACGAATTATTTTATATTTTCGTGTGAAACGAACTGCAGGTACCGTAAACCTGTCACAATCATTTTAATAACTGCGAAACTCAATATTACTGAATAACTGTTTTAATCCAAAATATAAATCCTACTTTTGTATTAAAAACTATTACAAGTTTGATCCACCCGGCCTATGTCAAAAATTAATGCTTTTACATTTGTTATGACTGTCTATCGAAAAACATCCGGGGCATCTAGCAGACAGTTTTTCGGATTTATTCTCATTTTTTTCTTTCAGTTGTTATCACTTCAGCTTTTTAATTTGATGTCGTGCATGTTAGACTATGGTTGCAGTTTTGAGCTCACGTTATCGCTGCAGATCACAGCAGATAAAATACTCTGCTTGCATTACTGGTACCCTCAACACTTACTGTGGTCCGAAGTTCGTCCGCTCCTCGTCACATAACTCGCTATTCTCAACAGACGAACAGACATGTAAACGCGCTTTCGCCTCAACAAAGCGTGGACGGACACACAAATCTCGCCTGCGAGAAAATAGTGATTGATCTGCAGTGCAAATTGACTACCAAAATAGTCGCGGAAACAACGCTGCCGATAGTTGACTGTTGTCTGTAACTGCGAAATTGGCTCCATCTAATCTAGCGAGAAAGGAAGGTTACCGGTTTGTAGTTGCAGGAGTCCACATGGACATTGATCCGAACCATCAATCAATCAATCAAAACAAATTTGTATAGCGCCGCCATAAGTCACATGCGAAAGAAGACGCATTATGGCGACGGTTGTGCTTTATGCGATGTGAAACAGTTCGGTTTTCAGCGTACGACTAAAAGTGCCAAGCAGTTCAACAGCTCTACAGTTATTAGAAAGTGAATTCCGTGTTGTCGGGGCGCTGTCAGAGAAGGCTTTCGATGCGAGCGACATGAGAGATACAGAATAGCAAATTCTTGTCTGCAAAGCGTGATGTCCGTTGTTAGCTGTTCGGTAAATACGCCAAGTAGCTTAGGCCTACTGAGGAGTGCCGCCGGTTGACCTCGCTTTGTACGCGATCAGCGCAAACTGTTTTGTAGCTGATGCTTTGCTCGAATCGGTAACCAATGAAGCTGGTGACGCAACTCGGTGGCGCTGGCGGACCGAGCAGCCTCTCTAGCACGTTCTGTGCTACCTGAAGCCTCTTGAGGTTGTATAACTTCACGTAACGTACATCTTTCATCCAGTGTATTCTGTTCTTCAACATCTGTGTTGTTCAGCAGGTACGATGGCTGCACTCCATTTTCTTCTGTCTTCAGACAATCTCTTCAATTCTTCATAGCTTTCGTTGCCTATTACTAGGTCATCTCGCAGATGAACGCTAATCTCCCTTTTTATCATCAGCTGTTGGTATCTATATTTTATTGTAGCTAAATAGCCTTGATTATAACTCCAATCTTATGCATCTTATGAACTGTGTTATTATATTCATATTCTAATTATTCTCAACTGTACTATTTATTATAAGGATTTTATCGCAGCTAATAGCTTTGATTACATCCTCACTGTTGTATCACATCTTCCACACTATTGTAAGGAACTAAATAGCCTAAAATGCCCTGATGTGCCGTTAAGAAACTGCCCAGTTTCTCACTCCCTCTTGCATTTCGAGAGCTATCTCGCGCCGTTGTGTCGTTTGTGCGAATGTGGCGCCGTCTACACTTACTTACTTGCACCCCTCCACACCGTCAACAAGATACAACCGTGCCTAATTACGTATCTCATTCATCCGGTTGAGCCATTCCTTTCCTGCGCTAACGAAAAATTGGACCCGCTGTGAATATACAGACATATCACTGTCCCAGTCAGCCGCACTAGGCCTTTACGCAGATAGGCTGTCATTACTTTTAAGTTTCCCGTGGCATCAGTTATTGGCTATATAGCAATAATGTTAAATAAGTGCGACTGTGGGTGGCAATAACAACCGTACGTTGTACAGTTCATGCAGATGCAGATTATGGAGGAATTTCATCAATAGTAAAACATCATTAAAAGCTAACCAGACATCGCAATAAGTACATGTATAGCACACAGAAAACAACATCTCCATCGTCTTTGTCCGGTTTATGCATTAATGCCACCCCTGGAGCCCCCAGTGGCTTGAAATAGGGCCTCCCTGGTCAGTAATGATGTCCGACACCTTATTGCCTCCGACTTCACCGCAATGTCAATATTACTCCAGACCACTGGTACAATACATTCCGTCCCACAACTACTGCTAAAACCGTCTTTACTCGTCGCCAACAAAGCGCGCAACTGCGTGTGCAGCCGCAGCATCCGTTAAACGACCATCGTGTAACTGTAGCAGCCCTCCCTCCCAATGGCGTTCGGCCGTTATACAGACAAATTGCCTCGCTTTCGTCTCGGTCTGACCCGCGTTGTTCGTAGCGCAGTAATTTATCGCATTGCCGATCGTTTGTCGCCGAACAACACGACCGATGTGCAAGACGGCCGTGTGCAAATGTGCAGACATGCAATTCACGAGTGATGAACTGTGCAATAGACCCGGCTGGAGGAAAGACATGTTTAAATTACTTGTTTGTGTGCGTGTGTTTGTCTGTTTAATGTTTATTTCTATTTACTAACATATCGTTTTAGTGACTTATTTTGCTTGTGCTATAGATGGCCAGCATGATGGGCACTTGCCCTTCGATGGTTGTCTGGCTTTGCAAACTCATTATGTTGTTATTGCATGTTTTGTTTGCCGTTGTTGGAATAAATATACTACTACTACTACTACTCAAAACTGACGTCGGATTCTTGCGGTTTCGAGTGAAAATTGTGGAGAAATATTTTAACGGTCGCTTCTTTCACTGATGCTATCAAGGGGATATAAAAGGGCAGCTGGTTCTCAGTCGTCAAGCAGTGATGTTGCAACTTGCATCGCAGCTTCTAAGCCTTGGCTTGAGACGCCCCAGTGCAATATTTGGAAGTCTTGGCCTCGTCTTGACAGTATCACGCCTCGCTTCGGCCTCCAACAACTGTGTCTCGCTTTGACCTTGTCGTTGAACTTAATGCTTGTTCTTGCTAGCTGCCTCGTATTATGTGCATTGACGTACAGACGGACGGACAGACAGACAGACAGCTTTCTCATGCTAGACCGTGTTGCATGCAATGCAGCACGGTAAAAATGTTAGTGACCACGCGACAGAATCTGCTTCCTTAGCCTGTATATTGCTGACAACGAATAGTCATTTCGATGTATATGCATACGAGATTTAAGTGAGTTTCCAACACTGATTGGATACTTTCTTATGTAACTTGGGCCTGCAGGCTCTCGCCTTGCTTTGTGTTCTTCAAGCCTCACTTCGCATGGTCTTGAATTTTTCAAGCCTTGACTCGTCTTGTCTCGTCTGAAAATAGAAACGCCTCGTCTTGCAAGTTAAGCCTCGAGTATTACCTTGTCTTTACAAATTAAGCCTTGTGTACATCACTCTCGATGCGTTGATCCTGAGTTTTGCGGAATTCCGTTGAGAATTAATGCGAACGTGCGGTGGGGGTAGGGGTGGAGAGAACAGGAGTAAGTGTAGGTGTACTTTAAGTACAGGTCATCGTAAAGCCTGCTGACGCTGAATAGTGTACGTCCACCATTAATATCATTAACGTCCCAATGAGGGGCCGGTTCCTGAGCCCTAACCGAATGTTTATGTTAACTTCGTTCTTAACTTAGTGAAATGTGCAGTGATGGGTTGCCATCTGCACGTATACCATTAGCAGTACAGATGATTTCTGATTTTATGATCTATGAAACCCTTTGACATTGGTTCGTGGGATTTGCCTAGTTATAAAGTTTAAAACATTGGTGTATGTTGGAACGATACTTTTCGGAAGATCTTTGGTTACAACCGATGGGAATCTGTCACTGAGCTTAGTACAGTTTTCATGAGATGGCCTTCTAATATTATTATGATCTATGCAAATGAAACTTACTGCATCACTCTAAGAATACCTATATAGCTGCTGTGTTCATTGGCATGCAAGGTGCTATTGATCTGCTCAATTTTAAATATGGAAATGTTGCACTAGAAAGTATGCTGTTTGGCAGTGCTTTGTAAAGCAGTGTGATATTTTAGACTAGGCGTGTGTTTGATTTTACAGCGGTTCACATTGTTTTAGGCTTAATTTTCTCTTGTATTTTGTATACTGTGTCTGCTTTGATGGCGAATAAAGATTATCATTATTAGGCTACTGGATTTTGATTTCAGATACAATTTAAAGGCAGGATTTTGATTTTGACTTCAAGTCATATGTCAAAGGATTTTTGCCAAGCAATGGCAATAACAACGTTTTTGTGTGCTGTTCATGATGTGCGTGCATGCATGGCGCCAGGGAAGATGAGATTATCTTAGATTACCGCTGTTTTGATAATCTTTGTTCACCAGTGTCAATAAGAACCAGTAGCAATGAAATCTTAACTAACTTAACTTAACTGATCTCTGTTCAACCTTGTCACAACACACGTTCTTCATCTATGGTCACTGTTGCTCGCCAACCTACCCACTCGTCTTTGAAAATCACAAATCGCTCCTTTAGGTATGCTGCACCCTCTCTATGGAATGAACTCCCTACTGATCTCTGTAAGCCTCGTCAGACACAGTCTCCTGCACTTTCTCCTATCATACATGGCAGTTGATCATCTTCACTATCACCGCTAGCGTCTTCTCTTACTCGCTCAGTGTTTCATTCTAAACTCAAGACCTGGCTCTTCAGCAAATCCTTTCCTCCATAGACCTTTTCCTTTACTACCGGACTGATTACATGGACTATCGGACCATATACGATTTTACTCTGCTCAACGGTTGTACTAGTAAGTGTGTTAGACTAAGCCGACTCCTGGCTTTTGAATGCACTTTAAATCACTGCACTTTCATTCATTCATTCATAACTTAACTAAATAAATTATAAGTACTGAATACTACTAATATTAACATTAACTTGGACATATTTTAAAATAATACAACAGGCTATTACAAGTCAGAACCATATTTTCAAAATTCGTTTTTAAAAATCTTTTTACTAGGTAACAAGAAATTAAAGAAGATTCTACATTCGTCTGTGACATTAACATTAGAGATGTAACAATTTCATTAAAAGTCTTGTGATAGTAAAGTCCAGTGAACTGAGGTCATGCTTAGCTAGCTACTGAAAATCTTTCTAGTCCATACAGAACATTGGTATACATTTACAATTGATTAATTAACTCTTCAGATGCAATCTTACCAATTTTTTCAAAAATAGCATCGGTAGAACGATTAAAAGATCGTTTTGCATGGGTGACTGAACATTTTAATTATCACCCATGCAGCTACAATGTGTATACCCAAGTATAGAAGTATAGGGATAGAATAACCATCAGAAGAGGTTATCTGTGCACAACAAACATTAAATATAGAACCAATGCGCAAGCAGCGGAAATTTTTCATATTAATACGCACATTTAACCATTCCAGTTTATGTTCAAAACTACTAAATAACCTTTGTAATTCACTGGTAGAGGGAGCTATTAAAAGTATGTCATCAGCATGAAGTATAATAGAAAAATCTGGGTGCAAAGGAGAGTGTTATAGGTATGTCGTCCAAATAAATTGCAAATACAAAGGGCGATAGAACGGAGCCTTGTTTAACTCCAAATTTATCGCAAAATATCTGAGAAAATATTATTCTATTTAACGGTTGAGATGTGTTTTAGCCAGTTCTCAAGGTCTAATAATGCTAGGTTTTATAGCCTGCTGCGTGTCAATGGTGTCAAAATTGGCCAATCGGCACACGGTGTACAAAAACAAACATGGAGTAGAAAATAGTAGCCATAACGGTACGAGCAAGAAAAGTACTAAGTAAGTAAGTAAGTAAGTAAGTAAATGAGAAACAAAATAAAACAAATTATCTGTATACGCTCGGTGGCCTCAGTCAATATGTGCCTTCAACAGACGCATGTCCGAGTAATAAAGGTCCACAAATGCGTAAAAGGCCCAGGTGTCACTCTTTCGCGGAAGCGGATGAGTTTCGAACCAGCAAACCGGATAATTAAACTGTGGATTTGGAATTCTCGGCAGATCCTTGTTGGACGCTGCAGAGGATAGGGTGTTTAAGGAGTACATTTGTCGGGCCGTGTGGGAGTTGTCAGGTCACTGAGTCTGAAAGGATCAATAATCTGAGAGTTTCAACGTGTCTTTATTACTCTCGCTGACTTCTACGACGTCAATAGTGCGTTTTACTGCTGCTGCTTGTCTCGCAGCTCGCCGAGAAACGAACTTTCCTGGTCAATAATTTATTAGCGTTCCAGAAATACGATGATCATCATTCGGCGAAATAATGAGACTTTCAATACTAATTTACGTCAGTTTTGCTAACAAATTGGCATTACTGTCAGTGGCGGTTCTGTTGGGGAAGGCTTATCGGGATTTAGCACCTCAGCCCCATCCTCTTAACAAAACGAACCCTTTATGAGCTGTAATAAACCGCGTTTATCGGTGCTTTCACGCTAACTTCGGCATTCACAGAACGTGCGTAAAATGTGCGTAGCATTCAAATACCTGTAGGCTACTTTATTATACGACATATTATATTGGGTTGTGAGTAATAGGCCTATCAGTTATCTATTTCTGAAGTTCTGTGTTTCTGCTTGCATTTGAGTAATGTTTTTGAACACAAGTTTTGCAGCCCTGACGAGTTCACTGATTGACGAGTTCACCGTATGCCCAGCTGGTGGTGTCGTATGGTGGCTGGTAACGCCCACAGTTCTATGCCTGAACAATATTAAAGCTAAAATCAGAGGCAGCCGTCTTATTTTACCGCATGTCATCAGACTAATTGACGAAAAATATACAAACTACAAAAACGATTGGGACAACCGATGGACGCAAGTGTATGTTTCAAATAGTGATTCTGCAACCGATGAACTAGTCCATTAGACCTACTGAAGGTCCGCGGCCGGAGATAGCGACATACTCCCTCCATTTTCGTCCATCCTGTGCAGCTCTGATGTATTTAGGCTTCAGCTAACGAGAGTTTCGTCCAGTCTTTGATGTCGACGAACCCGTTACAACTGGATCTATAGTATTATGTCTTTGCCCTCGAGCCAGCTACCGACGTAGCCAAAATTCTAGTTGCATGGCGACCTCTACATGTGTAATCGAATAAAATAACTGAGGTATGGCGAAGGACTCAAGACAAGTCTATGGTTATAACTGTAAGAGCTTACATTAATACAGCGGTGGCTTTGGCAAGTACACTACTAGCACTAACAAGAAGCTCAGCTACTGCAGAGATAGCGAACGTCTGCGATCATTACTCCTTTCAAGGTCATTCAATGTCACCGATTTTAGTTCGTTATATTTCCTTAAGAGCTGGTTATGAAATTGAAGTTAAAATAACATGAATCCAGCTTAAAGTAATAGCGACTTCATTGGCCAATAACATCAGAGGTAGGCTAATAAGAAGTAACAGCTTATACATGTTGTCTAGCGTCATAGTCAATTCGGAGTTTCGCCAACTACGTGCCTTGGCGTAGTTGCGTATATCAGAAAATGGTGTATTTTTGTTCTGTTTCGCATGTACTAAGAGAAATCCAAACAGACAAAATGGGCGAATTTCAATTTTAGAAATTTGAAACACTTTACTGTATGTTTTGTTTCTTTTTTCTACTAATCTCGTTTTGCATATTTGTCATATTCCAAAATTTGTAAATTTCACGTAAATGAGGGCTTCTTGAAATAAGAACTCGGCTATTGCTGAGATGGCCGCTCATTATGTGTCGTAGCCTATGTCGAATTTTCGCTGTCGAGTTTCAGTCTAATGCTACTGTGCCTCTATAGCAGCAATTCTCTGATAACATCGCTGTAAGTCATAAGCCTATGTTGCAGAAAGTAGATTCGTTTGCCTATATTTCGTTGAACACAGTAAGGGTCTAGCTTCAACCAATTTGACGTAGTTTACCCTCCCCCCCCCCGAATTCCGCAAATAATGCAAATTAACGCGGTTCAAGATCATTCAACGTCACCAATTTTGGTATCAATTGAAAGCACACAATGCAACTTCCTATGTGTGAATAATAGCTAACTTACGCCCTATCTAGCACACTTCCTAGATATGGTGTATTATTGGTGCAATTTTCGTTGTTTCAAGCGGTGCCTCTGTTTGACGCAATCATTCGGAGTGAACCCCTGGATGCAGCATTGCATAATTTGGTCTCCGGAAACTAGAAACGTCCCTCCATCGTACAGTGCAAAGCATATTTTTATATCGCAACCCGTTAAAGCGTGACTCACGAGTGTGACAGACAGACTGACAGACTTTGCCATAAATAATGCCGCTTTTCACTAGGCCTACGTTCCGCATCTGGACCCCGGAGGAGGGGGTGCGCGTGCTCGGGGCGCTGTATGGTAGCTATCACCCATGTATCTTGCACGGTGTCCTATGGTTGGTCAAATTTTCGCTTTCAACAGAGTGGTGGCCTACCTCTGTTTAACACACTAGTTCTCGATAATCTCTGTGAATGTCACCATAAATCGTGTACTTCCAAACACTAAATTATTTGAGCTACATTACTGTCGCGAACAATATGAATCTAACTGTAATCAGTTTGACATAAAAGATCTGTCCAGGCGAAATTAATACTATGCTTAGTGGTAATTTGTTTTATTTTTCTGTCAAGCGAAAAAATTCATTCATTCATTCATTCATTCAGTCATTTATTATTTCCTTTCACGTACTTTTCGCATGCTTATTTTCAACGTTGTGTTTATTTCTTCTGTCTTTCATCTAGCGTGTGGACTCATCGTGAGAATAATAACATAAGCTAACAGTTATTTTCTGGTTGATTGTCTAACCTGAGATTGCAGCGGTCGGCACAATGAAAAACCATCGAATAGTAGCAGTACAGCACTGAAAGCGACTGTCTCTGTTCCTCGACGTCTCAGTGCGTAGCGGTCGTGAGTCTGACGCAACACGGAAGTTCTTATTTCGCTCTTGCTGTCAACCGTGGCGTTAACTGCTCTGAGCGGCTCGTCGCTGAACGCTGACGTCCACGATGACTCCCAGTCGCAGCAATCGGCTGCAGCAAGCATCTTTCAGCTGCGCGAGTACGCTGGCCAATTCTATGAAGCTGATTAGCTGCTGCGGTAGTTGCAGGTGCTATAAAGAATTTAAATAAGCTTCGTTAAAGCGATAACAACAACGACAACAACAACAACTACTACGACGACGACCACAACAGTGATACTTAAACTGTTCGACCTGCCCCTATATAGCTTAGGTTTTCGGCACTAACATTTACAGGAATAGGCTATCAACTTGCATAAAATCATAGACGTAAAACCGTTCAAAAAGAATTTAAAAACGTTAAAAACTAAAAACGTGACAGCAATAAAAAAACGTTTGTAAACGTTGAATAAAAAACGATACCAATACAGCTAAATGCATATGCCAGACATGCCTAAGCCCAACAAAAGATTGAAAAGAAAACATTAAATCACTGCAGTCATTATTAATAAGGCCAGTTTGTTTAACAAGAAACTCTGCTACCGCGAAGAGCACAGCGCATCCGTCGTGCTTAATTAATTTATGACATTTCTTGGGTGAAAATCTGTTGATGGCTAATCAACCACTTTCACGTAATTGGCCATGAAAGCTACCGAATTCGGCGAAATAATGCAAAATAATGGCCACTAGGCCGTTCAAGGTCATTCAAGGTCACCGATTTTGGTACCAATCGAAAGACCATATGCTAACTTTCTATTAGTGATTATAACTGATTAATACCAGCTTACCTCCTATCTTGCACCGTTTCCAAGTTATCGCTGATTATATGTCAAATTTTCGCTCGAGACAGGGGGTCGCTTCACTTTAACGCCCTTGCTGGGGGTGATTCCCTGCGAATATTGCCATAAATGTTATACCGCTAAACCTAGATTCTTTGGGCTACATTGCTCTTGCAGAATGTATCGGTGTATCGTCAACAACTTTTACGCAATGGGCCCTGAAAGCTACCAAATTCGGCGAAATGCCGCAATATAACGGCCATTATATACGCCGTTCAAGCTTCAGGGTCATTCAAGGTCACCGATTTTGATACCAATCGAAAGCCCATATGCGACTTCCTGTTAATGATTAGCCTAATACTAACTTACCTCCTATCTTGCACCGTTTCCAAGTTATGGCCCATTATTGGTCAAATTTTCGCCAGCGACAGGGGAGTGCCTCATTTAAATGCCCTCGCTGAGGGTGATCCCCTGCGAATATT
>Ga0209255_1000209_pt1 | contig 12711 bp, 18 predicted proteins | sample WorMetvaBAHAMAS2_FD_187394 | JGI IMG/M metagenome (GOLD analysis project Ga0209255, IMG submission 187394) | Marine gutless worms symbiont microbial communities from Max Planck institute for Marine Microbiology, Germany - Olavius vacuus... | ecosystem: Host-associated > Annelida > Digestive...
CGGGCACCGTACCCCCTCGGGCCAACGCAGTTCGCGTACTTTCCGGTAGCAATTCGCATCGTCGATCAGGTCTTGAATGTTGACGACACCACTGCCCATAACAGGTTCTATCACGAGATCGCTCTCCCCCGATGAGGGTTTCCAAACGACCCTACGGAGTTTCGGGGCCGCTGTCTACCCACACCGAGGTAAGCCACGATCGGGCACCAGTCTGGAATCTATAAAGAGCCATTTTTTTATCGTTACTGATAAGAACGGGAAAATCAAAAGAATGTCCTGGGACAAACCTTAGTGCCTGGTTACGCAGCTACGCGGATCCCCGAAAGGCAAGCGGAGATAATCATGACGAAGATGGCAGACCGCGACGGTCTCATCTGGTTGGACGGTGAAATGGTACCCTGGCGCAAGGCCAAGACCCATGTGTTGACCCATACCCTGCACTACGGCATGGGGGTCTTCGAGGGGGTACGCGCTTACCGGACCGAACGGGGTGCCGCCATTTTTCGCCTGCGCGAACACACGGACCGCCTGTTCAACTCGGCCCACATCCTCGGCATGACCCTGCCCTATGACCGGGAGACGCTGAACGCGGCCCAGCGGATGGCGGTGCGGGAGAACGGGCTCGACTCCGCCTACATCCGTCCCATGTGCTTCTACGGCTCCGAGGGCATGGGCCTGCGTGCCGATAACCTGAGGGTCCATTGCATGGTAGCGGCCTGGGAGTGGGGCGCCTACCTGGGTGAGCAGAACATGCGGGAGGGCATCCGCGTCCGGGTCTCGTCCTTTACCCGCCACCATGTCAATATCGCTATGTGCCGGGCCAAGGCCAACGGCAACTACATGAACTCCATGATGGCCCTCCAGGAGGCCCTGCGCGACGGCTACGACGAGGCCCTGCTGCTGGACGCCGAAGGCTATGTCATGGAAGGGAGCGGCGAGAACGTCTTCATCGTCCGGGAGGGCGTGCTCTATACCCCGGACCTGACCTCCGCCCTCGACGGTATCACCCGCAAGACGGTCCTGTCCCTGGCCGATGAGCTGGGCATCCAGGTGGTGGAAAAGCGTATCACCCGTGACGAGGTCTATATCGCCGACGAGGCATTTTTCACCGGGACCGCAGCGGAAGTCACCCCGATCCGGGAGGTGGACGGGCGGGCCATCGACACAGGCACCCGGGGGCCCGTTACCGAACGCCTCCAGGACCTGTATTTCGATCAGGTCCACGGTCGCCGTGACCAATATCCCCAATGGTTGACCCTGGTCTAAGGCGAGCGCTTTCCGCCGATCGCCTGATTTTCCTATGGGAAAAACGGGGCATGGCTTTCGATTTTCGGTATAGGCAGGAACGCACAGGCAGGGGCTGGGGAGAGGGGATCAAACAAGAAATGGAGCGGGTCAATAGACCGCTCTCCGCTAACCACTTAAAAATTTACCACCACCCGATTTTCTTGGTATACCCGTCGCACGTGAATATTTTGGTAAGCGAGGTGTGCTGATCGTGCCCAAGAGCAAGGCGCGACGAGGAGGAATAGCCAGGCCCTATTGCGACGAGTCGCAATGCGGCTATCGGGTGCGAGCGGCGTGCATCGCGGCGAAATATTCACGTGTGATGGGTATAACTACCCACAATCCAACGGGGCATCGGTGTTCGGAGGGCCGTGAAGATGACAGAAACCGCCGCCAAGACCCAAGACAGCCGGCAAGCGATAGCAATCAGCCGCAAGGACCTGCCTCTATCCTGCCCCCACCCCCAGGACGAGGTGTGGAATATGCACCCCAGGGTCTATCTCCCCCTCGAGCAATCCGGGGAAGCGGTCTGCCCCTATTGTGGTGCGCACTACCGACTCGCGGACTGAGCCCGGCTTCCGGTGCAATGCCATTAAGTTGAGCCTCCAGGCCCCCCTCCCGGCGGGAGAGCGCTTGCCCCGAACGCAGCGAGGGGGTTGAGAGAGGGCGAAAAAAAACAGCGCACGATCGATCACAAACCGCGTCGGCAAAGTAAGAGAAAAAACGACGAATCACGCGAATCACGCGAATCCATTCGCGAGGATTCGTGCGATTCGTCGTTTTCTGTTCCGCATCCTGACCGACCATGACAAGCGGTCAGCAGCTAACTTAATGGCATTGGGTTGGGGAGAGGGGATCAAACAAGAAATGGGGACTAGGGGCTGTTGACATCCATCTGAACGCAGGCGATTGTGAGGAATGCTTGGTGCCGGACCAGGCGCAACGAGGGAGAATCGTCGACCTCGGGTGGGCTGTGCCTACCGGGCAGCACGCGAGTGGTGGGCACAGCCCACTCTACGAGTCACGGGTTGAGCCGACTCCAGCAACGCCGAAGTACCGACCAATCGGTTTGGCTCTTCCATGAGGAGCCTGCCCGTTCAAGGTTATCGGTCGTCGAGAGCAGCTGTACCACCGTATGAGCGAGCTTACGCACACCCTCCATCGCTGGACCCGGCCGAGTATGACCGGATGGTGGAAACCGGCGTGTTTCGACCGGGGGCACGGCTGGAGCTCCTTGATGGGGAGATCATCGAGATGAGCCCACAGAAGAGTCTCCATGCAACGGCCGTGAATCTGATCGCGGAAGCCCTGCGCGGCGGATTCGGAAGGGGGTTCTTTATCCGGGGGTAAATGCCGCTCACGCTCGATAACGACTCCGAACCGGAGCCGGACGTGGCCGTGGTCAAGGGCAACATCCGCGATTACGCCGATCATCACCCGAGCAGCGCTATCCTGATTGTCGAAGTCGCCGATACCATCCTGGCCTACGACCGGCTGAACAAGGCCGCCGCTTATGCCCGTAACGCCATCCCCGAGTACTGGATCCTGAATCTGCGCGACCGCTGTCTGGAGGTCTACCGCAGGCCGAGCCACGGCACTTACGCTGAACATACCCGACTCACCGCGGGCGAGACCATCTCCCCCTTGGCGGTGCCGGGTCTGCGGACCGAAATTGCGGCCTTGCTGCCCTGAGCATCAAGCCTTTCAGTTGGTAGGTCGAGATAAGCACGCCCTCTAGCGCCTGAAGTTCCGACGCAAAACTCGCATACGCCCTAACCTGGCGCTCGTCCGCTTCGGATACGACATCCCGAACAAGGGTGCAGCGAGGTGGGGAAAGTACCGCCGCCGTGCTGCCGGCACGCTCCGAACCTCTCAGGCCCGAATGACCGCGCCGGTGCGCCCGTCGCGGATGGTGGACGGACGAGCGCGGGTCCCGCAGTGGCCGGTCAGGACGAGATCCACCTGATGGCCGAGGGCCGACCGCACCTGGAGGGAAGTACGCGCCGGCGGACGATCGCTGATGTTCGCGCTGGTGGACACCAGGGCACTGCCGGCAGCGGCGCACAGGACCGCCGCGATGGGGTGGGCGGTGACCCGCACGGCGAGGGTCGCGTGTCGTCCCCGGAGCCAGCCTGGTGTGCCAACACGGGCGGGCAGCAACCAGGTGTTCGGACCGGGCCAAGTCGCGAGGACAGCCTGCATACGGGCGGCGTCCAGCGGCTCTACAAAGGGCTCGATTTGAGCGAAATCGGCGGCGATGAGAATCAGCCCTTTGTGCTCGGGGCGTTGCTTGATGGCGAGCAAGTGTTGCACCGCAGCCCGGTCCCAGGGATCGCATCCGAGCCCGTAGACGGCCTCGGTGGGATAGGCGAGGATGCCGCCGCCTCGAATGCAGCGGACAGCCATCCGCAGCTTGTGCCGTCCGGGCAAGCCCTTGAGCTCGGTGGTCATGTCCGTATCCACTCTGGCTTTCGATCGCAAACAGGTACAGATTCCGAGTGCTGGTCAGATGCGGTCCCACCGCCGCAGCCGACCGAAGCTAGGATCTTTCAGGGCAAGGCCCGTCGATACCAGCCTCCGCAAAGCTCGCCATCCTCCGGTGCAGAGTGCAGGCGAGGCGCAGCACGGGTAGCGCAGATGCGGCGCCGCTGCCCTCCCCGAGTCGCAACCCCAGATCCAGCAGCGGTTCGGCGTCGAGCGCCGCAAGCAGGATTGCATGGCCCGGCTCACACGAGCTGTGTCCGAACAGCATCCAATCCCGTGCTCCGGGCAGGATACGGGTCGCGGCCAAGGCTGCGCTGGTCGCGATGAAGCCGTCGACAAGCACCGGAATCCCCAGCTGGGCCGCGCTCAGATAGGCCCCGGTCAGGGCCGCGATTTCGAAACCGCCCACTCGACGCAGGGCCTCGAGGGGAGTATCGGGCGCGATTCGATGCAGCTGCAGGGCACGCTCGATCAGGGCCGCTTTGCGTGCGATGCCGGCGGCGCCGAGACCGGTACCGGGACCGGCCAGTTCGGAGGCCGGACGTTCCAGCAAGGCACAGGCCAACGCCGCGGCCGCAGTACTGTTTCCAGTCCCCATCTCGCCACCGATCACCAGCCGGCAACCCCGATCGTCAACCGTGCGCTCGACCGCCGCGCGTCCGGCGGTCAGGCAGGTGTCGAGCTCGGCGCTCGACATGGCCGGTTCGCGTGAGAAATCCTTTGTAGACGGGGCGACGCCGACCAGCCGCACCGACGGCGGCACCGGATCACAGGCGATCTCGCCCACGGTGCCGAGCACGATCAGCTCCAGGTCGGCGGCGAGGGCCTCGGCCAGCACTGAGATCGCGGCACCTCCCGTTGCCATATTGGTCACTATCTGGGCCGTCACGCTCCGGGGATAGGCCGAGACTCCGGCGTCGGCAATCCCGTGATCGCCGGCGAAGACCAGGATCCGTACCGGATCGACCGTCGGGCAGACCTCGCCTTGCATCGCCGCCAACGCGATCGCGACCTCCTCGATCCGTCCGAGCGACCCCGGCGGCTTGGTTAGCCCTGCCTGCCGCCTGGCAGCGGCGTGGCGTGCACCCTCGTCCAGGGACCGCGCGGGCTTGGACAGCCAGCTCACGGCAACCACCTCTCGGAAACGGACACCAATCGGACGCTGGTCAAAACCGGCTTACCGTAGCGCGCGCTCGACGGGCCAGGAAACGGGTAGTAGGACATAAGGGTCTTCCTCGCTGATACATTTCGCCAGTGCGGGACCAAACGCAGTGTATCATCCATCCTCGGCAAAGGGCTCCAGGACGATCCCCGGATTCGTGACATAGCCTGTCGGTAGTGTCATACCTGCAACTACATGTGAATCGTTCGGACGCGCGGAATCAACGCCGGATATCCTTCAGGGACTCTTCAGCCATGGTGCGAATCTCCGCCGCCACGCCGACCAGGGCCTGCAGACCCTGGTCGGCCGCCCGCAGGGCCAAGGCAATAGGTTGCAACAGCTCGGCGTGGGGGGATGTCTCCAGCAAATCGGCCAAGGCCGGCCCCCGGCCGATGGCATGGCACTCTCGAGCCTGTTCCTGAAGCCGGAACAGGGCCCAATTACTCCCCGTCGCGGCGGCCGCGGCCAAGCGCTCCAGGGCCTGGCCGGCAGTATCCCGATTGCCCAGCCAGAGCTGGGCTTGCAGGATCAGATGGACATAGTCGATAACCAGCGTATCCTCCCGCGTGCTTCGCGGTTAGGGGGCTGACCCTCACCTCTTGCGCATCGCCGCGGGCCACCAACAAGCGGTCCGGATTGGCGAGTGGGTAGGGATTCTTGGGAACCAGCTCAATGGCCTGGCGATAGGCGTCCTCCGCCTCCTTGGATCGGTTCAGGTCCCGCAGCAGATTGCCGAGGTTGAACCAGGGCAAGGCATTTTGCGGATCCAGCTCGACAGCCTTGCGGTAGGCGGTCTCTGCCTCCTCGGGACGGTTCAGGTCGTTATTCAGAAGAACGCCGAGGTTTGTACCAGAACCGGGCATCTTTTGGATTCAACTCGATGGATTTGCAGTAGGCGGCCTCCGCCTCCTTGGGGCGGTTCTGACCGCTCATCAGGTTGCCGAGGTCAAACCACCCGTACCAGGCATTTTTCGGAATTGCCTTCCGATCGGAATCCTCCACCTTTCCAGGAAGGCTCAGTACCTCTTGCAGCAGGTGGCGTTCCTCGCAATCCTCCGGCAGGGCGTCGCTCAGGGCCAGGGCACAGTCCGGACTCCAATCCCCGGCGTGGGCACCACGGAACCGGTCCAGGCTGTGCCGGGCCTGGCGCCGCAGGTCGTCGGCGCTGGACCAGAGGCGCATGAATTCCACCAGCCAAGTGAGGCGACGGCGGGTACGGCGGGGCGTGTAGCGCATCAGGTACCAGACGTTGAAAAAGCGCTCGCTGGCCTGGTAGCCGACGCGGTTGGTCTTGGCCAAAGACACCTTTTCCACCAGCCCCCCGGTCGTGAGTCGGCTGAGCTGGCCGCTGACGGTGGTGGAGGGGAGGCCGGCGGCTTGGGCCAGATCGCCAGCGCCGATGGGGTCCCAGTACTCCATCAGCAGGGCCAGCAGCTTGCGGGGTTGCTCCGCGATCTGTTCCATACGCGCCTTGTAGAGGGGGGTCATCAGATCCAGCAGGACCTTGAGGTCGCTGTGCACGTCTCCCTCCCAGCCGGCTGGCCAGCAGCTCGTAGAGAATGACGGTAATACGGGGATTACCGCCGGTGAGGGTGCGCAGGCTCCGTAGGCGTTCCGGGCGGGCATCCAGGTTGTGTTGCATCGCTTGTTCCGCTTTCTCGCCCCGCAGGCCCGGACCGGCGCCGAAGGTGCGGGCCAGGGCGAGCAGGACCTGGCGCATCTCGTCCAGCTTCAGGGGCCGCAGCTCCAGGATCTCGAAGAAGTCATGAAAGGCGTCCTGGTACTGGTGGTCGGCCTCCAAGACTTGGTAGCTGGCGCCGAGCCAGAAGATGGCGGGGTCGTGGGTGAGGGTCTTGCGCAACCGCCACAGGGGGGTAGCGCCGGGATCGGTGACGTGTCCACGCCGGGTCTCGGTCTGACCCAGGTTGGCGAGCAGCAGGTCGCTGCTGTCAATGGGCAGTAGCAGGCGCCGTTGCCGCTTTGCCGTCCAGTCTTGCAAGAGGGTGAGGGCGGCGCCCTCTCGCTCGGCTGGAGGGAGTACTTCGATCTCCCGGACCCCGGCGTCCAGATCCGCCAACTCGTCCGGTGTCGCCCCTTGGCGCTCCAAGCGGTCGGCCAGGGCGTCCAGGACATTCATCCAGAGCTCGGCCAGGGTGGAGGCGGTGTATTGCTCTTCCGGAAAGGTGAGCGGGACCCAGTCCGTGGCCAGTTCCGGGTCGTCCGCCACCGCCAGGGCGATGCGCCGCAGTAGGGTGGTCTTGCCCATGCCGCGATAGCCGGTGATCAGCAAGTGTTGGGGCACCTTGTCGGGCGGACAGGTGCGGATACGGTCCAGGGCGGCGGCGAGCTCCCTGTGGCGGACGACGAAGATGGCGCGCAGCTCATCGTCATCCCACAGATGGGGTCGGTCAAAGTGCTACGGATCGCCGTCCCCTTCGATCAGCCTGGAATCCATAAAGAGCCAAAGCCTATTCTCCTATTTAGCTACTGGACGCTGGCCCTTTGCTGGGTGCTATCCGCTTTTCCGGTACAGGCCAACCTCCGAATCCACGGTCTCAAGGCGATCGATCCTTCGGTGGTCCGGGTCGAACCCCAGCCGCTCAAACGGACCTCCCGGCCTGAAATACGGCGGCTCCACGTCTGCCTGCGCAACGTCTCCTCCGCCCCTTTCCCGAAAGACACCATTCTCCTCGCCTTCGAGATCAAGGCGCCGGAAGGCATTTTGGTCGACAATGCCCACGCCGTCAGCGTGGAAGGCATCCCCTATTTCGAGCTGGATACGTCCGATTTCGGCCCTGGGCGTGCGATCAAGATCAGGGTCGAACTCGTCAACGAGATCCAGCGCCAGCTGCTCGAGCAGAGACAACGACCGCCCGGATAGTGGCAAGCGTACCGCAAGGCCAAGGCCCTTTGGCGTAAACTGGAATATAAGGCGACGGCCTATTATCCGGGTTCTGTTCCCATAGCCGACGCTGGGGTCGACAGCAACGTTTTGACCGGCACCGAAAAGTCAAGCTCGACGGCAGCGCCAGCTACGATCCGGGCGGGGGTATGCTCAGGTTCGACTGGACAACCGCCGGTGTCCCGGCGGGGAGCACTGCCGCGTTGAACGATCCGGGACGGCCTGATCCCATCTTTATACCCGATGTAGAGGGTGATTACGTCTTTGCACTCACCGTCGATAACGGGCAGGTAACCAGCGTGCCGGATCAGGTTACCGTCTTCGCTACTCGCATCGATGCGCCGCCGAATGCCGATGCCGGACGCGACCAGGAAGTGCCCTATGGGGCCACAGTAACCTTGGACGGTATACCGGAGCGATGATCCGAACGGCCTGCTGTTGACCTATTCCTGGTCTTTTAGGACTTCCCGAAACCAGCGCCCTGACGAATGCGGACATCACGGACAGCAACAGCGCCGAGGCCGGGTTCTTACCGGACGTATTGGGGACCTATAGCTTGGATCTCAGGGTCGATAACGGCAGCCGATCCGATACCGACGGCGTTTCGATTTCCGTCCTGGCAACGAATGTACCGCCCGTTGCGGATGCGGGCACTGATCGTGCCGTCAGTCTGGTGAGGAAATAACCCTCGACGGCAGCCTGAACCGGGACCCGGATTCCGGGCCAGCGCTGATCACCTACCGGTGGAACCTCGTCGCACGGCCATCCGCAGGCAATGCGGCAGATGCCGATATCGCCAATGCGGACCAACCGATTGCTCGTTTCACACCGGATGTGGAGGGCAACTATATTGCCCGCATCGATGTGGATGACGGTCAATACCAGGACGGCGACAACACCTCCGTCTTCGCCGACGGCACGCCGCTGACAATCAGCATCACATCACCCGCCGAGGGCGCTACCGTCGAGACGACCAAACCCACCATCACCGTTACGTTCAGCGATGAGGGCACGGGCATCGACCGCGGTTCTTTCCAACTCCTGCTCAACGGTGCCGACGTCACCGGTACGACCAGGATCAGCGATGGCGGCGCGCGCTATACACCGCTTGTCGACCTCCCCGGCGGCGATAACACGGTCACTGCCAGGGTCGCGGACCACACGGGTAATCCGGGTGAGGATACCAACACCTTCCGCATCTCAGTCTTCCGTGCCATTGCCGACTGCGGCCCGACCACCGGAACCGTGCCACATACGGTCACCTACCGCAGCCGTGGCCAGTTCACCGGCGGCAGCATCGTGGGCTACCGGTGGGACTTCGACGGCGATGGATCTTACGACACCTCGGAGGATCCAGTGCCGCGGGATGACACTTACACCTTCGACTCGCCCGGTACCTACAACGCGGTCCTGGAAGTCCGCAACAACTTCGGCGCAATGGCCACCGACGTATGCAAAATCGCCGTCGAGCAGAAAGGCCCGACTGTCACGGCGACGGCCGCACCCTCTAACGGGCCGGTACCCCTGGAAGTGACTCTGATCTGTCAGGGCCAATCCCCGAACAGTTCCATCGTTCGCTGGGAATGGGACTTCGACGGCGACGGGACCTACGATTACAGCTCGGATGCAAATGGAACCACTGCCCACACCTACGGCACGGTGGGCGAGTTCGCCGCGCGCTGCCGGGTGACCGACGCGGCGGGGCTCACCGAGGTCTCGGGTGAAATCAACACCAAAGTACGCCCCCGCCCGCCGGAGTCGCCATCCGTTACGGCGACCGCATCGCCCACCAATGGTACGGCCCCGCTCACCGTCGCCTTCGGCGGCAATGTCACCGGCGGCGGGACCATCGTCCGCTAAGAGTGGGATTTCGACGGGGACGGTACTTACGACCACTCCTCCGCCACCTCGGCGGTCGTCAGCCACACCCATGAGGTCGCCGGTGTCTTCGCCGCCACCCTGCGGGTTACCAACGATGCCGGCTTGACGAGCCTGGACAGCATCGCGATCACGGTGAATGTCACGGTCAGCCTGTCGATTCCCGAAGATACCTTCCGACCCGATGCCGGCGAAACCGCGACCATCAGAACGACTCTCACCGGCACCGTGGCGGCGCGGGTGCGGATCCGCAACAACGTGGGCATCGAGATACGGACCCTGGTCGATGAGACCCGCGTGGCCGGTACCTATAACGACCCCTGGGACGGCTGTGACGACGCCGGAGACCTGCTGCCCGACGGCGACTACTATGCCATCCTCGAGTATGACAGCGGCGGTGAGACCAAACGGATCGACCTGACCGACTCCACGGGAGGGAGCCGGTACAACCCAGCGCAGAATAGACTTCCGAGCCGTTTCGATCCCTACGAGAACGATCCGCTTCCCATTACCTTTACAGTGTCGAGTAACCAGGGTGCATCCGGGATACTCGCATTCGTCGGCCTCTATAACACCAACACCCGGTTGGTCACCCTGCTGGATCGCAAGCCCTTCGGGGTAGGCACCCACACCATCTATTGGGATGGCCTTACCAGTAGTGGTTTCCTCCCGGACAAGGGCGACTACCGGTTGGCACTCACCGCTGTGGACGGCTCCGGCGCCACCTCCTTGACCCGTTACATGCTGCTGAGGGTGTTCTACTGATGAAACACACGCCCCTCGGTTTTGGTCGCGGGGTACTGCTGGCCCTGCTGCTCGGAAACGGCATGGTCCTGGCCGAAGATCTGCGCATCGAGCACTATGTCGAGCTCAGCATCGCCCGCTTGGAGCTGGCGAAAGAAAGTTGGACCGCGACCTGACAACCCCCCCACGCCGGAGGCGATGGCCGCACTGTTCGCCGGCTACGGCATCGAAGAGAGCGACTATCTCGCCTACGGGGGCACCAACCGAAAATCGATTGCTGCCTATCTCGCTGCGCATCCCCAGGCGAAACAGCGCATCAAGGCCCTGAGCGCCCATATCGACCAGGCGATCAAGGAATAAGCGGGGAGATCCTGCCCATGCGGACGCGAATCACATTGCTGCATTTGCTACTGGGACTTGTCCTCGCGGTCTTGGTCGCATCCCCGGTCCAGGCATTTCATTTCCCCCGGGACCAGGGACACGACACCTTCCGGCCCAATCCGCCGGACGACAGCGAAAAGCCGGAATGTCCGCACGAGGACAACCGCTGCGAGACCGGCAACCCGGTCGACATCGGCGCCGGAGACAAAATCCAACGCTCCGTGGACTCACCTTCCCCGGCTTTGGTCCCCAGCTCGCATTGATCCGCGCCTACCATTCCCAGGACCTCTCCAACGGGTCTTTCGGCTTCTGCTGGCATTCCAACCTGACCGAACGGCTGATCCTGGTCACCGACGGTGAGACCAATACCGCTATCGCGGTACAGGGCAACGGCAAACGCAAACGCTTCACCCAAAAAACCGACGGCAGCTGGGCCTCGGCCCCCGGCACCTACCAGACCCTCACCGTAGCAGCCGACGGCAGTGCCGAGCTACGCGGCAAGCAAGGGACCACCCGGTTCTTCGATCGCGCCGGTCGGCTCACACGTATCGAAGACCGTTACAGCAATGCCTTGACGCTTACCTACGACACCGCTGGCGTCATCGCCTCGGTCACTGCCGCGAGTGGGCGCACCCTGACCTTCACCAAGGGTGCCGACGGCCGCATTGCGGGCGTTTCCGACCCATTAGGTCGGACCTTCCGATATGCCTATGACGCCGAAGGGCGATTGACGTCCGTCACCGACCCCCTGGGCGGTGAGACCCGCTATACCTAATCATGACGACGGTAATCTCCATACCGTCGTGGATCCCCGAGGCAACACCGCTATTACCCTGAGCTATGACGACCAAGATCGGGTAACCCGAGAAGTCCTGGCCGATGGTGCGACCATCAGCTTCAACTATGTCAGCGATACCGAGACCCGGGTCACCGACGAGCGCAGCAACACCACCGTCTATAAATTCAATGAAACCGGAAACCCGATCGAAATTACCGATCCGCTCGGGCGTGTCACCCAATCAACCTGGGATGCCAACTACAACCGCACAAGCTCGACGGACGCCCGCGACAATACCACCACCTACGAATACGACGGCTCGGGTAATCTGATCAAGACGACCGATGCACTGGGGCAGGAGACTCGCTACACCTACGAGCCCACCTTCAATCAGGTCGCAACCGAGACCGACCCGGACGGCTTCACTACGACCTACGCCTACGACGGCAAGGGAAATCCGGTCCGCATCACCGATGCCCTGGGCAAAGTCACGAGAATGACCTACGACGGACGCGGGTTGCTGGCCTCGACCATAGACCCGCTCGGAAATACAACGGCCTCCGCTTACGACACCGCCGGCAACCTGATCAAGTCGACCGACGCCCTGGGTCAAGAGGCCACCATGACTTACGACGGCGTCGGCAATCTGCTCAGCCTGACAAACGCACGCGGCAATACGACGACGTTCGCGTACGACGGACTCAACCGGCAGACGAAAATAACCGATGCCCTGGGTGGCGTGACCGCGCTCGGTTACGATGCCAACGGCAACCGGACGCAGATCAGCGATCCCAGGAGCAACGTCACCACCTTCGCATACGACTCACGCAACCGACTCACCAAGACGACCAACCCGCTCGGCCATACCGAGACCCGCGCCTACGATGCGAAGGGCAATCTGGTTGCTATCACCGACGCCAACGGAAACACCACCTCCTACACCTACGACAAGGCCGATCAGCTTACCGGTAGAGTAGAGAGCAGGTTCCCGTGTCCGTAGATTCAGCCTATCCGTTGCCGCCCCTTTCGTCTGGCGGTGCCTCACGAGCCGGATCCTAGCCACGGACGCCTGCTCCCCCTCATCGAACGCAGCAT
>Ga0209255_1000210_pt1 | contig 12701 bp, 9 predicted proteins | sample WorMetvaBAHAMAS2_FD_187394 | JGI IMG/M metagenome (GOLD analysis project Ga0209255, IMG submission 187394) | Marine gutless worms symbiont microbial communities from Max Planck institute for Marine Microbiology, Germany - Olavius vacuus... | ecosystem: Host-associated > Annelida > Digestive...
GCCAATGAAGCGGAGTCGTGGATTCGGGAAAAGATGCCACTCGTCTGCAGCAAGGACTTCGGCAAAGATGAGCCCACTGCACAGGTAGGAATTTACTTCACAGATTTAAAGTCGCGGTGCATTTTAAGGCTGGTGTTGATCTGTAAATGAGTAAGCAATTGACTTGGGACAATCGGGGGCCTATATGGATGTCCAGAGAAACCACGTTGGGTCGTTTGAGAGAAACAAGCTACTGAAAGAAAGGACGTGGTGCCGATATTTTGGTTATATTATGATATGATAATTGTTTCTTCTAATTATTAGCTTTGCTGGCTGAGCTAGTAGTATATAATTGGTTAAAAAGTGTAAGTAAGTAAATAAGTAAGTAAGAATATTTATATAGCGCAGAGAATCATGCGTCACACTGCGCTGTGATTTCTCAAATCCCAAATAAATGATTTTTCAGACATCGCCTAAACTGTCCGTAGCTAGAGATCTGCCGCAGACTTATCGGCAAACTGTTCCACATATGAGGCCCTGCAACAGCAAAGCTTCTATCAATAAATCTGTTGTGGGTTCCTGGAACTGTTAGTGTCGTATCAGTAGATGAGCGCAGAGGGCGACGACCGTACTCGGAGACGAGTATGGTCTCTCTGTATATGTGTGTCTGTGTGTGCATTAACCATAACTTCTACACGTAGAGACTTGTAATACTATGTACACAGTCAGTCCAACACCCATTTACTATTCATTCTTTAGTCATGGACATTTGTACTCTAAAGTTTCAATCCATCTTATTTGTTTAGTCAGTAATTATTCCAACTCTATAGAATTTATTATTTATATATATATATATATGACATTAACTTTCTTAGTTTTGTTACTTTTTGTAAAGTTGCGTTTGGTCAACTTTTATGTTAATAAACGAATATGATGACGATGACAGACCTACTGATGAACTCTGGTCATAAACTAAGACCCATGTCAGTGTGACCTAGTTTACTGGGTTTATGGGTCATGTGCTGGCAGCTGAGCATCATTGGCCATGGGCTGCTTGTCAGTGTGTGCAGAAATCTTATCTCGTGCAAGTATTTTTTTTCTGCAACAAAAATATGTCTGCACTGAATGCTTGTGCAGATGCAAACCTTAAGTTGTTTCGAGATAATTTTGGGACGGCCCTTCTCTCGTGACTGTATGTTAGACTGTTTTTAGCATAATATGTTTTAACGTAGCATGATTGCGATGAACTTAGTTACTTAATCTTTGTTCTCTACTTTGAATAAGTATGATTATTAATTACTACAATATGATAGGAAATAACCTTTTATGCGCACATATTTTCAATTTGCAAATGGTGTGCTCGGAAGAGTTGTGTTATTATACGAAACATCCGTACCATTTATTTCACACTGGTTATTTTGATGGTCTGTGTTACTGATAGAACTTGCTACAGCGTCACAATCACCTTGAAGAGGAGATAAAGGCATTTGAGGAAGACATCAAACGTCTCGACGAACACGCATCATTGATGACACGTGCTGCGGCTCCGAATGGCAATGCGGTAAGTATCGGGATTAGTGCTGCTCGTAATTTAGAAATTGAGTAAGTATTGCATGAGTATTTGAATAAACATGTCTCTGTGTTAATTGAGTTAGTCTAGACATCTAGATGGTGTCATAAGCACAGGTACTCATCACCTTCTAAGCTACGACCATATGACAGTTTCAGAGAGTTCAGACGGTCGTTGAAGACACACCTGTCCACGACGCTGTGACATTTTAGTTAAGATCGCCATTTAGAAATTATCTTATTTACTTACTTGGATTTTGACTTTAAAAGGTCAAAGGTTAAGGTCACAGCTAGAACAGCTACAATTTTCCGTTGGAGGCAGACTGACAAATGTTTTCCCGTTAAACAGGATCACTTATTAATCTCAGGGTGTGGCGTCCCTGCCCCATAACTGTCAGCCTTCCCTCCCCTCCACTAGACAGCATCTGAGTTATGGTGATTGTCTGGAGGTTAAGAGGGAATATTATCAAAACTGCTCCGTGCTGGGTTGTGTGACACAACGTTCACAATCAGCAGCAAACTCATGTGAGCAGTTCTTACAGGTCCAGCAGATTGGGTTTGTCACATTGGGACCCTTACGCTGTGAATAGAGGCGGTTGCCTAGAGTTGTGTTATTGTAACACGGTGGGGTGGTCCTGGTGGGATTCAAGCCTTATCTGCAAGACCAACTGGTTTCCTTCAGTGCTTTGACGCTGTTGGTTTGGTCATATGACCTGTAAAAATCGTCCCTGATATGACCTATAATATGTTGGGTGGGACGTTAAACCTTGCTCAATCAATCAATATCCAACATCTAGTTGGAATAAGTTTCGCAGTATTTTTACTCATGTCTCTTTCTTAAGATGATAAGATGATTGGCAGTGTTCAGTTTGCTGCTGTTCCAGGTTGTGTCGCGGACGTTGTTGTCGGCACCAAACGGTAATGTTGAACAAGACGATGATGACGAGGAGGAGGAGTATGTCGATGTGCCTTACACGTACGAGGTGGAGGAAATTCAGGAACAGGAGACAACCAAGGACGAGATTGTGAAGAAATCCATCCCACGACTTCGAGCACTGTATGCTTACAAAGGCAACGGAATGGAAATGCAGAAGGGAGAGGTATGTTCTACAGAACATTTTTTGTTTCATTGTCCGGCTTTGTGCACATGATGGAGAGTTTTGGAGAGTGCGGGGATTTGAAGTTGAAATTTCCGGGCCTTTGAAGTGCTTGAAGTCTGTCTCCAGTGTCGCCTCCAGACAACATCTTCGCTCTGCCAGCCGAGGTCTTTTTGTCGTGCCTCACAATCGTTTCAGCAGTTATGGTCGGCGGGCTTTTTCTGTGGCCGACCCTGCGATATGGAACTGATTATCAGACAGTCTGAGAGATGCGGTCATCAGCAGAGACTCCTTCAAACGTTCACTGAAGACGTTTTTATTTTCAGCTTACTCGTGTACATAGCACATTAGAGCTTTGTGGACGATGCACTCTACAAAGTTACTTACTTACTTACTTACTTATTTACTTGAACAGAGGAGTGTCCTGGAAAACTTCTGGAACACTATTCTGATCTATGAGTCATAGACTTACAATGTGCCTAGCACTTAGATGATACGTCCGTTGTTCCAATAAAATGACGATGTTTGTGTGATAAATATTATTATTATTATTAAATATTATTATTATTAGTAGTAGTATTAAATGGTTACTGTAAAATGTTAGTCTAAATTCAGTTGCTTATGGGGTGTTTGTATTTATATCAGTGATGCTATGGAGTCCGTAGACAGCTTGAGTGGAGCTGTAAGAAAATCGCAGTAAAAGTAGGCAGAATCACGCTAGGTTTTTGGAAAAATCACGAATATCACGGGAAATCATGGCATTCATAATTATGCCTTTAAAGTCATTATTTGGCGGCACCATAAAATTGTAAAGCAATGAAATTCTAGCATGAAACAGAGTCTTGCATCATTTACTCATTAAGAAAAGGTTTCATTACTTTATCGGTCTTATAAACCACCAGTCATCATTCACAGCTGGAAAGAACTGAATTCTAAAAACGTTGCAGCTGAAGCCATGTCATTGTCAAGTAACAGACTAATCTCAGTCTAATCGCTAGAATTGAATGCCACCAAAACGTACGAAATGTTACATACATCCACCGTGCTGATTTAAGTGATTTTGTACATAGTTCGCCAATAATCACGGCCGTGACGCAAAATATCGTGAAGGCTAAAAATCACGGCATACGCCCAGAATCATGGTATTCACAGCGATCGTGATTCGTGATACTGTGATTTTCCTACAGCCGTATGCTTGAGCTTTCTGGAAAAGTTGGCAGAATTCGATGCCGACTGAACTGTCCATCCTGAAATACAAAATCCAAATGTAATTTTGCAGAATAGTTGCACAGTGAACATTAAGATGGAACGTGTTGCTGCATTCAGGAGCTTCAGCTGATACAGAAAACGAACAACGACTGGTGGAGTGCTCGGCGTGCTAATGGCCAGGATGGCTACGTGCCGGCAAACTACGTCAAGGAGATTGAGCCCAAGCTTGTGGAAAAGGTCGTCAAGCGGCCGGTGAAAGTTCCGCGGAAAGTGATGGTGGAGAAAACGGGAGTCCGCAAAGAGCTGCGGAAGAAGAAGAAGGAAGGCTTGAGACGAACACCGTCTGGTTTGGAGAATTTTTATATGGAGAATACGTGGCTGTATTATTTTTTCTGTTATTACATTTATTATTTCTAGAGATGCACCGATAATCGGTATCGGTCGATTAGTATGTTGGTATCGGCCGATTGTCGTTTGTACAGTTGGTAAGTACAAGTTTTTATTTTTTTACTAAAAGTAAACAAACAGAGAGTGGCTTCCGTTTCCAGTAAAAGTGGGTGCATTTTGTAACTTTGCTTTTCGGTGCGTTTTTGTTTTGTCTGTACTCTGCAGTTCTTAATTAAGTGTCATCGGATAACAATCGAAGCCTAAATAATTAAAGAACTTAAATAGGACAGCAAAATAAACTAAGTTTTTTTGTATTAATCGGTGTCGGCCGATCGTTAGGCCTGTGTCATCTTTAATTATTTCTATTATTTTTGCTTATCGTAGTTAGAGGCGGAAGATGCCGTGAAAGATTATAGATTATTTAAAGTTCATTATCAGCATTCTATTTAATCACAGACTTGCTGCAATCAGCAGCACTGAATTAATGAGTGTGTAGGCCTAATCTGCTGTCATGCTTATTTGTAGAGGTCGCACTGCAAGTATGTTTTTCAACTATACCTAGCGTAGTAGGCATGGGTTCAGTTCCCGGTGCCGGACATTTATCTCGGCATGTAACCAGGCCTACGTTAACCTACGTCGTTGATCCGAGACTACTACTACTACTACTACTACAGTGCACTACTGCTACGCCAGACCATTATTACAACCGATATACTGACTGCCTTTCATTGAAACTAGTTAAGTGGTTAAAATGATGATGATTGCAGCTCGTTCAGAAGGCAACCTGCATTTCGACCGTGTCAACGTTGACCAGCGACAGAAAGGAATTAACGACTCCTACTACGATCTCGTCAACCTTAGCCAGGTACACTGTCGGCCTGATTCATTACCTCTGCCAATGAAGTTATGTTTTACCCGGCATCTGTTTGTCTGTCTGTTCATTAGCAACTTCACGTAAATGCTACTGATTGGATTTTCATGAAAATTTTACCAGAAATGTATCTTTGTTCAAGGAAGTTTCTGTTAAATATTGGAAGTCATCTGCATCTGGGTCCTGAAGTGGGATTTTTTTCAAGGCTTCTTCAACTTTTTTCCCACGATATGTCCTTGGTAGAGGTCTGCACTCAGTGAATTCTCTTTTGTCTCTGTATGGAGACTAAGCATTGGAGCACAGTTTGAGATATTGGATTACCTTTTCGGAAGTTTGGTGCATACAGAGTACAAGTAATGCGAAAACTGTATATATGCATCAAGGTGTGTATTCGAGAGAGAGAGTAATGGTCTTCCGGAGCCACGTGGGTTTATAGCATGTTTTTCATCTTGTATTTCTGTAGCCCTCAACCGGACACCAGTCCTGAGTCCGCAGATGTACGAGTAAGTAAGTAAGTAAGTAAGTAAGTACTTTATGAAACATATGACAAACGCACATGCGACATAGAATGAAATGTAAGAAAGAAAACAAAAACTGATTATACGCAAAACATATGCAGTAGAGTAGAAAATGGAGGCGAAATAACATTGGGACCTGACGAGGCTCGTGTATTGCATGGTGTGCCTGTTTGCTTTTGCTGGTACTTATTGTAAGTAAGTAAGTAAATAAGAATATTTGTACACAGTGCAAAAAAGCAACAGTCACTATGCGCCGCAGCCCTACACAAACCTCAGTATCTTCAAAAGTATCTAACTGTACAAGTGAGATATCTCTGTCACGTAATGCGACACAGAGACACGGTCCGGCGACGGAAAAACTCCTGTCTCCGAGACGCATTCGTGCGTTCACTTTTTGCTCACAAGGGATGTCCAGGCTGAGTTGACATGGGTGGCTTGTTATACATACTTTGACAGTTTTCCCACCTGCAGATTACTCCCGCCCAAGTACTAACTGTACTCTATGTAGAACAATTACTGAGTGTTCTGCAGAAACACCATCCACCAGTCCACTTCTGGCACAGGATGTTTTTGTGGGCCACATATCTGACCCAGCTAAACAGCAGTCAGCTTATAACACTGTTGTATGCTGATGTGCCATCAAAAAAGCTAATCTCTCACCACCCAGACTCCAGACGCCCTCAGCTTTGCTCCACTCACGCCAGCGTCGTCACTGTTCCGAACAAACACTCGACTTGGCGACAGGAGTTTCTCGGTCGCGGGTCCGAGAATTTGGAACAGTCTACCCGCCTCACTATGGCAGCGTGACATTGAATTTGGACACTTTAAACGACTTTTAAAGGCATTTCTGTTTGGCGCATTAGTGACACTTTGATTTTCAATGCGCCGTGTATTAGTCAGTTTACTTACTTACCTGCCCAAACATCGTTGGAGCTCTGTCACTTGTGGATTATTTAGGTTTTATGGTATTGGATGAATAAATTGTGTTGAAATGTTGCTGTTGACGGAACAGGATCGACGCAAGAATCTGGAGGATGCTATCATGTACTTCAGATTCACCCGGGAATGTGATAACTTCGAGTCATGGATGAACGACAAGGTCTGTGTAGTGTGTAGTTGGAATATTAATCAGTATAATAATATTAATTACGTAAGTGTACTACCACTACTACTACTACTACTACTATGGTGGCGCCTGCGACTGCGGCTGTGGCTGCTGCTGCTGCTGCTACTACTACTGCTACTACTACTAGTTGTTGTAGTAGTTGTAATAGTAGTAATAATAATAATAATAATAATGTCAGCATTTGTATAGCACCATAAAGTCCGTAGATACAGAGGAGCTGTTGTAGTAATAAGTATTTTCCCCAGAGTTGGGTTGATGATCATCACTTCCAAGACTACAAGATGTTTCTCCCGACTCTGGAGTCGCATGGTACATGACTGGGGACCGATATCAAGAAGCGGCAGTGAGGGCAGCGTAACGTAACCAGCAGCCCATGGGTTGTGAAGCTTAGCTGTCAGTACAGCTTTATGAGTATTTTCTCTGATGACCTATAAACCGGTAAACTAGGTCAGACTGACCTAGTTTTTGGGTGCTGATCAGAGTTTGTCAGTAGGTCTGTGCACGCAGGATTACCAGCCTCTATGTGTGGCTGTTACGATTTGTGCCACCCTGGTTAACACGCACACAGACACACAGCTTTTGACCAGTAGTACTATTAGCTCAACCAGCTGAACCAAAAACTAGACAGAAGACAAAAACACACACACTTCATATTGACTGTGGCCTGTAAGTAACGAACCTGTAACCACTTATGCGATGCCATCAGTAATGGAAACGTAAATTGCCGACAGACATGGTACCTCTTGAAACTTTTTTTACATCAGATCGCTGTTTCTGCCACCTGTAAAAGCATCTCGTGCAAAAATGGAGACTTGAAGCCAAAAAGGGTGCCATGGGATTTTGGTGCAGTTATTATGAAAGAGTCTTATTATCTTCCGGGTTCCCATGCATCCTTGAAAGTCCTGGAATTTTTTCATCCTAAATTCAAGGCCCTGAAAGTACTTGAAAACAGGACAGGTGCTTGGAAGTCCTTGAATTTCATTCCACAGGTCCTTGAAAGTCCTTGAATTCACCGAGTCAGACTGCGCGATATCAGCAAATTCGTTAAACAGGTGTTTTGCCTAATAATTGTCGTATTTTGTTTTTATCAACTAAAACTGTCACGTAATCGCAGAAACCGACATTAAATATTGCTGTAATACTGTCCATGCTGTAAACTTCCGTCGAGAATTGGTCCTTGAAAATGCAACTTCAGGGTCCTTGAAAATCCTTGAAAAGTCCTTGAATTTCAATACCAAAATGTAGTGGGAACCCTGTATTGAAGTTGGACATGTTACTGCTGTGCCGCTGCCATGTGCAATGGATAACTTCCATCCAGTGTATTTGGCCGTGTTTCAGAGAGATGCTTTGAAGAAAACTAAGATGTCGCTGATCCTGGTTGTTATGTGTTGTACAGGAGCAGGCACTGTTGACTAAAGACAGCTTGTCTCAGAACATGGAAGCTATCAAACGCAAATATGAGGTACATATGTTTCGGCTTTTTAATATTTGTCGTGTGCGTGTTGGTGGTATTGTGTTTACGGCAACAGACTTGGTGATTTAGAGGTCGTGGGTTTGACTTCTGGTTGACTGGCTTTCACGTGAGTAGGTTTCGTGCAACTGGCCCTCCTAAGTCACCTTCAAGTTGACCAAAGGTCAGGATCAGCTCTGGACGAAACACATTGGGACTTAAGTCTAACTATGTGTCAGCACATGTAGAGTGATTGGTAAGGAATCGTGTCGCCTTAACTTACATGTTGTTGACAAAACTATCTTGTCATCATCACCACCAGCAAGTCCATGCTGGAGCATAGCTGTCTCCAGAAATGGCCTCCATACTGTGTAATCCTGTGCATTTCAGAGTCTGGCATGGGCACTGGGCAGGTTGCAGGTCAAGACTCGACAGTGTACAGCCAGGTCGACCTTAGCCACTTCTAGTCCTTCAGCAGCTCATGCATTATATTCTGAGAGCACAGGCATGGTCACAAGAACTGGATGCTCTCGCCAATTGACAAGAAGATGCACATATTTGGGAAGCCAGTGGGCAGCTGTCAGCATGAGTTTTGTACTAATTTGAACATATGTACTTTCATCTTTCTGTGGTGACAAATTTGTAGCGCAAGATACTTGTACCAGGATGACAGTAGCATACATTTGTTGCAGGCATTGCTGACCGACATGGCCGCACACAGCCACGTCATTGGTGACATAAACAAGATGGCGGACGATATGATTGCGTCCAATCATGGAAAGACGCCGGCCGTCAAGAAGAGACGAGATGAAATCAACAACAAGTACGTCGTCGACTTGTAGTCAAGAGTTACCACGTCTCCTGGAAAGTCCTGGATTTTTTCCTAAAATTTCCAGGACCTGGAAAGTCCTGGAAAATAAATTTAAGATCCTTGAAAGTCCCAGAATTTACTTATAGTCTAGATTAACCAACATGCCTTTTATGTATAGAACACCGTGTGTAAATAAATGTACGCAGTCTTCCTGTCATGATGTTACGTGCTAACCGAACAGTTTCCTTGCAACTTGTGATGAACGTTTTGCAATGGATTGTACTGTCACACTGTATATACAGAGTGCATGTCTCTATATTTATACATTGTTGGGCTACGGCAGAGTCCTTAAAAATGTTTCGGGGTCCTGGAAAGTCCTGGAAAAGTCCTGGAATTTTTGTAAGCAAGAGAGTGGGAACCTTGTATAATAGCATTTCATTATTAATTATTGATTTTGATCTCGTGCAGTATACTGAGTAGGCTGCCCGTGACTTTTCGTGTGCATGTTAAATATTACTTGTCATACCCGATATACATTGTTTCTTAATTTTTGTTAGTGAATGAGTGAGTAAAGTTTGACATCTTACTTGGCACATGACAGGGCACTTCAGAGACAGGATTTCCATTTCCAGGCAATCTATTGCACTCGTTCCAACATCTTTTTTATTGTGTATATATTATTGTTGTGATTTGGGTCTGCCATTTAGGAAATCTGCCATTCTGGGGGTCTGCCATTCTGGAGATCCCCTGTTCCAGAGTATTGAAATGTGAGGGTAGGCGGACGGCAGCACTCCCGACTCCATTGTGGTGGTGGCATGGCCGTTTCGACTGGCGGCGTTGGGCAGCGGAGGACAGCAAATGGCATTGATAGTCGTGGTTTTAATTAGCGATGGAGGCGAGTGTTAGATGAGACAGCTGGAGTACACGCACAGAGAAATATAATGCACTAAAAACAGTGAAAGCAATAGATAATACATTCACCAGAACTCGCACCAAAACTGGTCTCGGCCGACGGAGTGTCCAGTTGCTGCACCGACCGTCTGGAACTCTCTTCCGGCACACCTGCGCTCGACACTGATTAGTCGCAGAGAGTTTAGAGATGGGTTAAAATCTTATCTCTTTGCAGATGCCTACTTCTGATCCTCTGAGAACATACATTATAAGAGTGTAATGTACTTACTTACTTACTTACATGGAAAACAGATGGGTTTGCTGTAAAAAGAGCTGTGAAGTTTGTCGTAGTTGTTGCTATTGTTTGCAGTAGAATTCTGTAAATGTCACAGGTGGAAGAGCTTGAACCGACTGAAAATGGAGAAAGAGAATTCTTTGGCTGGTGCTTCTAGGTTGGGATTTTTTAGTTACATTAGCAGAAGACTTTTTGGTGCATAACCTAACTTCAAAAATGCATTATGTAAGTGCTAAGATAGAGTTCGGCATCTGGTGAAACAGCTGCGTTTTAGTGTTGGAAAAGAAAAGCACAAGAATAGGCCTTTTTAGTAGTGCTAAATATAGAAATCCATTACTTTAAACGAAGGCATAAACTTACACCTGTAATAATCTATACATAATTACAGCAGCTAATGCACAGTTGTAGAGTGCAGACACTCACCACAGATTACGTACAAGGAATAGGCCTAGTTTAGTGCAGGCATACATTGGCGTACAGGCTGTTGTTTTCATATAAACGTTTACAGAACGTTTAGCAGTTTTTAAACGTTTAGCAGTATAAACTAAAATTGCATCTTTAACTTGTACATGTATTGGTCATGCTACTTGATAGTAAAGGTAAAGGTAAACGTGGATTTGTATAGCGCCTCGTCGTGACACACCTCTAAGGCGCTCAGGTATGGCACGCGTTCTCAAGGGATCTCACAGTTTTACCTGCATGTCCCGCGTTCAATCCGCTAACAGAATGAACCATACCTGCCTTTGATCTATAAAGGTAAACGCGAATTTGTACCTCCGCCGTCCTCCGGGGTCGCTAAATCGAGTATCAGCTTCAGCTGGGGTAAAGGCGGGAAAGTCACCTCTGCCGGGTGGCAGGTAACACTGTGTGATCTCATATGGCATGTGATTTCCCGTAGCGGTGTGGTAATTTCGATTATGAACTGCTGTATCTGGCTTACTTTACTTACTTACAATGGACATAAAAAAATATCCAGCTACCAAGAAAGTCGGAGAGTTCAATATGAACAGGAGAATGGCCGCCGTGTTATAAATAGCACCTGTTCGTGTGTGTTGCTGTTGGCAGTATTGAGCTGTTCCAGAAGATGTGTGATGAGCTCAAGGACTGGATTGGTGAGAAGATTAACAGCATCAATTTGGACGACGTCGGGAAAGACCTGGCATCCGTTCAAGTGCTCCAGCGCAAGCAGCAGAACCTCGAGCAGGAGCTGAAACCGATTGAAGAAAAGATCAACAAAATGAGCATGATGGCTAATGCGTACGTATCTCGGCTGCTAATTTCAATGCTGCTGAGTAAATTTATATAACTCAACCAAAATAATTTATTTAGCAATACTGAATTGCAGCCAAATTAATCCATTTGTTGTAATTTCAATGCTGCGCTCATTATTAGAGCTCACAATTTACAACATTGGTACACTGGGGACAACAATGAACTGATAAGATTTTGAGGTCAAAAGGTCAAAGGGGAAGGAAAAAAGACCAGATATGGCCAGAAAAGGCACTTTGGGAATTCTGAAGGTCGTGGGTTCAAAGGTCAGGGTCACCTTTCTAGTGAAGGCATGCCAGTCGATGGTTTACCAGTTGCCACTGAGGATCCCGTAGTTTTGATATGAATAGCTGTGTTTTGCCCACATCTGCCTGCAGCTGCATGCAAGTTATGTATTATGTTGGTATTGCAGAGTGCGTCAGTCGTATCCCGACGAGGCTCAGGACATCGACGATCGTGAACAGGAGATCGAGAAAATGTGGGGAACGCTAATTGTACGTCGACATTGTATCTGGGTTTTTGTGCCATCGATTTTTGCATGTGAAATTTTTAGGAGTAACTTTTTGTTTATGTATCTGTTGCAAATATTACATTTTGTACAGTGGATCGTAGTAAATAAGTAAGTAAGCATTTATTACACAGTTGCACATGTTTTCCGCTGTACTTGTGCACTTAGAAATTTACACAGAATTGTTAAGCAGCGGTGGAATAAGAACACTGGAAGTCATCTGATGGATGAACAATGGAGGTACATAAAGCTGAATGGTGAATAGGCGATCTGACCGAGAATTAATCAATCAATCAATCAGCCTTCATTTATATCAGGCAACCAGAGCTCATAGTAGATAGGCCTATACATATAAAAAGAATTACAAAACGAATTATAAAAAAAGAATTACAGAGACTTAATTGACTTAGTCAGTTCCACATCAAAAGTTCCATTTTACACTGTGCTGTGCTGTGTGTTTTTTTTGTACCATACCAGGACAAGGCCAATGCACACAAGAAGCTGTTGGATGATGCCGAGTTAGATTTCACGTTCAATCAGCAAGCCCAAGACTTGGTAACGTTACTTACTATGTTTTTGTATCTTAAGATTTATCATACCGTTGCAGTCCATTGCCCATCACTCTGGATTATTTTATGACTGTGGGGTGGGTGTATCAATCAATCAATCAAGCGAAATATTTAGAGTGGCCTAAATAGAAAGTCCATTTCAAGGACCACTA
>Ga0209255_1000211_pt1 | contig 12667 bp, 6 predicted proteins | sample WorMetvaBAHAMAS2_FD_187394 | JGI IMG/M metagenome (GOLD analysis project Ga0209255, IMG submission 187394) | Marine gutless worms symbiont microbial communities from Max Planck institute for Marine Microbiology, Germany - Olavius vacuus... | ecosystem: Host-associated > Annelida > Digestive...
CAACGACCTACATTTTGTGTAGTGGAATTAATCGGTTTTGGCAGGCGGCATAGCAGTCAACTTCGATTGGCTCGCGTGCTGGCGGCCAACTACCGAGTTACGGATGAATGAAGGAACAGTTAGTTGGTATAAAAAACCAACTGCTACGCAAAGGTTTACGGCACTTGCCTGTGCCCGACAACTCAGTTTACTGCCATGTCTACAATGAATTCATATTGAGTTACAGATATTGCCACAGTGCCGAATACTTCCTCTAGCCGACGTACACTACTATCGTTACCTGGGCTCCGGTTCCATGTTACCCTTATACTATGGATGACTTACGATCGGGAAACGATCTCTTCTTTAGAACTTAGCCATCAAAAATACATTTGTCTGGTGTTGTGCATAAGAGTCTAGTCTGCTATATTCATTTATTGTTATATTTATCTCTCGTCTCCGTTTGTCTCCGTTCCCTTGTCCATCAGTTGTGACTCTATTCGTTTAGCATTGTCACCGTTTGGAGGTGCTATCGTGTACATCACCGTAAGTTCTGTGCCCTTATGTTTACCATCCCCTCTCCGTGTCAGTTGTTCAATTCGAGAAGTCTGGATTATCTTAATCGGATTTATAATAAGACTTGTACTGTATACTAGTATTGACTCTCTTCCGAACCCGGGGAGGATCAGATGATTGTTTTCTTTAGAGAAGTAAAATTTGCTTGGAGGAGACGAGAGGGTGTAGTGTAGGCCTAGTTGTAGGATAGAACTTGGTTCGATACAATGAATCAGTAGTAGGATAGGACTTCGGTTAGACACAATTAATCCCCGTGCGGTCGCCTAGTGCTTAGTAGTAAATTGCGTCATAGGCGGTACGTTTCTAGGCTAGCGATGGCCTATATAATGAGCTGCTAATCGTGGCGAGCTTTGTCGTCGTTGTTACGATTACCCGAGTTTGCTGGAATTGAATATAGTAATGTGTGACAACTTTGGTGTTCTTCTTAGCTAGGCCTAACTCTCAGACTCAACCAACCACGCATACAGAATACCCTCATACACCTACAGACAGTCACGCATTACACCTGGTGGAGTCTCTGAGCGATTGATTGATCAATCAAATTAGTCAAAATTGCGTTTATTCCGGCGGACTCGGGTGATCGACAGCGGCTACCAGACTGGGACCAACCAAAGTTTTGGTTTCAGGACCCAGTCTCTAATCCGATCGGCGACGAAGATCAAGAAGAGAAGAGAAGACCAGCAGAGCGAGAAGAACGCGGTGAGCCACAGCAAGAAGACCCGGTAGAGGTAAACGGTATTCGTTCTGTACTTTTTGAAAGGTCATTAGAAAGGCAAAAGTTCGAACAAAATTTAAGAATACAAGCATATAAAGATTATCTACTCGAAAGAACTGAGGACGACTTTGTAATTGAGAAACATCTACAACCTGTAGGCGAAGGTGAGTATAGTGATTACCCTTGTTCAGAGCATTGCGGGTGCGACCGCATACCTAAAAGAGATAACTGTTTGGTAAACCGTCATCACTTCCATTACAGAAACCCCCAGAACAAAATTCAGTGGTGCTGCTTAACGGAACCCATTACAAACGAAAAGTTACCTACTGATTTTGTGGCCTTAAAACGCCCTATCGAAGAGATTAATTGGATGCTAGAAAGGACTTACTTTAAATCCACATCGATATTGGCTACACTTTTACTGAGTGATTACACCCCGAGGAGTTTTGAACCCCAGCAGTTCTCGCTACAGTTGCAGAGTTTGTTGGTAGCAAGAGAGTATTTTCGCCAAGTGCTGTCCACACTAAAATTGCCAACATATCACTACAGGGAATTTTTGTACCTGCAGAATCTTCTTGCAACTCGTCTCGGTATACCAGCCGTGTTTGCTAAATTCGTTCTACCGAGTCTTAAAGAACCTAGATTTGTGTCGCTTCCCTCAGAGATCCCACATTTTCCCTACAGGGCGCCATCAGAAATCACTATTGTTTTCGGAATCAGGGAGGTTCTTGGTGGTTTCCCACCACGTTTTGTTAACAACGGGGTATTCCAGTCAAAATTTGAACTTTGGCAACTTCTATTCGAACTTATTGTCTACGACAGGGAGCCTAAAACACACGTTGCTTCAAATTATATACACCGTTTGTATAATTACCTCCGAGAACTAGAATTGGACACAGAGGCGAGTTACAAGGAGGAGGACTTTCGGGAGGCCAAACAATTAGCATATATTACTTATTGTGAAACTGAACAAGTGGGTAATATCACAGAACTTGCGTGCTATCGTAAATTAGTTTAAACTTAACGTGTTATTTTAACAGTTACTGTTTTTACTTACTGTCCGTTGTATGTTGTGATTACTCGTATGAACCGGGATGTAGCTAAGGCAGAACTTAATACCACAGATAAATCAGCGGCTAGAAGCTCGTGGCCCGTGTCGGCAACTGAAATATTAGAAACGAAACGCGCAAGTCGGTCGTCTAAGCCTGAGGTACTTTACCACCTTTCGCCGCCACGAACGTCACAGTCAGAAGCACCGGAATCACGCATACAACCGGCGATACAAATTACTTCGTTTAGAGATTCTTTACCGGTCACACAACCCTCACCAGTTAGTCAACCCTCTTTTGTTAGGCAACCTCCCCCGCAGCCAACCGTCAGTCACACCCCATCGACAGACGGTGCAGTAGGGTTTTTGCCTCGGAATACCGACGACGAGGAACCCGGGGTACAACAGGCAGATAATCAACCACCCCCACAACCGACTGTTAGTCAGGTCCCACCGTTAATTGTACCACCAGCAGCAGTACCTCTGCCTGACGCAGACGACGACGACGTCTTTGCAGATCCACCGACAGAGGACGAAATGGCGGAGGAGAGACATGTAACACCCCCAGCATTCGCGGGTAAGCCTGAAGAGGATGGCGATGCGTGGATTCGTCATTTCTTAAATTACTGCCGGTACAGGGAGTATAATGATGCCAAGTCCTTGGCCCTAATCAAGGTTTTATTAACCGGAAATGCGGCTGTATGGTTGGACAGTCTTCCCCAGGACACAGTTAATAATTTCGGCAGATTACAGCAGGCCTTCAATGAACGCTATAAAACCCCCGAAATTTTGAAATATAAGTCTGCAAAAGAAATCTTTTCGAGACGCCAGCAACCCAACGAAAGCTGCGATGAATACATAGCGCACATGCGGAAACTTGCTCGCCAGATTGAGGCTGACGAGAAAATGACGCGCTATGCCATTTTAAACGGCTTGTCAGAGAGGACCTCAAGTTTTGTCACGCAACAACGCCCACAAACGATTGATAGTTTGCTAGAAGCAGCAAGACTGGCTGAGTTAACAAACCCGCCAAAACCTGCTTCCGAAACAGCCCTGTCAGAACAACTCGCAGAGGTACAGTCAGAGGTTAAAAAGTTGGCGCTAAAATGGGATTGTTTGACGACGGCACCGGTTTCCGACCGACCGGAACAGTTGACAACGGAAGGACGCTCCCCCTCCCCCAGACGAAGGGTTAGTTTTAATGTCCCACGTGGAGCCCCTACGACAGATTACAGTGTCCCACGAGGATATCAAGGGAGACTGAGTCCAAGACCGACTGAGGGGCAGTTCAATCGGCGACAGAACTACGGAGGCAACCAGCGTAATGGAGGGTGGCGAGGCTCTAACCCTCAAGTAATGCCACAACAATTAGGAGGTGGGTCAGGCCCGTGTTCGAAATGTGGACGGAGATCTCACCCTCACCCTAATTATTGCCCCGCAATCAACAAGACCTGTAATTACTGCCTAAAGCTGGGGCACTTCTCTGCAGTTTGCAGATCGGCCGCTAGGGAACGCCAGAGACAGCGTCAATCAGAATGACGGGTTGCGCCTTCATACGCCCACTATGGAGGCCGCCAGACAGTGAATAAACCGAAAGTAAGTAATCGAAGATGTACCACGGTAGTGCGACAGCCAAGCTACGCAGATAATTATATTGCTGTTAAAATTAGTGGTAAAACGGTGAATGCGTTAGTAGACACAGGGTCAGTTGCCTCAATAATTAATGATAATCTAGCTCAGAGATTACGTCTACGTTTAAAACCTTTACAGCCAGGTGACTCAAAGGTTTTATTTTCTGCTAGTGGTACTTCTATGCCGGTAATTGCTATGACAGAAATTTCAATGTGTTTTTCAGGCTTGTGGGTCACTCATCCGGTAAAGGTCGTACGTAATATAAGTCATGAGCTGATATTAGGTGCAGATTTTCTAAAGCAGAACATTGTCACTATCAATTATAGGTTAGGGAGAATTACCATAGGAGATAATTTGGTCACAGTACCCCTGCAGTCGTACAGGACACAACAGTGTTGTTTAGTTACCACAGAGGCAACATGTATCCCTGGCAATAGCGAAGCGATAATTTCAGTAAGATGCCCAGCACGTTTTAACGGTAAAATAGTGATGATAGAACCGATTTCCAGCTTTCAATTTCGGATGTTTGCCGTTGCTCGTTCGTTCAGCCAGTGTAAAGATGGTAAGACATTATGCAAGATCCTAAACTATAATCCGAATACTTTAGTTCTCCGCAAAGGACTTCGTGTGGGTAAGATCGAGCATGTTGATAATGTAGTCAGCTGTGTACAATATAATGAGACAGCCCCGACAGAAACCTCGGAGTCATCCCATCAGATTGATAAACAGACACGTCAGACTCTCGATAAATTTTTAACCGATTATGGTTTTTCTATTAACCCCCAGTTAACTACTGATCAAAGATATGAGCTATTACAGCTACTGTTTGAATATAAAGAGGTTTTTGCTCGTTCTCTGCATGAGATAAAACAGTACCCGCACTATGAATTGGACATTGATCTCCTGTCAAAACGACGCGCTTTTCGCAGACAGTTTAGACTACATGCAGACGACGCTGACGCTGCCCAGAAACAGATAGACGAAATGCTGCAAACAGGAGTTATCGAAGATTCAGAGTCTGCTGAATTTAACTCCCCAATCTTTCTAGTGGGCAAGAAAGATGGTTCTAAACGATTAGTGGTTGATTTAAGAGGAGTAAATCAGTTAATAGCGCCCAAGCTGGTGCAGCTACCAAAAGTTACTCATCTGATTGATGATTTGACCTCTTTAAAGCCAAAATTTCTAAATATCTGCGACCTTCGTTCAGGCTTCTGGCAGGTAAAGATAAAGAAGGAATCACGCCCCTTGACCTCCTTCACTGCCCCTTCTGGCCGCAGGTATCAGTTTTGTGTCTGTCCTTTCGGTTTGAACGTCTCGCCGGCGGCAATGTTGTACATATTGACCTCAATTTTTGCGGGAAAAGGTAAAAAATCAGGCATGTTTTTATATATGGATGATTTATTGTGCGTGGGGAGTACGTGGGGGGAGAACCTAAAAAATTTGGGGGTCATGTTGAAAACTCTTCGTGAGAACCAACTCACTTGTAACCCGACCAAGTGTCAGTTTGGTTTTAACGAGATCGAATATCTAGGATTCAGAGTCAGTGCAGACGGAATCAAAATTAGTGAGCGAAAGATCAAAGCAATTAAGACCATTATGCCCCCCACAAACAGAAGGTCATTACAGAGGGTCTTAGGGCTTTTTAACTTTTGGCGGCATTTTATTAAAAATTACGCCCAGAATACCTACAATCTAAGGAAACTATTACATAAGGACGCAGCCTTTGTTTGGACGAATGAATGCCAGAAAGAATTAGACTATTTAAAAACATGTTTGATAAATGATCCCATCCTTAAACCAATTGATACTAACCGCGACGTTATTATAATGGCGGACGCTAGCGAGAAAATGGGCTACGGCTACATGATGATGCAATTAGGAGACGACGGCAATGTTCATGCAGTTAGCTATGGGGCGAAATCTGTGACGAAAGCACAAAGTCGTTATACGCCGGCAGAATTAGAGTTAATTGCTGTTGTAATGGCCATTAAAGAGTATGAATATTTCCTGATCCAAAGGAAAATAACAATCTTAACTGATTGCGCGAGAGTTTTACATTTGGATAGATGGAACGCGGTTAATGCTAGACAAAGACGATGGTTGGCATATTTAATGCAGTTCAATTTGAGCGTAAAATTCGTTAAAGGCTGTAGAAATTACGCAGCCGACGCATTGTCGAGAATATTTGAAGATTTTACTGCTGAACAGAAGCTAGAATTTGCACCGGACTGCAGTTCGAACGACGAATTTATCGTGGCAGTAGACGATTCGAGCAACGATATTAGCACAGACGAACAGACGCAGACGGATGAAAAAATCGGTATGAACTTGGTAGTAGATGACCCCAGTCAGACGGACACCAGGGAACCGTCAGACTACATCTGCTATCAGTTTTTGGTAGAGGCTGACAGTGATGAACGTATACGGCACCTAAATCCTAGTGCAATATCGTTTGTTCCACAGTTTAAACCAATAACTCAACAGGCCTTGGGTGATACTAGTACAAGCCCATCTGACGACGACCCTGCAAATCCAAAAACATCAGTAGAACTTGGACAGAATCAGTCAGAGTGCCTGAATGACGAACAATTGTTGATAAACACTACGCCAAACCAGGCAACGTATAGCGAGGTCTCGGTAGTGCATACTACTAATTCTCAGTGCGGTCCCACGGTCGAGGTGATAGATGACGACATCGCCCAGACTGGTAACGCTCACACGACCGGTAACGGTCAAGGTCCTGTCGACGACGGCACAATTCCAGTGCAAAGTAATACAAGCGTTGACCCGACTGGTAACAGTCAAAGTCCTGTTGACGACGACACAGTTCTAGTACAAAGCAATACAGACACATCAACCCATTTAGTGGACCTGCCCACGATTACGGCTGATGACTATTTGCAGGACGCTGAGTTCAAGTACATGTTTCAGTATTTGAGGAACGGTGACTTAACTGACAACGATGATCAAGACCGACTAACGTTACTGATGGCCGACCAATACCTTATAGAGAATGACGCCCTCTATAGGCTGTCTACCCCTCGCAATAAGAAACAAGATAGACTACGCACTCATGATGTAAGACTCTGTATACCCCTGTCATTTAGACATGATATCCTTAGTCATTTCCATGACACCTTTGGACACATGGGAGTACAGAGATTGTTTTTAACTTTGTCTGAGAGACTATATTGGAAGAATTTGTACACTGACTTACACGACTATGTAAAGTCATGCGATGTTTGTTTAAGAGCGAAACGAAATTACGCTTTTAGATCTACGCCACTAAATCCACTGAAAGTTCCTGACGGACCATGCCTGCACTATCACCTTGATCACAAGAACCTCACGAGACCTACAAAGGAGGGCAATGTTGGAATTCTGTGTATCATAGATGCCTTTTCGGGATGGCCAGTCCTTAAAGCAGTGCCTGACTTTACCGCTCTCACTACAGCTAAAGTATTTTTCCGCGAAATAGTGACAGTTTTCGGGGTCCCCACACACATAATGACAGATAAAGGCACAGCGTTCATGGGTCAGTTCTTTAGGGAGTTGGCAAACCTTTTAGGCATAAAACACAGGTCATCGAGTGCAGGAGCAAAAAGGTCAAATGGTATGGCTGAGCGGTTGATCCAGACGTTGTCCCAGACGCTTAAGTACTACTGTGATAACGACAGATACATTGACGACAAGCTTTCTTTAGTTGAGATGTCGTTAAGATCGACCGTACACTCGCGTCTTAACATATCAAGCTATGAAATAATGTTCGGAAGAAAGATGAGACTGGCAGTACCGGGAGAACCCGCCAGAAAGCCAGCAATGCCTCCCAACCAGCTACAATACTATGAGTGGTTAAAGGAGGAGCTTAAAACCTTACACGAAGGTGTGAAACTAAACAAACTCGAGATCAAACAGGAGGACAAGGCCCAGTATGATAAGAAAAATTCGGCTGTTGTACCAAGTTGGACCATTGGAGATCGCGTCTTAGTAGAGGACCGGCGAATAAAGCCACACTCTGACTCAGTATTAACCCATCGACCTTATAATCTAGGCCCATTTTTCGTGTCCGAAATAGTTAAGGGGAAAGACGATATCGGACAGGCCTATAGACTCGTCGATTGTAATACTGGTAAGCCATATAGAAGACTAGTATCAGCAGATCGTTTAAAGAGTTATACAGCAGATAGAGTAGATTTTACAGCACGACTTCCCAGGCTTACTAGCCAGAACGTCGATAGACAGTCGACAGAGCAACAACAAAGCACTAACAGTAAAACAGAGAATATCGTGGCCGACAGGGCACAAGATGCACTACCTAAGGACTGTCATCCGGCCGTCAGAATATTAAAGGAGAGAACTAGAGGTAAACGCAAAGAGTTTTACGTGCTCTTCGAAAATAACACGCGTAGCTGGTGTGATTTTGTTACTCCAATGTTACTGGAGCGTTATCGTATATTACAGGACAAGCGACGTCGCAGAGCGAAAGAGAGACGAAGAAAAAAAACATAGCTCCGTGAAAGGAGGACATCGGTAACGTAAATCGGTTATAGATATAACCAGATGTTGCGGGCAATGTCAGTTGATAGATATAACTAGATATTACGGACTGACCGATGTGACGAGGTGTAGAAGCGGTTAAGGTCGTCACCCTACCTAGTTACCTAGGAAATCATTGGAGTGACGGCTTACAAGTCGTAGGCCTACGCATAATTAATCCCGGGATTTCACCTTTCGTAACTGCTTCTTTTCACCTGAGTTATGAGATACGTTTCGTGTATAGAATGGAGACAAGACGAAATGCGAAGAGTATTGTTCGAGTTGAGCTCATCCTATTGACTGTAATACTGAGCGAATCATATGCAGGTCAGTCACCTCAGCTTATCATCGACCGTCACAATTACGGTATTGTTTTAGCAAAGAAAGGCGAGTTGCATGTAGCCACAGCCTCAGCAAAGTTACTATTCCATTTTGAGCTCCCGCCCAAAGTTCGGCCGGTACAGGAGCAGATTAATTGTTCAATGCATTCAGTGGCACGAGATAAAATAGCTTGCCAGGCTATGACTCCGCTGTTGCAAGCAATGCAAAGCTTAGAATTACAAGCATCTAGACATCTGGAAGATCGTTTGAATCACGTTTACGATGCATTATTTGACTTTGCTACTATGAGTACAGCTAAGCGAGGTATATTTTCATCAATTTTGTCAAAAATAACAGGTCTAGCTGATCAAGACGACGTAAATCAAATAGCGGACCTTATGAGAAAGGTTGAGAGAGGTGTACAGAAGGCTGCAGACGCATGGCAGTCGGGCACATCACATTTTACGGCAGCTATCAGACTGGAGAAAAACAGATTGGACAATGTTTATGCATTATTAGCAATGCAACGCAAATCGCTATTACAGTTTCAATATCAGTTTATCGACGTATATCGACAGGCTAATGTCAGATCAACTATGATGGCAAAAATAACAGATCTGCTGTCATCGGCAATGTTTCAGATCTCCCAGATTGACGACCTGTTCAATGCGATACAGCTACTTAGTACCAATAAATTACCACACTTTTTCGTCAGTCATGCAACATTACAAAGGTCACTAAACTACCTGGAATGGTATCTTAATAATACTCGCCCAGAACTGACAATCCTCAAACGGGATGTTAAGTACTATTTTCAGCAAGCCAGATTCCACGTTTTCCGGCATAACAGACACTTAATACTCATTGTCCATGTCCCGTTGACTCTGCATGAGCTAGTTCACCCCTTGGACATTTTGGACGTTCAGAAAATTCCCTTACTGTCACCAAATTCAGTGGACCATTATACCATGCTGACAACGGACTTCGACGTTATAGGTTATCATAGAGACGTGGAATATTACATAACGGCACCTAAACTGTCCGATTTGCCTACGGATATCTTGGACCTACGTTTTTCCAGTATAACCCTCCGTAGACGTTCAGTACCAACGTGTGCACTGCAACTCATAGACGGAAGTTTGGACGACATAAAGGGCTATTGTGAGTATCATGTAGTTTTTGCACCGATCCCACGCGGCATCTTTAAGCTGAATGATAGGGACGTGTTATTCTGTAACATAACAACAATCACGTTACGCTGTAAAAACAACGAGCATAGCGTTAAACCGCAACACGTGCAAACAGTGTATGAACAACACTGCGATTGTCAAATCAACGCCGATGAATATTTCTTGCCACAAACATCACGTCAGTGCAAGAAAACGACTAATATTACGTTGGAATTCACCCCAAAATTCCTTATAAATCTCCCATTCATAAGCGGCTTTCTTGAGAGGGAAGTTTTAAAACCATTAAGAGATCATTCTCTTTTGAATAACTCCATACCAGTCATCCTGCCAGAGTTGCCGATTGCCTCGGCATCGTACCAGGCTAAATTAGCGGTCGAAAAACATTCACGCTATGAGCTTGAGACGATCATCAACCAGACAAAAGAAGATTCGACGGTATATCGCGACCTTAGCCACTACCTATTTAATAACCTACTCACAAGTCACTCGCACGATGATTCTTTTGATGTTTTTAACCTCTTCCACTGGGGTTACTTGTTAGCCTCATTGGGTGGAATAGTAGGGTTAGTCCTAGCGGTATTTCTACACTGTAGGGTACGCACCTTATTCATACTACTAGCCAGGACCGGTAATATTAATGCTTTTCAGCACAAGGCCGAAGAACGCACATTACCTACCCTTCTTTACCCCAAGACGTCCATGATACCAACTGTGACTACGCCAGATATATTACCATTCTATAAGACGTTTCAGCAATTATTTCCCGTGGAGCTTACGTTACTCCTTTGTGTAATACTACTTATTGCAGGTCTTCTTGGCTTGCTTTACCATAATTACAGAAAGAAACGACAGGCCCGTACGACGCTGATGGTCGAACTATCCAATGTTAAGAAAAAGTTTACCTGGAAAATCCAAAATTTACCGCTTAACCCTGGAAACTATAGATTTATTGTTGACCAGCAGGCGAGTAGTATCAAGATGAACCAATTGTTCTTAGCAGGCATCCTAAGTTGGGGAAACTGTGTTACAGCCCAGAATAAAGCCTTAAACTTGGCTATTCCCATCAAATCGCAGGTAATCGTCTACCCCTGGGAGATATCCAAACTTCGCATACTAATGATGCGCGACTTCTATCTTGCCATCTACGTGAACGATGTAGACAATGACGTCATGGAGACATTAGTGGTTAAAAATATGAGAGACGCCGAACGAGTACCAGGCACCGATAAACGTAAGATAGCTGACAAACAGCAAATGTTATATCCGGTACTTGATAATTACCCGGTGTGAAACGCAGAATATGAGCTGTACAGTATATTAGTTACATTAGTCACATGTTATCGTTAGTTATCGATACGATCATATATCAATATTACGTACGTATATTAATAACCGTCATTATAAACTTGATTATAAACTCGCAGTCACGGTATTATGTGCCTAAGACATGGTACACGATCGGCTTGTGGGCTAGTGGGCAGTTCACAGGCCGGACGCCAGGATACATCACTATGTGACAGCGATCGCTTACCATTACGTATTAGTATAGCGCATGGCTACTTTATTACTCTACAAGTATATGAACAAACTGTATCATTGCATTATCGTCATTATCGTTATCTTTATCAATTTGTGTATTCTCTTACTGTGTCTAGTTATGTCTGATACCCAAGCAGTGAGCACGACGACGTCGCCAACGGCCCCGAAGCGACCAAGGCTGGTGAGACCACCACCGTTAAAAGTGGCGAAAGTGAATCAAAACAGAGGGCGCGAGGTGACGTACAACCAGAGAACTGTCCATGTCGCCGGTCGACGCCAACCGAGTCTCAACATCTCAGTCACCGGTTCACCTCCGCTGACAACAGATACCGCGGTGCAAGCAACGAGCACTGTATCGGATTCCGACGTCCAAATTAACTGTTCGGAAATAGACAATGCAAATGAGATGTTGAACATAAATTGGAATAGGTTCAATAAGTGGGTACCAGAAGTTATTGAGGGAGCCTATGTAATTACATCAACCAGTCAACGCAGTTTGCAATCCCCCATTCATCCTCCAGATGCAAGCCCGAACCCGTCCCCATCACATCATTGCCAGGAATAGATCGCCCGTCAATTAACCTCTACACGTAGTAATAAAAACAAACCCTAAATTTTGCACATGTTAATTTTGACTCCTTGTGTTATCACACCAGTAATTAATTGCCTTGTAATTGGCATGTAATGCGAATTCGATTTTAATTAATAAACCAATAATTCGATTTCCATTAATAACCAATAAAGTACTCTCCTTAAACTACTACTCACGTTAAGATATTATGCCCCGTCACGACAATTATAATAGGTTAGTGTTAGACGACCCCTAAACGACCTCTAAACGATCTCCAAACAACCTCTAAATGATCCATAAACGACCCTATAATTATTGTAATTATTGTCCCAACCCTTCCCCTTTTTAACATTTAACATCGTAAGCAGAGCTGGAATTTTGCATTAAAGTTAAAATTTACAACGCTTTCGTTTAAGCCTAATTTTGGAAGTATGATTAGACGACACATTTTTCTGTAATCTCTATTATTTATATTTTTCAGTATAATGCTGAAATACCACCCAAATACCATATTCCTTCATATTAAATGGTTATACTTCCTTTCACCAAAATTTAAACGT
>Ga0209255_1000212_pt1 | contig 12662 bp, 9 predicted proteins | sample WorMetvaBAHAMAS2_FD_187394 | JGI IMG/M metagenome (GOLD analysis project Ga0209255, IMG submission 187394) | Marine gutless worms symbiont microbial communities from Max Planck institute for Marine Microbiology, Germany - Olavius vacuus... | ecosystem: Host-associated > Annelida > Digestive...
CCAATGCAGATGGCATTAAGTGAATAGATGCACTGGATCACTGTGAAAGATTCTTGACATTTGATAGCATGATCTGGTTAGAAATGCTGATGTCCATTACATGACTGAACCACCTCCACTTTCCGCTGCTGCTTAGTCTGAACATTTTTTGCTACGTGGCTTGCATGGATGGGAACACGTGATCCAAATACTCTGGGCCACCACCGGAGAATTCACCAGAGAATTTGAGGAAACCCCCATGGGCGACCGTGCTTCACTTGGTTAAAGAATATCACCGATCAATAAAGTTAGTACTGGGATGGGTGACCGTGTCCGGGTTCAGTTCCCGGTGCTTGTAATCAGTCACTCGGGTCAACTCAGCCTGGCCATCCCTTCATGGGTAGGCACAATGAGACCAGCCAAAAGGGTGGTGACGCCTTGCAGCTGAGGAGTAAAGGCAGTATAGTTTGTGTGTGTGTTGCAGGTAAAACTGTGTCGTCCTCTTGTTACACACAGGTCATATCTGAGCGCTTTAGAGATGCAGCATGATAAAGATAAAAAGTGCTGTACAAATCCACGTTACTTCGCTACTACTTACTAACTGCTTCCGCTAATGAAACTGGGCAGTAAATTTACATGTTGGATGGCCTGTTTGATGCTCAGCAGACAGTGACATCAAATCACTGTAAGCGAACCAATTGTCATTGTGTGAATTGCAGGTTAGAGGATCAGTTGTTGACCGAGCAGCAGCTGATGCTACAGGCTTCGTTGCTGCAGTATCCTCACTTTGGAGTGTTTCCTGGAGCTGCTGCTGCTGCCGCTGCTGCGGCCGCAGGCAGTGGCTTGTACCCGGGTCTGGCTGCATCTGCTGCTGCCGGCGTTCACTTTCCTCCGGCTGATTTCTATGCAGCCCAATCACTTCCACCCGGTTTGCTGATGTCAATGAAGATGCCGAATGTCAGTGCTGCCAACTGGCTTGGCCTGGACAGGTTTCACTGCTGCTGTATTATGTTGAAAGAATGTGAATGCAGAGTTAAACATTAGAATGCTTACCATAAAATATTGTGAAAAAGATACAACAGACAACATGCATGTGCACTATAGATGGATGGCATATGGTATGTTGAGTTGTTGACCTATTCTTGCCCAAGCACGCGAGCGCGAAGAGTGCCTTGCAGTTTAGCCAGCCACAGAGTTATGTGGTCATTTGCGTTGTTGAATTGCTGCTAAATGTAGATACTTTCACTTTCAGTATGTACGAATCACTGATGTTAAGTATTGAAACAACGAAGTGTTTATGTACTATACGTTTACTGTGGCTGGTGTTTGCCTACATGAGTAAACACAGTATTCTTCTGCAGACATCTTCGCTCTTGTCTGTGGCTGGAAATCCTCTGTTTATTCGTGGTACATGTGATGTGATAACAATACAGGCCCTTTCATTCCAAAGAGACATCACTTTGTGCGCATAGTGTTACATTTGGTGCAGGTCTGTAGTTGTTATGGCAAAATGTTTGTGGGGAGGACTCATTTGTTCCAGACAAGAAAACTAATATTGTCAACTTGTGGACATGTATTATGTAACTTCTAAGATCCTTCACTAATTTGCTGCATTCAGTTTGCATGCAGCAAATCTTCAAGCTGTTCTTAACATGTCATATGAATTACAAGTGTTTTGAATAGTTGATTCTGTGTCTGCTGCAGATTACAGACATCGTCTACATCGGTGAATGACCGCGAGGTGAAAGACAGCCGTTCAGAACATACTGCAGTCAGCAGTCACAGTTCTCTGTTGAAGGATGCGGACACGAAGCAGCGACAGCTGGAGCGTGGCGGAGTTCGAGATCGTTCGTCGGAGCACGCACAGCGTGGTCATCAGGTGCTGGACAGAGACGATGGGAGACGAGATGGTAGTCGGAGGCCATCGGAGTCAGAGTTGCAGCACAGACAGGAACGCAGACACTCTGGTTCACACCATCATCATCATCATCACCACCATCAGCAGCACGGCTCCACAAAGGATGATGCAGTGCGACATAACAGACACGCAGGTAGATAGATCTCTTAATGTGTGTTAATGTGTGAGAGTTGCATACTCCTTTCAGCTGTCGTATTTCTTGAGCTTGACATTGACTTTATCTTGCACGTAGATGTCATAAGTTTTGAATTCTGTAGGTTATTTGGTGCAAAAATATTGACGTGATACAGTAGCCTTCGAGAGCAGTTAGTGGGTGACTGGGTGAGCTTGCCTTCTTTTACCTGCTCAGTTCTCAGCCATTGATTTTTAACAACAGGAATAATGGTGTGTATTCAATGCAATGTAGGTGATCCTTTGCTGCATGCCTAAATTGATCACTTATGAGATGATTTCCGATGTACTGTATTATTACTTAGCTTAACATCCCGGGTTTCATGTAGTAGTTTTCTGAGAAATATTGATTAATTAAGTGGTAATATAAAATATTTAGATAGTCCTAGTTAACAGTATTACTATACATATTACTATCCTGCTGTAAGATCATAATTTTAGAATGGTAATAAGGCAGTGATGTCATTGTTTGCTAGGCAATCATCAGCTGAACTCTCATTCATCATTAGATGGACCTTCCAAACACCACTTAGCAGCACCTCGGTCTGACCGACTGCACAGTGTCCATACAATTGGATCACCTGCTGCCGAACCTCTAAATCTCAACAGGCTGACGTCTCTGCCTGCCACTAGTGGCAGCAGTGGTGATGGAAAACCGGGCATCGTTCGAACACCTGGAAGACCCGAGAGTAACTGGGAGCAGGCGTTTTACCATCAGCAGCAGGTAATAGGAACCATGCATTTCATTGTACTTGGGTATTGGGTGGAAGATGCAGAATTCTTATAGTTCCTCTAACGTTCTTAAATATGCAGATATTTTTCATTTTTTTTCTAGGCAAGGAAAGTTGGTGAAAAGAAACTTGTCCTTGAAGATACCAGTACTTGAATCAGGTTCCCTGAATCTATGTGTAATAATTGGCAGCAGTCAACTGTTTTTGTCAGCATGCATGTCACAATGCACGCTTGTTGGCCTGGCAGTGTGCCAGGCAGCAGAAAGCCGCAGGGTGAGCTGCAGCCATTAGACGAGCCACAGTAGTATGATTGTGGCTTGTATCTTTTGATAACATATTCTTTATATATTACAGTTCTCGGCCATTGATTACTTAGCAGTGTTATTTCACTGAGTGCTAACTGAGGTTTTATGTTAATATTTATTATTTAATAGTAGTGGTGTGGTAATAATGTTATTTGATATTTAGATAGGTTCATTTGTGGTGAAATTGTCGCTGTGAAGATGCTCTTATAACATTCGGTTAACATCGATCAATGGTTCTTCAAAGCTTCAGTTTAGTTTGCAGAATGGAAATGAGCTCTGTGAAATAAAGCGATTGATTAATCGACTGATATACTGATTGACTGTACATTGAGTTGTATGTTGTGCAATTGATATTGTACTTTTTATCTGTTTACATGCATGCATGTTTCTGTGTGTAGCAGCAGTTATTACAAGACCGTGACAAGTCGGTACGAGACTCTCGGCGCTTCTCACCTGGTAGAAATGAAACTAGTGTACCTTCTTCTTCAGACAAGCTGTTACCGTTGACATTGACTATTCCTCCGCGTGGCGGAGTGCCGCCGATAGGGGCTGCTCAGCCAGAACAGAAGTTTCACCGGCCATTTGAGGTTGCGTCACGGGTAGATGCAGCCAGTCACCGAAGTAAACCAGCCAAGCCTCCACCGCATTCGAACAGCACTCCAGATAGACCTCCGCCACCGCTGTTGCATCGGAATACGTCCGAGAGGAATGGCATAGCCGTTGAGATGCAGCGACGACCAGCACAGGCGGCTGCGAGATTAGATGTAAAGTTCGGAACGTCGTCATCGGCAGGTGTCACGGACGATACGCCGTTGAATTTAGTTGTTGGTCGACACAGTTCGTATCAGCACTGGTCACCTGCTGCGAATTGTAGTAATACTTCCGATCTCGGACAGTCAGTTGTGCAAGCAAACGTGACTTTAGACAGCTGGCGTTGTCAGCGAAATAAGTCTGACACATCGTCATCGTCGTCGTATCCTGTTGTTAGCTTGTTAGACCGCAAATCAGCAATGAAAGCAGCTCGCAAGAATTCATCTGCACCGGATGTAAACAGCAGTGATGAAGAACATGCTGATGATGAAGATGATGTTGCAGAAGCTAAGAGACGTGCTCGGCTCTTGCTGATCGTGTCTGGGCCACCTCTCAAGCCCGATAATTCACCGTCGAAAATGAAGTTCCTGCAGCAGTTTGGTTTGTTGACCAGCAGTGCTCGAGCGGGTGAGAGCAACATTTTCGAACTTTATTTGTTGTGTTCAGTAGTTATGTCATATTCAGTACAGTAGGGCTTAATACTGTTGTTGCTTCTGTAGTTTGTGAGTACAATGGTGTAAAGACTCCTAAGTGCTACTCCCGTGATTAACAGTTCTATAGCAGTCTCCTTAAGCAGGTTGCTGACTTGATGTATTCTCTAGGTCAACTTAGCTAGCAGTTTACCAGCACCAGCCAGTAGAAACAAGTAGCTCTGCTCTTGCATAGAAGCCACGCTGCAAGGATTGTCAGTTTTGGCCGAAATATAAGTGGCATGTGTCCTTTGGCAGTGCCTGTCATTGATTCACTTATTCTGGATCACGAAACAGAAATCTTCTAAGTGACTGGGGAAAGAATGAGTGTCAGATGGCAAACTTTTCTGCTCTTACTGATTACTGCCATTAAGTGAATATTACTACTGTGTTGTGATAGTACAGTGGTAGTTACTGAGGTGTTTTGCATTTATTGGCTGGTATAAATTAAAATAGGAAATATTTGTTTAACTATTGTAGACATGGAATTCGAGCGCCGTCGTAAGCGTCGGAGAATTCTGCGTGAACCAAGCGTAAGTCCAGTGACTGTAGATGACAGTCACGATTCTGACGGCGACTTAACGTTCCCGTCATATTCCTCTCCGCTGCGTGATGTGGCTGCAACGAGTGGAAAGGAGTTGCTGCTCAAAGCAACTTTTCTCTCCTTGCATGGACTCGAGCCTTGTGATTCTTATTTGAAACAAAGTAAGCTTACAGTAAGATTGCAAATATCAGTTTGTTATATTTGATATGGTTGAGGCGACAAAACCAGGGCTTAGTTGTAGCTTTAGATTTTCTGTCAGTGTTAGTGCTAGATAGGGCATGTTCTTTTGTGTTAATTTTTTGGTTTCTGGGTGCATGCTTTGTTTAGCTTGTTAGCTTTTCATTATTAGTACCATTGCAATTGATTGCCTGGGAAGATTCGTCTCCGAAATGACCTATTATGTGTCGAGTGGGACGTTAAACCTTACCAAACCTAAACCATCCTATTTTATTTGTAATTCTGACATACTGTTACGTTTTGTGAAACACAGTATTGTTCTGCAGACATCTTAGCTCTTGTTTATGGCTGAAAATCCACTGTTTATTTGTGGTACATATGATGTGATAACAATACAGTCCCTTACAGGGCAGTTATGTACGTATGATATGGTAGTAGTTTGGCATAGTAATGACATATTAGTGTCAGACAGACAGTGTAGTTGCTCTAATTTGGGCCTGGTTAGAACTGTCTCGGTGTGTAACCAGCCACCCAGGTCAACTCAGCTAAGTCAGCTTTGCTATACTTTACAGTGAGTACCATTGAAAGCCAGTTGTAAACAGGCACACTATATGGTGCAGTAGCCCATATCTATATTCTGACAGTGTCAGCTTGTGTCTAAAAGTTAAAGGTAAAGGTACAGGTAATACTGCTGTACTCGAAGGTTTAGTGATTAGTGTGATCAGTCATTTGCTACTGCCGGCCCTCGACTTTGGAACAGTCTACCTGCTGACGTCCAGTCTGCCTCGTCACTTACAACATTTCGTCATTTATTTTGGCAATCTTACCCAGACATTGTGTTATAACTACATCGCCATAGTGGTCCTTGAAGTTTCTCTTACTTAGACCACTATAAATAGTTTTCTAATGTAATGTAATGTGGAGCGGTGGAGATGATATGTGCACTAGGCAGACAGACCAGATGTGATATTACTGATATACCTGGCTATACACTGCCGCTGTTATCCGTTATTCCTGCTGTTACATTCCCATCCATGTGGCATCACCACCTGTAGGCCAGTACTAAATTGTACTGCCTGGTGCCAGACGCCTGTAGGTGTGAATAAGCTGTCCCAGTCCCAGGTTACGTAGTTATACTTACTTCACAGTGAAGAGCTACAAAAACGTTTGTCTACTGATCTGTGCAGCAGTTATTAACAGTGTTCGATGTTTTATGTACAGAAGTAGCAGTATCTCAGCGACAGAATGATGCAGATCAGCAGCGTTTGTGGTCTGACCTGTCTGCTCATATCACAAATGTTCACAGTTGTCATCTAAACGCTGCAGTTACGTCAGCTGGCGCCAGCAGTTCTGTGCTGGATAATCAGTTGTCACAGCATTTCGCTGGTGGGCCGATGTCAAGTGTCCATACAGTGGGATTGTCATCTGGCTCACAGCCATACTGCAGTCACGCCGCGCCACAGTCGTCTCTTGCCGATGTCTACAGCACTGTCAACAAAGCTGGTAGGTTCTACATTTTCTTTTCACTGCTTTTCACTGAAGATGTATTTATCTGTGTTATTCTTACGTGAAGCTTACAGGTTTATGAGATTGAGTGATTGTACTGCAGCTTTCAAACGCCGTCTTGGATCACTTTCACATGAATTTTAGCTAACATCCCCGACATTCTTTGCTGTAACTCGAGAAAGCATTGTCGGATTTTTATAATGTTTGGCACACGTGTTACCGAGAAACTAAGCAATCAGTAGATACTATAGTTTTCCACCACATCTAACTAATGCTTCTGCACTACCTGAGAAAAAGCAGTAGTTCAGAAATAGCATCATTTCACCCAAATGCTGTATCACTGCTTTCCCAGTTTTAAGCAGTCGCTGCTAGATTTCTTCAAACTTGTTGACTCACGACACATACTCATGCTATTGTATGACTCTCTAAATCTTACAATCAGTGGGTTCACCAATCACATCTGGGCTGTTGGGGTCATTGGTCAGAAAATGTGAAGTTGAGAGGTTTGGACTGTGTTACATACAAGATGTGCCAGTACACTGTCTTACTGAAAGACAAAATTAGTATCTGCAATGTGTTTGTTAGCTATTAGCATTTTGTTGAGATGGTAGAACACCCCAATATTGCTATCCATTGACATGCAGTTCATGCTTTTTTAAGAAAAACTTCCATTCTTGACATGGCACCCAAGCGGCCTGACATGCTGGCAGATATGGTGATCGCTTAGTGTGCAAAACAGGCAGCTGAATGCCTTGTTCCCTTTCTTGGTTTTGTTTGGTGCATACACCCTATCGTTTTATGAGTGAAAAGTAGTCTAACGGTGATTAGATGATAATTTCGATGTGACTTGTGTGTCTATTAGCAAATCAACATGAAACATTTACGCGAAAAGATACAATTTCCGTGTTTTCAGTTTTGCAAGGTAATGTAGGAGCATTAATTAGTTGAGGTGGAAAAATATAGCATCTTTTGATTGCTTACTTGCTCAGTAATATTTCTGCCGAATTGTACGAAAATCTGACAATGCTTTCGCGAGTAATAGCTAAAACCTCCGGGATGTTTTTGTTTTGAGACACAGTGTATATATAGTAACTTGAGGAGCTGAATCGGCAGCTGTTCCTTTTTACATCAGTCAGGGATATTGTTTTGATTGGTCTGTCAGTAGAATAAGCCACTGTAGCAAATCCCACTGTTATGGGGCATGTGTTAACTGTGAGGAAAGCCATCATGTAACAGTTTACAGAGTTTAATGATGAGCATTTGATTGTTTAATTCATCACTGGTTGTGTGTGTACGTTCGTGCAGTGCTGGACTTGACTGATAGTGACACTGGCGGCATTCACAAGCATCACACTGATGTGCTTGACGTGATGTCGCCGCTACCGTCTGCATTTTGCTTGCTTGGCTCCGAGTCTTCGTCGACACCAGCGTGTGCCCCACCGCCTCCATTCCAGGCAGAACTGCCAGCCAGCGACGGGTTAATGTGCAGAAATGTACACAAATCATTTCACTGGCCCGGCATTGATGCTGTCATGGAGTCATATCAGCTGTATCTAGAAGGTAGTGTGAGTTAGTTGTGATCTCAGGCATCTGCCAGATGGCGGGCACCTATATAGCTTCTTTTGTATGCTCTTGTTCGGAAAAAGAGACCAGCAGTATTTTATATGTAAGTATGACACATTAAGCAATATCGTTGCCATTTTTGTTGAGTTAAGTTTGCATTGCATTCATGATGCTGCATTCCAAAAAGTACAACATTGTATTTAAATTTGTAAACGGATGTGTACAACGTACTGTTGGTCCCTGTTACAGACAATGTATTTGCTAATGGCTAAAAAACTGACTGTTTGCACATGCCAGTAAGGTAATGCAGTGCATCATGGTGGACAGCACTTGATGTACAAAGTTTTCCTTTGATGCATGGTGCAGTTTGTCTAACATGTAGGAGAGATTTACCATGTCATTGTGTATACGATCTCGAAACCACGCAAGTCTGAATTACATTACAGTCATCGTCATCATCATCATCATCAACTCTGCATAACCACCGATGGCTGTAACATTGCTCCAATGCCATGATCACAAAGAACCTTATAGTTCACAGCCTTTGCAAAGTGAGCCCGCATTTTAGAGCTGGCTGGAGGGGGGAGTAACCGATAAAAGCATCTACTTGACGTCCAAGGGCTTGGGAGTGTTGTCGGTGAGTTGGGCTATGTAACAGAAGTTTGCTTTATAAGGTGCACAAAATATAGATTTGATTAATGTCTTACATTATTGAGTCATTTCTGGCAGCTGTAGCCTTCTGTATGCTAGTTGTATAGATGATGGTAACAATGTCTGTGTAGAGCAAGCTCTGGAGAAGCAGCTCCTGGTTGAACAGTGTCAGCGTGTTAAACAACGAAACATGGACCTTGCAGCCACCGCCGACCAGCTGTCCTCACAGCTATCGGTTTGTAGTTACTGATTCATCGTCGTCCTGTTTGTATTGTTGTTCTTGTTTCATTAGCTGTTAGCACAGTGCTTACAGTTCTCTCGATTGGGTTTTTGTCTCACTGGGCCCATTTCACTGTGCGTAGATTCTTTTTGTGTTTATGTTTGTTGTGTATTTTGTGAATTTTTTGTTACTGCATATGTGTTTTGTTATTGTAACGCGGTGGGGTGGATCATTTGACCCGTAAAAAAATCCCCGATATAAAATTAACCTGTATATATAATGTGTTTGGTGGGGGGATAAACCTTATTCAAATTCAACTTCATCTGTTCTTCCAGTCATTGGAGAAAGTAAAACGAAAGAGGTGGTGGAGCTATGTGGGGATCTAAGGAATTTACCCCTACTTGCAGTAGTATTGTATCAGGTATATAACTTTAGTTTATCCTTTGGATGTCTGTTCTAGCTTCATTTTTTGATATCATCAGTCATCTGTTTAGATTAATGTGTCTCCTATACATGTATATATTTTAAGAGAATGTTTATCCCGGCGGTGAGTGATTACGTGGACGTGTCGTGAACAGGAGCTGGTGCATAGCCGACAGCAGCTGAGTGATGACAGAGCGTGCGCACAGGCGGCAATCGACAACCTCAAGCGCTGTTTCCGGTTAATGCAGTGAAGTTCGAGCACTTGTGTACTGAACATTGCAGCACGTAGCACAGTCAGTGTCCCGGCGTCATGATGTTGGCTGCAGAGCAACATTTTCACTGGTGCAGATAACACTGCTGTGTGTTAATCTCTATGCATCAGGGTGGCCACCCGAGAAAAGTCAGGGAAGTTGAAAGTGATCAGGGAAATAGCACATATAATGTGGTGGACACAGAATAGAACTTAACCTCGTATGTTATGATTCACTCAAGAGTATAGCTATCATACTTCTGATGTGTATATAAGCATATCGGTTAGAATTGATATATTTGTATTTGTATTGGTATGCTATTGGGTCCACCGTAGACATAGCTTGAGCTGTGTGGAAATGTCGTGGAATTTGTTGGGGTCTGAAGAGTGGCTATACTGGACATTTGTTCAGTAGCTTGGATGCCGGGTTGTCGGATGTTGTATATGACTGTTGCGTTCTGGTGGTGCACAGCTGTTGAGCTGTGATTGCATCTGTTCGTGCACTACGTTGCGACAGTAGTTCTTGTATTGTGTCTCTAGTTAATGGCTTGCGTTGGAAGTTGTTGGTTATTTTGCCATCTCTGTTGATGAAAGTCCACGAACACAGCAAACGTGCGTCGGTAATAAGCTTATACATAACGTTTACTCAACACAAAGTACATTGCAGTCCATGTTACTGTGTTGTGGCATTTATCATGTCTCTGATTAGGATTTCTTGCCGCATTTGCACTCTAGTTTACTCTGTAGTTGTCTTCTCTGATACATAGGTAAGAAACTTTGCTGGTGATAATTTCAGAACTGCAGTTTGCTTATGACTCCAGAATTTTGACATCGAATACGATCAGCTGTGAAGAGTACAGTAGAAGTTACGATACTTTGTCAGATGTCTGTAGGATTTTTATTGAGCCCAGTTTAAAACGTGTTGGTTCGTCTGACATGACACATCAGCATTTGTAGAAGGAAGTTGATACAAGAGCGGTAGCTGCAGTATGAGTGTATTTGTAATTAGAGATGCACCGATAGGTCACTGGCCGTCGGCCGATACCGATCAATACAAAAAAACTGAATTTGCTGTGTTATTTAAGTTATTTGTTTAGGCTCCGATTGTTATCCCAGAACTCTTACTTACTTGAAGGACTGCAGAGTGCAGACAAAACAAAAATGCACCCAAAAGCAAAGTTACAAAATGCGCCCACTTTTACCGGAAATGGAAGCCACTCTCATGTATGTTTACTTTTGGTAACAAAAATGAAAACTAATTACCAGTCGTGTAAACAACATTCGGCCGATACCAACGTACTAATCAGATGATACCGATAATTGGCAAAACGACCGATAATCGGCCAATGCCGATTATCGGTGCATCTCTATTTGTAATCTGCTGCTTTCAGTACCTTGTGTCAGCAAGAAATTGAATTGCTGAAGCTACTGAAGCTATTCATGACAAACTTTACTGTCATTTAGTCATTATGTTACTTGCCTTTTTATTTTATGTTAATGTTTGATTAAAAAGTGAATTTACAGTGTTACTTAAGAAGTTTTTTGTATGTTAAGTTTGCGTTTAGCCTACTTCTGTGTTAAAAGTTGTAAATTTTTATCAGCCTTGGGATGATTATTTTCTTTAGTTTATCAGTTATTGATGCAGTGTGACAGTATTAGGTCTTAATGACTATTCCGTGATCTCAAAGTCACTTGGTATGCGTATTATTATACCGTGCTGCAACATATATCTCATATATATATAATTATATATGTGTATTTATGGGACCACTATGTGATGCTTTAAGGCACAGTTAGTAAGGGGAACCTGACATAGCAGTGAATCCTCTGTTGTAGATGCACACTGTGTTGCACCTAATTTCTGTCAAGCTGTTAAGGCTTTATAGCAGTAGTTCTTAACCATTTTTATGCTTTCGCCGGCAATTAGCCGCCAAAGGCATTCTGTTTTGGGGCTGTCTGAGAGAGAGTGCATGATTGATCATATACTAATAGTTTGTTAGCACGATTTTTATCTCGAAAGCAGAAAGATCAATGTCACGAGACCAAATGTGGTCAAAAATCACTTGTCCAAAAAATGCATCTTTTTGGCGAAGGCGTACTGATCAGTGGTATGCCAATGAAGACCATCTAGTTGGTTCCTGCGTCCCTTAAACCGAGCAATGTACCCCTGGAACCGCTCTCTGAACTCTGTGTCCAGTGACTAATGTCAGTTATGCGTGTTGAATGGAGCTAACTCAGTTAACTGGTTGTTATATTTAAATTTTTGAAACTGCTCAGTTGTCTCATATTGCTTGGTAATTTGAGTGGGAAAAGATTTTCCTTGTCAAGTATCAGCTTTAAAAGTTAATAAATTGCGTCGTGTTATGAGACTTTTCCGAGCTCATCTCACACTCCATTGGGTGCAGGTCAGGTTAAGAATCCATGCTATACAGCTTTTTCACTTCGTTCATATTTCTGCTATTATACTTGTACTGTATCTTCCGGCTGTTGTCAACAGGCCTGGTTTTTTGCTTATCTCAGGTTAGGCTACATTTCCCAAAGTCTTCCTCGGAATGCCTGTGGAGGTTAAGAGAATGGCAGCAATGAAAGATAAAATCACATGATAATGGACCAAGCTGTTCGACAGCTGTCTAGTATTTGCGGATTTTTGGAAATGGATGTCATTACAATATTTGTAGATAACGTATCCTGTTTAGGTCGTACTTTTATACAGTTTCTACTTTCACTGCAAGTGCTAGTGTTGATATAACTGTGCATGTTTTATGCTGGTTTCTGTTGTACAGTATGTGTGGATAAGAAACTTTGCTGATGTGCAATGTGCAGAATTTGTCTAGACAGTTGTTAAATGTACGCTGCACTTCAGCATTAAGAATATGGCTGAAAACTACAGATGTGTGTAATTTATTCTCTGATGAAATTCTATTGTCTTTACATGTGGCAATGT